>MDSV01174626.1_pt1 | contig 53114 bp, 42 predicted proteins | sample 810851 | NCBI WGS metagenome assembly MDSV01 (sample SAMN05326640, study PRJNA326480) | marine metagenome | isolation source: seawater | place: Atlantic Ocean: North East | collected 2012
AACAGTCTCACCATATGACCCCAATGCGAAATCATAGTAATACGCACCCGAGGTACCACCCAGCGGCATTGTGGTTGTCGCCTGATTGTTGACCTGAGTTGGGTCAGGGCCACGGAAAATTGCTAACTGCATATTCACGACGGTAACATCAATGAACAAACCAACAATGTCGTCATTTCCGTCCCCGTCTATATCTGCAACCTCAATTCCGATTGCATTTGGAGATACAGTAATTGGATTAGATGCAGTCCAACCGCCAGCGCAATCACCGTAAAGAATTGTGATGTTACCCATGACTGAAGGACCACTGACGGTCCGGATATTCCCTTGGAAGTAAACGATGTCAGGGTTCCCATCATCATCTATATCCCCTATATCCACTTCACTGGAATCTGCGATGTCCGTGAATCCTGCACGGCGAGAATTGTTGTTATTTGTCCAAACATCCTGTCGGTCCGAGAAGTCCCCATTTTCATTGTATAGAATTGTGAGGAAGTTACCCATTTCCGAACCAGTGACGAGATCATTGTCTCCATCACAATCGAGATCACCTGCAGCGATTGTCGTAGGATTCTTCGTCGTATGGTATGTCTTTTCGTGAGACGCAACAGCAGTTGGCGCCAATCCAATCAGAAGAGAGGTCAACATCAAACTCGTAAGGAAGAAAGAGAGACGCCGCCTCCTGTTGGAATCATTCGTGGCATTCGCTAGGGACATCATGAACGTCTGAGTTAACCGACTCTTATTGAGGGTTATGGGGTCTTGCTCTGAACCATGTTTCCATAAAGCGTAGACGGGATTGAAATCTAGAAGATTATTCTCGCTCAAGCCAATGTGGAAAAGGAACATAGGAATCAGAACCATCCGAACCGAACATTCGTTCTAATCTACCAACACGCCATAGGCGTCGCAACCATTTTCCAAACTCCTCATTGCCCATAGAAAAACGATCTCCAAGGTGAGTGTAGAGCATCGTTTCTGGAACAGCAGTCATGCCATGGACCTGCACTAAGAAACCCATGAAAGCTTGGAGGACTTTCTCTTCAAGAGCGCGCTCTGTACCCGCATCTTCAAGGGGCTCGAAGGGACCCAGTGCATCAATGTCCTTCTGAATCTGATTGAAATCTAAATCGGATGCAGAAGTTAGATTCATCTCCTCAAAATCTCGATGGATGTCCAAAGCTCCAATCTCTCGTATTGAAGCCGGAATCTTACTTGGATCAGGCTCAGGACCCGGACGAATTGAAATGGATTCTTGGGCCTCATTGGACGTCTTTGGAGATCTTTTGGAAGAACGACTCGATGGACGTGATCCAGAGGATCCAAACACTGGAGATAGGAAACCAGGGCCGTTGCCAGAGATCCCGAGTTCATCTCGAATTTTTTCGACCCAATCCGCATCCCCTTGGACAAGAACATCGATGTCCTCCTCCTGATTCCGATACCTGAATCGAACGGGACCAGTGAGGGCCATGGAACTCACTGCTTGAATCCCGGTCCTTCAACCAATCGAACGGTAACAGCACTGTCTACGGATTAGAGAAGGCCCATACCCTACAGAATCAAAACCTGAGGTGGACTCGTTAGCCCATGAACACACATGACAGGGATGCGCTCATCCAGCACATCCTCCTGTCAGAAGCAGAAGCGCAATCTCGACTCCACAACGGGATGAACCCGCAAGTGATTCGACAATCACTTGGACCCTTCACGAGTGAAGACGCAGGAGGCTCAGAACGTGTGAAGGCCGCAATCGACGCCTACTTACAATCCGCAGTAAAAACCGACCTTCCCGAATTCATGCGAACCTTCTGGGGAGGAGCTGAACCTGCATCCATAATCGGATCCCTTCTGGCAGATATACGAAACACCACTATGCATTCCTTCGCAGTATCTCCTGCTGCAACTATTATCGAACGAGAGATGATTCGTGGAATTGCAGAACGAATGGGCTTCAATGCCAACGGGATATTCACCACAGGCGGTTCAAATGGCAATGAACTTGGCCTTTTATGCGCCCGGGAGAACCTAATCCCTGGCTCCCATAGAACAGGAATTCAGGGCCATAGGTTGTGCGTATTGACTTCAGACGAGTCGCACTACTCCGTAGATTCAGCTGTGAACAGGATGGGGATTGGCATAGATTCAATCATACGTGTCCCAACAAATGACGGCGTTATGCAATCCCCTCATCTTATCGAAGCGATTCAGCGTGTGAAAGGAGAAGGCATGGAGCCATTAGCTATCGTTTCGACTGCAGGCAGCACCGTACGAGGGGCATTCGAAGACCTCAATGCAATCGCAGATATTGCTGAAGAGCACGGCATTTGGCACCATGTAGATGCAGCATGGGGCGGACCAGTCATCTTTTCCTCGCGCTATCGTAACATGCTGGATGGAATAGAGCGAGCAGATTCGGTAACCTTTGATGCCCATAAGATGCTTGGTGCCTCCATGGTTTGCTCCATGTTCTTAATTCGTGATGAACAGATTCTTGAAAATTCAATGGCACACACAAAAAAGGGAGATTACCTGTTCGATGACCCCGTAAGTAGTCAGAGTCTAGGGCGCATCTCACCACAATGTGGAAGAAGAGCGGATGCCCTCAAACTCTGGCTAACTTGGTTAGACATCGGTAGCGAAGGGTTCGGACTGAGGGTCGACCACTGCATGGATGTTGCAGAGTACATAGCTAACCTCGCACAAAGTTTGGATGAAGTGGAACTCATCTCACATCAATTCACTAATGTCTGTATCAGATTCACGCCGAAAGAAGATGAAACCCCTGAAGAGGGTGATTCACGCGTAAGGAAAGCAAGGAATAAGCTCGAACAAGATGGTACTGCGATGGTCATTGATTCAGTATTAGACGGGCGACTTGTGATTCGTTTCGCAGCAGCTCACCCCTCAATCACTAAAGATTCAGTAGAGGAATTCTTGAGTAATTTGGTCAATGCGGATCGTACGTGATTGAATTACTCAGATTCAAAATCACTATGCCGACTCTTTGTTCGACTGTTTCGATTTGCAATTATACTCTCCCGTTCCTCGATAGCATTCCGGAGTACGAGGCCGTGATACACTTTGAGAGTACGAGCACGTACTAATTCGTTGACATCCTGTTCAATATCGAATAGACGTTCCAAATCGTTCTCAAGCTCAATGAATGTCATTATTGTACTGAACTTTCTTTGGCGAAGGACGAAAATGAAGACATAAATTGGAATTAAAGCAATGGGAATCACTAGTTCCCCCGTTAGAACGGAGATAAACCAACTCAATGATAATTCAATTTCACCTTCATCATACTGACTATCAAACGTAAATCCTCCATGATAGATGATACCAGTTTGAATTCCAAAGTATCGATTCAATGGTGTCTCTTCGCGATTAAGATGGTCTGAATTTCTCTCAATTTCCAACTCATCTGGCCACCCATCATTGTCATTATCATCATCCAAAACATCCGGAATCGTATCAAAATCAACATCCGATGGCGTGGAATTAGCACTAAATGGATCGAAGAGATTGAGCCCTGTAGATGCAGCACGTTCCATCTCATTTCGTATGCCATCTCCATCAGCATCATCATCATATGCATCGGGAACGAAATCATTGTCCAAATCAGAACAACCAAACAAGATGACTTTGGAATATCCATGAGTAAATGGACAATCGTCTGAGTCATCCAGTCCTAGATGGTTAGGGAAGCCATCCATATCCAAATCTAACCACGCATCTGCCCTCGAAGGAAAGGCATCTGCCCCATTGTGAATTGTCCAATTAGAATCAGGATTTGACCACCCATCACCATCAATATCTAAACATCCGAAACGATCTGATGTCGAATTACCATTTTGATTCGGACAATGATCATCTTGGTCATCAAAACCGTCCTGATCAGAATCTACCCCATCTGCCATTACTGAAGGCAAGGCTAACAGTAAACCAACGAACAATATCCAATGTATCACAACACGCATGTGAACAAGTAATGTCTCAACATGATGAACCAAACGTATGATTTAGGCTAATTCGGACGAATATCTAAGTCAACAAGCGTGGTGCAAGGTACATGATGCGACGATTATTGATTGCTTTACTCATTCTTACTGCGCCGCTTGCAGGTTGCACTGGAACGGATGAAACACACACTCAGGTCCCAGATTTCACGGTACTGAATGAAGATGGTGCACACATTACAAATTCCAATTATTCAGGGGAGGCGTATGTCATTGTATTCTCTGCTCAATGGTGCTCTAATCCGTGCCACAATAACCTGCATAATCTGAATCTAAGTGTTCCAAATATTACGGTGCTAGTTGTTTCTACAGATTTGGATGCAGCCCCAAATGGAGTTACTTTGAGCATGTGGGAGGATTCAGTGAATGAATACGACGACGACAAAGAATTAGATCAAACGCTTGATTATGCCTTCACTAGGGTAGATTCAACCCAGAACTTCGCAACACAGATGGGCATCGATGCCCCTGGAACATCGGTTTTCGTCGATTCATCAGGATATGAGATGCATCGACAGATTGGCACATTTGGGGAATACAATGATCAGGAAACCTTGGATTTAATTGAAAGCTATTGGAATTCGGCACTTGATGGTCATCTCGAATGAACAATAATCATTCTGAAGATAAATTCCGTAGCACTGTTTGAAGGATGCCTCCATTCCGATAGTACTCTACTTCGACAGGTGTATCCAATCTCACAATGGCATCAAACTCAAGAGTGGTGTCATCGAGTCGATGGGCGGTAACTCTGATTTTACTTAGAGGTACAAGATTAGCACTAGCTGGAATATCGAAGGTCTCTGTTCCATCGAGTCCGAGGTTTTTCGTATCCTCTCCCTCAATGAAAGTAAGAGGTAGGACACCCATGCCGACGAGATTGCTGCGATGAATTCTCTCAAAAGAGGTCGCAATAACTGCCTTAACACCGAGTAGAAGAGTTCCTTTGGCCGCCCAATCACGGCTACTTCCAGTCCCATATTGTGAGCCCGCGAGAACAACAAGAGGGATACCCTCTGCCTGATACTTCATACTCGCATCAAATACGGAAGTAACCTCACCTGACGGGAAATATGTAGTGTAGCCTCCCTCGGTTTCTGGAGCGATTTGGTTACGGATCCGAACATTTGCGAAGGTCCCGCGCATCATGACCTCGTGATTACCACGGCGGCTACCAAAGGAATTGAAATCACGAAGTTTGACCCCTTTCGAGACAAGGTACTGACCTGCTGGCCCGGTATGAGGGAAGGCCCCTGCAGGACTGATATGATCTGTAGTTACAGAATCACCAAGCTTTAGCAAAACATGCGCGCCTTCAATTGACTCGATTGGCGCAGGATTCGGCTCAATGCCTTCAAAGAATGAGGGCAGGCGAACGTAAGTAGATTCGTCAGCCCATGGATAGAGTGGAGATGGGTGACTCTCGATAGAGTCCCAGCGAGGTTCTTGCATAACATCCGCATACCGTTCACGGAACATCTCGGGGGAGATAGACGACGAAACAACCTTCTGAACCTCTGCGTCAGACGGCCAAATGTCGGCAAGCATAACTGGTTCACCTGAGGAATCCGTGCCGATTGCATCAACCTCAAAGTCCACATCAAGCGTACCTGCAAGTGCGTATGCAACAACAAGAGGTGGAGATGCAAGATAGTTGGCCTTCACCTTCTGGTGGACTCTGCCTTCGAAATTCCTGTTGCCAGATATGACTGAACCGACGATGAGGTCGCCAGTGTCTATCCCTTGCTCAATATGATCATCCAATGGGCCGGAATTTCCGATGCAAGTAGTGCACCCATATCCAACCACATTGAATCCGAGTTCTGCAAGGTCATCTGTCAGGCCTGCAGCGTCGTAGTACTCTGTAACGACACGACTCCCCGGTGCTAAGCTGGGCTTAACCCATGGCTTGATTGACAATCCGCGAGCACGTGCATTACGCGCAAGAAGTCCTGCTGCTAGCATGACACTTGGGTTAGAAGTGTTCGTGCATGAGGTGATTGCCGCTATCACGACATCCCCGTGACCTAGATCAAAGGATGTACCAGATGGGTCGGACACCCTTACAGTATCCTGATTCTTTGACGCATCCACACCATGACCTTGGTGTCCAAGCGGGGCATTGAGGCTCTCGTGCCAGTGTGCTTTCATCGCAGAAAGATCAACACGATCCTGTGGGCGCTTGGGGCCAGCGAGAGCAGGTTCAACATCTCCCAAATTGAGAGCAATCGACGAAGTATAGGCAGGAGTAGGTGCTTCAGGGGTCCAGAACATGCCTTGTGCCTCCATGTAACGCTTGACATCCTCAATATGATTCTCATCACGGCCACTTAACCGCATGTAGTCAAGAGTAGTCTCATCAACAGGGAAGAAACCGCAGGTTGCACCATATTCCGGCGCCATGTTAGCAATTGTTGCACGATCTGGCAGGGATAGGTTAGAAAGACCCATTCCATGGAACTCAACAAACTTCCCAACAACACCATGTTCGCGTAACATCTCGACGATGCGCAACGTCATATCGGTGGCAGTAACCCCTGGTCGAAGAGTCCCTGTCAACTCAAAACCAACAACCTCCGGCAATAGCATGTAAATCGGTTGACCCAGCATCACAGCTTCAGCCTCAATACCTCCCACGCCCCAACCAAGGACGCCGAGACCATTGATCATCGTCGTATGGCTATCGGTTCCAACAAGAGAATCCATCAACCAAACGCCCCCTTCTTCACGAGCGACACTTGCAATCCATTCGAGGTTTACCTGATGGACAATTCCACGACCAGGAGGAACAGCACGAAAGTTATCCAACGATTGCTGGCCCCACTTCAGGAACTGATAGCGCTCCATATTCCGTTGATATTCAATTTCCAGATTGCGCTCACGCGCATCTGGAAACAGACCTGAGACATCGACTTGGACGCTATGGTCAATCACGAGATCTACCGGAACCTGTGGGTTCACTTTCACAGGATCCCCCCCAAGTTCGACCATCGCGTCACGTAGTGCTGCAATATCAACAACAGCAGGTACGCCAGTGAAATCCTGTAGAATCACTCGACTAGGCATGAACGGAATCTCTGCCGGTATCTGCGTAGGCGACCAACCTGCTATTCGTTCGACATCTTCCTTAGTCACGAGGAAACCATCACATTTCCGGAGGGCAGCTTCAAGCAAAATTCGAATGCTATATGGGAGGTTTTCGAGATTGTCAACAATCCCTGAATCCTCAAGAGTAGATAGAGAAGCATAGGTTGCAGCAGCACCTGAAGAGGTCTCAAATTCCCGGAAGGCCATGAAAGGATGTTCGTCAGACACGGGCTTCACCATGACAATGCACTGGACAGTCGCCCATCAATCTGACCCATCAAATCTGAGGAGGAATCAAGAGATCGTCACGGACTCAAGGCGGACATCATAAACGGGCCGATCGTTGCTGCCTGTATCAACCGAAGAAATCGCTGTAACAAAGGAACATCCCGAGGTAACAGCCCCAAAAACCGTATGCACTCCATCGAGGTGAGTAGGATTACTATCCTCTGGAATCACGAAGAACTGACTTCCTCCCGTGTTAGGGCTAGAGGTCTTCGCCATGGAGAGGGTGCATGGATCGTGTACCTGGCCGTTATTTGCTTCATCAGGAATTGTGAATGCATCTTCAGAAGAACAAATCGACGCACTCGGTTGCCCATTACAGTACCCGTAAAATTCAGCAGCATGGCCGCCAGTCCCATCCATGTTCGTAAAATCCCCTCCTTGAATCATGAAATTGTCAATGATTCGATGGAAAATCGTATTATCATAATCTCCATTCTGAGCTAACTTCACGAAATTATCCACATGAACAGGGGCATCATCAGAGTATAGATCAATCATTACAGCAACTGTCACTCGGTCCGACTCACCCATCCCTGCTGGAACATAGGATATGCTCATTTGAGCAGTGTCTCCGGTAGGGATTGGATTTGAATCATCATCATCATCTGTAGCGAATATAGAACTGAGATCGAGACCGCCATCGACGTAACGGAGCGAAACAAGTAACAACATACCAACCGCGAATATAGCAAAGACCCCATAGATAGTTGGGGAACCATCATCGAAAAGACGGAATGAACCCATGCCAATTCCTCTCTCATCCATATCTGCACGGACCTTGTTCATCTGGCGACGTACATCCTTGCCCGCACCCTTATCCAAAGCCTTCTCGTAGTGCATAATCGACTTGCGGTAATCTTTGGGACGGGTCGACTCACCAGCAATCTTGGCCTCAGCATCCGCAACAATTGTCCAAGTGCGATGATCGTCAGCATCTTTTCCGTGAGTATCCCAAGCACTCCTCATCGTTTTGAGGGCATCCTCAGGGTCCCCTCGCTCGGTCTGGGACCGAGCCTCATCCCATGCATCCTTGAGTGCCTGTGGCGTTGGCATCACCCCTTCCGATGAACAAGTCATTCAAAACGGCAACGGATGAAGGTACATCGTGTTCAGAGCAAAAAAAAAGCATACTTCTGTCCGAAAACCTAAGTCATGCCCTCCTTCCCCCCGAAGCATCGCGCGGTGGTCAGGGACAGGCGAATGTAGCAGGCCATCAACGAAGGGGATAAGGCACGGATGGAGCATATCATCAACGATTTCACGATGAACATCGCCACTGCAAATGGTACGGGGTCACAATCCGCGAATCTCATACTACTGAATTCAATGTTTGAAATGGGAGTTCCCGTCAGCGGAAAGAATCTCTTCCCGAGCAATATCTCGGGGTTACCTACATGGTACATCATCCGCGTGTCAGATGCAGGCTATCAGGCGCCAGGGGACCGCACACATATCCAGGTAATCATGAACAAGGACACTTGGTTCAAGGACATTGAAGCAGTAGAACCTGGAACGATTATCATTTACAACGAGGATGTCAAAATGCCCGTTGATCGTGATGACTGCCTCGTCTTCGGCATGCCTATGACGAAAATGGCACGCGGAATCAACCCTAAACTCGCGAAGATGATTGCGAACATGTACTATGTCGGCATCATTCAGCACCTACTCCACATCGAACAAGGTGCGCTTGAACGCGCTGTTGAAGGCCAGTTTAAGGGCAAAACAGCAGCAGTGGAGCTGAACCTGCGTGCCATCGAAGAAGGGCGCACCTATGCATCTGACAACCTAGATTGGGACCAACCTTACCGTTTACAAGAGCGGGAGAAAGATAATGCAAAGTTCTTGGTCGATGGGAACGAGGCTGTTGCTCTCGGAGCAATTTACGGTGGCATCAACATGCTATCTTGGTATCCAATCACGCCTTCATCATCGATGGCAGAAGGCATCATCCAGTGGCTCCCTGAACTTCGGGACACGGAAGATGATTTGTCAACCTGTGCAGTGGTCCAAGCAGAAGATGAGTTGGCCGCGGCTGGCATGGTTGTCGGCGCTGGATGGGCCGGTGGAAGAGGTATGACCTGCACCTCTGGCCCCGGAATTTCACTGATGTCCGAATTCATTGGTCTCGCATACTTCGCTGAGATTCCGGGTGTTATCTGGGATGTCTGCCGCGTGGGACCTTCCACTGGACTCCCTACCCGAACCCAACAAGGAGACCTTAACCTACTCCGCGAAGCTAGTCATGGCGACACTGACCACATAGTTCTGATTCCTGGAACTGTCGAGGAGTGCTTTGAATTCGGATGGCGCGCCTTCGATTACGCCGAACGCTTCCAAACACTCGTGTTCGGCTTCTCCGATCTTGACTTAGGCATGAACAACTGGGTCTGCTCAGGTTTTGAATATCCTGACGAACCCCTTGATCGCGGCAAGGTTTTGCGCACTCAAGAGCAGATGGATGCGATCGAGAACTATGGCCGATACCGCGATGTAGACGGTGATGGTATTCCATATCGAACCCTTCCAGGATCAGGACTTGATCCAATTCTCTACCGTGGCACCGGTCACGACGAAGACGGCGTATACTCCGAAGACCCGGTTGTTTATCGCGAACTAATGGAGCGGTTAAAGCGAAAAACTGACAATGCACGCGACATTCTTCCTGCACCAATCCTCCGTGAGGAAGAGGAACTTCAAATCGGTATTATTTACATGGGATCTATGGAGAACACAATTCAGGAAATTGACGACATCATCGAGGAGACCGGTGTTAAGGTTAGCCAATGTCGTGTTCGCGCACTTCCGCTTCACTCGGAAGTTGAGGCCTTTGTAGAACGTCACGAGAAGGTCATTGTCCTCGAAATTAACCGTGATGGTCAACTGTATGGCGTCCTGCGAAAAGAACTCCCGATACACCTTGTCCCAAAAATTGTCAGCGTAGCCTATTCTGACGGCATGCCCCCTCGGGCACGATTCTATGCTGAGAGAATCATGGATACTCTAAAGGAGGAAAATCAATGAGCATTAAACTGAATGTAATCGAACGACCAAAAGCAGATTACAAGGGAGGACCATCCTCTTTATGCCCCGGTTGTGGCCATGACCAAATTTCAAACGTCATCATCCAGGCCTGCTGGGAAAACGGTATCGAGCCTCATCGTATTGCAAAGATGAGCGGCATAGGTTGCTCATCTAAGACACCGGCCTACTTTCTTGGCCAATCGCATGGATTCAACACTGTCCACGGCCGTATGCCCTCGGTGACCACAGGTGCGAATATGATTAACAAGAATCTCGTTTATCTTGGCGTCTCCGGCGATGGTGACTCCGCAAGTATCGGAATTGGGCAATTCATCCATGCAATCCGACGCAATCTGAACATGGTCTACATAATTGAGAACAACGGTGTATATGGCTTAACAAAAGGGCAATACTCAGCGACTGTCGAAATAGGATCAAAGAAACGCAAAGGAATGCCTAACGAAAAACCCCCTATTGACTTGTGTAAACTCGCAATCAATGTCGGTTGTGGTTTCGTAGCCCGATCTTTCTCCGGCTCAAAGAAGCAGTTGACTGCCCTATTGAAGGCTGCTCTAAGCCACAAGGGCATGGCGGTCATTGACATCATCTCACCCTGTGTCACCTTCGCAAATAACGACGAATCTTATCGCTCGTATGGATATGTCAAAGACAACGGGGAAGAGTTGCATGGCGTGGATTACATTCACCACTTTGAGCCAATTGCTGAAGTCGATATTCCGGAAGGGGAGTTCGAAGATGTCGAACTGTTCGATGGTAGTGTCCTTCGTCTTGAGACAATTGGGCAATCCTATGACTACACTGATCCTACAGAAGCACTCGCAGCACTCCACAATGCAGAGAAAGAAAAGAAACACATCACGGGACTACTTCACCATAGTAATGAAATGCAAACAGCGGACGAAGACCAGAAGCTCGTAGACACTCCTCTCTCCGATCTTAGTGATGATCTCATGCGTCCAAGCCGCGAGAAACACGCTGCTATGATGGCACGTTTCCTTGCTTGACCAATAACTCCGCTGTCCTGATATACACTGGCCGACTCGGCCGATTACACAGCCCCTTAGTGTAGTGGTCCATCATACGAGACTCTGGATCTCGTGACCCTGGTTCGAATCCGGGAGGGGCTACTTTTCACTAAAATTGGCGACTAGAGTTAAGGAATAAATCGCATCAAGAATTGTGAAGTCCAAGATACCATCAAGACAATCATGAACGAACCGAGTGCCATACGGCCCCAGCGCTTCTTCTCTCGCTTAGGTGGGAACGGATCAATTCCCATCTCCATAGCCTGCGCTACCAATGCGATATCTTCCTCAATCGTCTCCGGCTCCCTAAATGACACATGAGGGGATTCTGGGGGATGTGTATCAAGAATTTGGATAAGTAGAGATGAAGCAGACACTCATAGGTTGATTGCATTACAGAGGGTTATGACTCGAGGGGTGATTTTGATCAATGTTGGCACTCCTGATGAGCCAACAACCGGAGCAGTCCGACGATATCTTAAGGAATTCCTTCTAGACCCAGATGTCATTGATATTCCAGCACCTCTTCGACATATGCTAGTCAGAGGAATTATCCTTAATGTCAGACCAAGGAAAGTTGCGCCACGTTACGCATCTATTTGGATGGACCAAGGATCCCCATTGAGGGTTTACACTCAGAGGATTTGTGATGCACTCAATGCCAATAATGAGGACATCATGTTCGAGGTAGGAATGAGATATGGAAATCCCTCTATCCGATATGCCCTTGAGCGTTTGAGGGATAATGGTGTCACTAAACTCCTAATTGCTCCCCTGTATCCACACCATGCACAATCAACAACCGAAACCTCATTGAAACAGACCTATCTTGAACTAAAACGCATGAAATGGGAGCCACTTTGTCAAGAACTCGGTGACTTTCCAGTTGATGCGGGTTTCATCGACCCTTTAGCCAATTCAATTCACCCTTATATGAGTGATAATTGTCACCTTCTATTCTCATATCATGGACTACCACTATCTCATATTCGTCGAGTGGACAAAACTGGGAAACACTGTCTCTCCGAGAAATGCTGCGAAACCTTAGTTGATGCAAATCGAAAGTGCTATGCTCATCAATGTATGATGACATCGATGGCAGTCGCTAATGCTCTGGGCCTTCAAAGAGAGCGATGGTCGCACAGTTATCAGAGTCGCTTGGGCCCAGTGAAATGGTTGACTCCGGCTACAACCACCACCGTTGAAGAACTTGCTAAAAAAGGAGTTAGAGATCTTGTAATCGCCTCCCCAGCATTTGTTGCAGATGGATTAGAAACGTTAGAAGAACTAGAGATTGAGATTCGGGCCGAATTTATCGAGGCTGGAGGGGAGACCCTGCATGTAGTTCAATGCCTAAACGATCGTGAGGATTGGATTTTAGGTCTTAGTAATTTGATTCTAAATGCATTTGAAAATACACAATTACCACAAATGATTCAATGAGAAATACTTGATTTTTCTTCTGTATCGAAGCTTGGTATTCTTAGGATAAATAGGGTCCCAATCACTGCCAGTATTACAGTGAAATATTTCGATATCGCTGGCGCTGAATCGGGAATTCCCACGAACACAGCAAAAGAAACGAATACCCACATTACTCCTAGAATTACTGGTTTAATCCTTCGAGGAATCCCTCGTCCTTCACGGTAAGTTCTCACATGATGACCAAACATTTTGTTATTCAGAATTAGGTCATAAAATCGTTGACTGGATCTAGCGAAACAAGCAGCAGCCAATATCATCAATGGGGTTGTGGGTAAACCCGGCACTGGTATACCAATCAGTCCAATAATCATCGAGATAAATCCCATACTAAACCAAAATATCCGATTGACTATTGGTCTATCTAAATCTACAGTGTGAGGGTCCTTCCCGTCTGATGAACCATGCCCCTCAGTAGAACTCATTGATTCATTGTCTTCTAACTTGGTTAATCAATGGCTGTTTGTTCATCCGATTTAGGGGGAAATCACTACTTTCATTTTCTTAGGATTACACAAATGATTGAGTACAGAGATACTGACGGCATGACATGACAGACATGAGATATCGGATGATGGGGAATACAGGGATTCAAGTCTCCGTTTTGAGTTACGGCTTTTGGGCGACCTATGGTGTAAAAGACAATTTACAAGGAAAACAAGGTATCGAAACTGCAATCCAACTGCTCCGAATTGCAAGAGCGGCAGGAATCAATTGCTTTGATCATGCGGAAGCATACGGATTACCGAACGGTGAAGCAGAACGTATCTTTGGAATCGCGCTTAAACAGTTGCAAGAGGAGGATTCAGCGCTGTGGCGCAGAAGCGAGCTTGTAATTACAACCAAGGTGTTCTGGGGTGGTTCAGGGGTCAACGAATCCGGACTCTCACGCAAGCATGTGAGAGAAGGGCTCTCTAACTCACTTAACAGGCTCCAACTGGATTATGTGGACATGGTGTTCTGTCACAGGCCAGATCCTCACACTCCGACTTCAACTGTTGTCCGGGCAATGACAGATGCCGTCCGTAGTGGTATGGCAACCTGCTGGGGTACCAGCGAATGGTCTGCTCAGCAAATTACAGAAGCATTCTGGATTGCAAGAAACGAAGGCCTTGAACCACCTCAGTTTGAGCAGCCACAATACAACATGTTGCACCGAGATCGCTTCGAAAATGAGTACTTTCCAATGTATCGAGCACCATACAACATTGGCACTACTATCTGGAGTCCGTTAAACTCCGGTCTTCTGACTGGTAAGTACAATGACAGTGTACCAGAGGGATCAAGAGCGACTATGGAGATTTACTCTTGGATGAGTGAAAAACTCGCACAGGCTCGTAAGGATGGGCACATCGACCGCATTCGTGCGCTAACGACCTACGCGAAGAATGAACTAGGCAGCTCAATGGCACAATTAGCACTGGCATGGTGCCTGAAAAATCCAAATGTATCCACTATCCTTCTTGGGGCAACAAATGCGAAGCAGTTAGAAGAAAATCTAGGATGTATCGATGTCGCACTTAAAATCACTGACAAACACATAGAAGCTATCGAAGAAATCCTTGGGAACCGACCTGATGATTGGATTGGACCCGGTGGCTCAGGTAACCGCGAACTAAACACACTGTGATGCGGACCCTTGAAACGAAAGTTGTACTGGTGTATCAACATGACAGAGGAAAACCAACGATCTCCGTTGTTCATACTGTTCCTAGTCGTTCTCATCGATATGATTGGATTTACTTTAGTGATTCCTTTTCTGACCTATTTCGTCCAAGACCTCGCTGAAGCTGGCGGTTTCATCGACATGGGGTCGAGGGATTGGTGGGTTGGTATCGTCCTCGCGTCCTATACCTTGGGTCAGTTTCTATTCACGCCTCTGCTTGGCTCTCTCTCTGACCGCATTGGACGTCGTCCAATACTGATGCTAGGCCTACTATGCAATACCATCTTCCTAATTTCCTTCGGACTCGCTTCAGCCCTCTGGATGGCTATTGTAGTCAGATTCTTAGCCGGTGCTGGTAATGGAAATATTGCCGTCACGCGCGCTTACATCGGGGACATCAGTTCAAGGGAACAACTTCCGGCGAGAATGGGCATGATTGGTGCTTCGTTCGGTCTCGGATTCATGATTGGTCCATTCGTAGGCGGCATCCTAACCGATCCAGCTAACGCTTTCGGTGGACCGTTTGCTACAGATTGGTGGGAAGCGCATCCCTACTTCCTACCATGTCTTACTGCAGGCCTCCTCTCTGCAGTGTCATTCCTACTTGCAATTCGTATGCTGCCTGAGAGCCTACCAAAAGAGAAGCGGTCCCAGAATAGTGAAAAGACAGGACTGCAGGTTGTCCTGCGCAATCTCGTCGGTGTCCGTGACCTTTCACCAAATGTTAGACGTTTGATTTTCGTAAATGCCACATTTTTACTTGCTTTCACAATGATGCATGCAACGTTCATCCTGTTCACCGCGATGCCGATTGAGAACGGAGGTCTAGGCTACGACGAGCGAATGAATGGCTATATCTTCGCGTATGTTGGTTTGATAGGAGTTATTGTCCAAGGTGGACTGATTCGCCCGCTGACAAAACGATTCGATGTAAGGCACCTCATGGTGGCAGGTATCGTACTGACTGCAATCGGACTTGGTTGGATACCATATCTGAATCCCACCCCCTTCACAATAGGACTTCTTGCTATGACATTCATCGCAGTAGGCAACGGCCTTTACCAGCCTACCCAATCCACGATGATTACTACGGAGGCAAGAGCAATATCGCTCGATCTTGGTCGAGTAATGGGTGCTCAAGAGGGATTCGGTGCACTCTCCCGAATTATTGGCCCAGTCCTCGCAGCCTTCATTTGGGCAGCCACTGTTGATGGCAGTGGATTGTGGACCTATCACACAGTGTTCCGCATCGCTGGACTCATCGCCATCCTTGGCATATTCATTCAATGGGGCCTCAAAAATAGTAAAGAATACGACTCAAAGGAATGAGCGCGGTTTCATAGCCCTCAGCCACAGGATACAATCATGGACGAGGCACCACCAGGGATAGTTATCCCCAAGGCGAAGATTGCTACGCCACGAGATTCGACATCTATACTCATCTCCCGGAACGGATCTCAAGGGCCGGAAGTCCTGCTTGCACACCGTATCCCAACCCTTCGAGCCTTTGCCGACTTTTGGTCACTACCAGGAGGCGGTATCCGGGGGAATGATGAGGAAGCGGCAACATTCGTCAAAGGCCTTGATCAACTTGAGGATGATTGGCCGGCTGTCTATGCAGCAATTCTCCGCGAGACCGCTGAGGAGGTTGGTCTGGCCATCGGTGACGGAGAAATAGAACGTGTCTCGATGACTTTGCGTCATGCGATAATCGAGGACCCTACAGCCTGGACTACAGCCGTGACCAAAGGAGTAATTCCCGCCTCCCCAGTAAAAATCACTCACATCGGTACACGAACAACCCCGCCTTTCTCACCCCTAAGGTTCAGAAATCGATTCATGCATGTCCACCTCAATGATGGAGCTCCTGAGCCTGAATTACTCGACATAGGCAGCGAGTTCGATGAACTCCAATGGATGCATCCTGCTGAAGCTGTCAATGTCTGGAAAACTGGAAACATGCTCACCGCACCACCCATCATTACGCTACTTCGTGATGTTGCTGAGTCACTTGAAGTAAACAACAACGACATCCATGCTGCGATGGCATCGATGGCGGCTGAACCTAAATCAGGAGAACATCGCATCGAACTCGCTCCGAACATAGAATGTATTCCGCTAAGAACTGCAACACTCCCACCTTCAACACACACAAACTGCTTCATTCTCGGCGAACACGGCGGTGAGCGGCTCATCGTCGACCCCGCGGCAAGAACTTCTGAAGAACTTGCATATCTCCAACGACGAATACGCGGAATCGAAGAAGATGGAGGGAAGATAATTGCGACTATCTTCACCCATCGCCATCAGGACCATATCGGTGATTTAACCAAAATTTCAGAGATGTATACTGCACCAATCTGGGCAACTCCAGAAACACTAGCAGCGATACCACTCTGTGAATCAGACCAAGCACTGAGTGAGGGGGACATCATAACTCTCAATGGCCCGAATGGCGAGATGGAATGGACGGTGCACGTCACTCCAGGCCACTGCCCAGGCCACATCTGCCTCTCATCTAATCGCTACCTCGTATCGGGAGATCTCGCAGTGATGGTTGGCACCATCCTCATTCCAAGTTCAGATGGTGATATGGACGCCTATATCGATAGTCTACAGAGAATGCGTGCACTAAATTCCGAGATACTATTCCCAGCACATGGCCCCTTTACCCACCGTCCTGAGAAACTACTTGATCGGTATATCAAACATCGAAGTGGTCGCCATGAACGCGTTCTAGAAGCCGTAGCGTCTGGTTTATCCTCTATTGAGAAAATCGCTAATCACGCCTATTCTGACACACCCGACGCCCATCCAATGCTCAAGGTTGACCAGACACTTTCTCACCTTTCCTCACATGAGTCAGCAGGTCTAATTCGCAGAGAAAAAGAAAAATGGATCATAAATTGACGTTTACAATCCAATTCAGAGACATTTGGAAATACTTGCAAATTGAGCAAAAGATATGGATTCTGGCCAAGACGCAATCGAGGCGTTTCAAAAAGCGCTCTTACAAGCACAGGGAGATTCAGAATCAAATCATATTCAAAATGACATTTTAGATGGAGATTTGGATAGTCATATTGTATTCTCTGGGAGTGTTTCTTCGGTTACATCAAATTCTAATCAATCGAACTCATTGTCCAGATTCAAGAAAAAAGCACCACTTCCTTCTTGGGCACTCTTCATGATGGGACTAATTGTCCTTCCAATTGCTACCGGAGTCATTAGTGCCGTTCTAGTTGAGAGTGGAAATATTAGTAACGAATATTGGGCAAATTATGGATTAAATGATGGACAAGTCACTATTCAGGATGAAACATACAATGTTCATGAATTTGATCTCGGATGGAGATTTGATGCCGAATACCCAAGTGAGGGCTATTGGGACCTCGTAGTTGAAGGAATAGTTGGCAACAATGGGGGCTACAGTGATGCAACAATCAACGGAGACGGTGACGGCCCTCACACAAGATTTGATTCCTTCGAGATTGATGGAGATACTTGGTATAAGATGGATGTGAATTACTGTAGTTTAGGGCGGGATCGTTGTGGTAATATATTCATCAAATTTGACGGGAATACAGTAGATGTTGCTGGTGAGTCAATGGAGGCCCCCATATACGTTGGATATTTGTCCGAGGCGTTTGAGGGAACAGGAGATGTTACCGAGTTCCTAGGCTTCGTAATCTGGCCAATTTCAATTATTGGTGGGATCATCTGGGGATACAAAACTGATAGGAAGCCTTTCGCATATGGTGTTATGACTGCAGGTTGTCTAACGTTGCTACCATTCGTGGGTCTATTTCTCCTTCTCATATTATTTGGATTCTGAATCTAAAAACCGGCAGCATCATTTGGCCTCGGAGTACAACTGTACTATGGAGGACCCGCTGGGTAGCGAAGCGGCTGATTTCGACGAGAAATTTGTCGAAGGTAGTGGAGGATGGTGCCTTCGAACCCTTGTCTGGACTCCGAAGGTAATGGATGACGCAGCAAACAGGCCAGTGGTAGTTATTCCAGGATGGACCTCTGTGGTTGAAGGTTGGATTCCTCTGCTAGCGGATTGGGTGAGACATCGGCCAGTCATATATATTGAAACGCGAGAAAAGAACCACACTAAGAGTCCAGATGGACGTCGGGAACAAGTTGCGGACCACTCCATACCGAACCATGCAATGGATATGGACGCCATTGTCCGAAACCTTGGCCACGATCCTTCAGAGTGTGATTGGTTTGCCTCCTCGCTAGGTTCAACAAGTATACTTCACGGATTGAAAGAAGGAACGCTTTCAGTACGAACAGCCTTCCTTCTCGCACCAAATTCTGAATTCAAATTTCCTTTGTGGATGGTTTTTCTTTCCAGCTTTCCGTGGTGGGTATATCCTCCAATAATGCGACTGATTGCAATACCATACATGCGCTGGAAAGTGAAAGAACCCGGCCAAAAGATTCGCTACACTCGCACGATGCGTAATGCAGACATGCGTCGACTCAAACTATCATCACGTTCTAATCGTGCTTACTCAGTTTGGGAAGGACTCCAAAAAGTGACGGCTCCGATTGCCATCTGTGTTGCTAAATCCGATGTTCTCCATGCACATGACGATGCGATACGTATTGCAGAATGCCTCGACAATGGGGAAGTAATAGAGGTCCCCAGTAACCAATTCGCTCACGAAGCGGAAATTCGCCCAATTATCGAAGATTGGATTACTCGCGTGACCGAATAAACCCAAATGAATCCATTTACTCCTATCGTAATCTCCGACAAAGGCAAGAACTCGGACCGACCGGAGAGGGGCATGCGCAGCCTCGCACTGGTCCTACTAGGCCTAATCTTCCTAGCAGGTATCGCATCTGCAGAGATCTACATTCCGGGACCTACTAATACAGACATGATGGATTCCGACATGACGTATGAGTACACACTTCCTGAATGGATGGATTCCGCTTGTCAGAACACTCTAGCTTGTCGATATGAAACCGTGAGTGATCATGACATCGTACACACTTACTATGGCCTGAACCAAGGAGGCACCATGGAACTCGTTGTCACCAAAGGTGAAGCTCAGACCTACAACATTACCGTGAGTAGTCTTGAGATTGTTCCAGACAAGTTAGAAATCACCACAGGATCGACGCTCATCTTCACCGTAGTGAATAATGACACTAATGCCAATATCATTCTCCCTTGGAATCCCGATGACCCTGAACCTGAGTCCACGCCAGGATTTGGAGCAGAGCTCATTCTTTTCGCTATCGCGATTGCACTAATTCGTCGACGCTGATCACGGAGTGAGTTCGAAATCATCGTCATCATCCCCGAACGGATCGTCAGATTCCCCGCCTACCTCTGCAATTCGAAAGTGCATATACAACCCCTCAATGATTCCATAGGGCCAATCGGGGTTATCCTTTCCAAATCGGGCACGAATTATTCCTGATTGACTACCATGAACTCGGAGAGGAACACTAAGTCGACGTAGGAGCCCCTGCTGAAAACCACCGAAGGAAATAGGGACACTTACTCCTGCACGATCCAACACATGGCTATGTGCATCATCCTCAAGATTAGTAGGATCTACAGCATCCACAATGCGATTCACAATCTCAGCGAATCCCGATTCATTTCCACCCTCATGACATATTTTCTCAATTTCAGGCCAAATCCCACAAGGATCTGCTTCACCCTTGAGATACTGCATCCACACATGATGACTGAGGGCAGTGAAGGCACGTGAATCGAAAGCAGCACGATCCCAGAGCGCATACGGGCCGCGCTTCCACTCATCAGGGTCAGGGAGTAGACCATACCGCAGGAAGGCTTCACGAAGACCACCAAGACGAGTAGGATCTCGAACAACATGAGCATTCGCTAATGTCTCCTCAACAAGGAGCCAATTATCCACTACATCATCGATTCGATCCATGTACATCTCTCGATATTGCCCCGCTTCAGAAGGCAGAGTACCCTGCGTCTCAATCAGACGCTGGAGGTGGCCTGTCCACGCTGAATCAACACAGTGATGGAAATACTCGTGATCAAAACCAAACAGGAAACAGAGATCTAGCGCAATATCTGAAGCATTCACAACGCCGTCTTGCTCCATCTGACCCGCTACACGGGCCGCCATTTCTGCAAGACAATCCGATTCTACATGAATTCCCCAATCCGTATCTGGACGCATGCGTCCGCCCTCAATCCGCATCATTGGACGATACCAGAAACAACGGACACCTGGATCGTTCTCTCCCACCGATTCTGGTTGATCTGAATCCGCTAGTATAGACAACCCGCCGCGCGGGATTCGCATTGTGGGGATACCCGGTTGCACGAACATGAAGCATCTTCCACGGTTCTTCAAGCGATTGCCTATTGAAGGGTCGACAAGGCTCCTTCACTTGGCGGTCCCCATGCGTGAACAATCGTCGAGCTTCGACATCGCTCGTATGGTGGTGGAACTTAGAGCGCACATAGGGGCACGGGTCCGCAAGGCATACCAGCCCCACTGGGAGCAAGTCATGCTGCGCCTGAACTCCAAGAAAGATGGGGCATCCGATCTCGTTATCGTACGTGGTCGACGCCTCTACCTATCCGATCGTGATCGACCTATGCCAATGTCGCCCTCACCGTTCGCAATGGTGCTCAGGAAATATCTGAACAATGGCCGACTGGTCGACGTGACTCAGCACGGATTTGATCGGATTCTAACTCTACATGTCGATACCGCTGCCGGTATCCATCGTCTAGTAATCGAAATGTTTCGTGAAGGTAACGTCATCCTCCTCAATCCTGAAGGAGTAATTATCCAACCACTCACTTCGACGGAATACGCCTCTCGGACGCTCAAACGTGGGGAAGTATACGATTGGCCCCCAGCTCAAGTTGATCCACGTGACCTTGACGCTGATGGATTAAGTGAGATTCTCGCAGGCAGTGATGCTGACGTCGTGCGGACACTTGCGGCAAAGGTGAATCTCGGCCGAGGATACGCCAACGCAATCTGTGCAGCGACTGGTATTGACCCTTCAATGCCTATTTCGAACCTCAGTGCAGGTGAAAGGGACGAAATTATGAGTGTTCTAACCGCGATGCTTGGAACGATAGATTCCACTGGTGCACATGGATGGGCTAAGGATGCTGAATCTCTCGATGTAATCGCATCTGGCGTCACATCAGGAGAGATGCCACCGTATCTGGAGGTCGCCCCCGTGGCACTCGCTCACATGGATGCTGAATTGCATATTGACCACCCCAGCCTCTCGGCCGCAGTCGACGCATGGTGGGGTGCACACGATTCTGCTGCCTATGCTCGACGCGAGATGGAGAGAATGGTAGAAGCAGGGGAGGCGGAAGAGACTGCTGGGAGCCGGCTGGGTCGTCGTGCAGAACAGCAAGAACAGGCAATCGAGAGATTTCATGAGAAAGCAGGAAAGGCACAGAATGTTGCAGCAATGATTACCGAAAACTGGGAACATGTGAACTCTCTCCTCACACAAATTCGTCGTGCTGTTGAACAACAGGGTTGGTCCAATGTACGGGCTGCTGTAAAGGGCGTGGAATGGATTCAATCAGTGGATCCTGCAAAAAGGACGATGCAAGCATTCCTGCCTGACGAAAATGGGTTGCCAGGTATACGAATAGAGTTGCACGTTGACGAGACCGTTCATCAAAACGCTCAGCGCCATTTCACGATTGCTCGAACTCAAAAGGACAAAGCGAAAGGAGCGGTAAAAGCGCTCGAAGACACAGAACGGAAGAAACGCAAGGATGAGAAACAACGGGCAAAAGATGAGGCTGCTGGGCGTGTAGGTCGCGTAAAACGATCCAAGCGACTATGGTTTGAACGACATCGTTGGACTATGCTAAGTGACGGGCGGCTAATGGTCGGTGGGCGTGATGCACGCGGAAATGACACTGTGGTGAAGAAACACCTTGGCAAGGAGGACATCTATGTTCACGCTGATCTACACGGTGCACCATCCTGTTCCATCCGTATCGCAGAAGGATTCCAAACCGATCCTGCTCCAAATCCTACTCTACCAAAGCATGTACCATCCCTACGACTCACCCAATCTTCCGAATTTAGTTCTCCGAACGAGGAGATTCTCGGAGAAGCCGCACAGATGGCAGTATGTTGGTCGAGAGCTTGGGGCGGAGGTGGAGGGGCTGCAACTGCATACCATGTCCGATCCAATCAGGTTTCGAAAACTGCTGAGACGGGAGAATCCCTTGGCCGCGGTGCCTTCGTAATTAGAGGACAAAGAAACTGGCATCGTAACATGCCGACTGAGATAAGTCTAGGAGTGGTAGCAATCAATGGAATTCCGCTTCCACTCGTGGGTACTCCAGCTACTGTTGAATCCATCTGTGAACGGTGGGTCCGACTGCAACCTGGCACACAGAAGAAAGAAAGCATCGCAAATCGCATCGCCAAAGCCACTGGCCTCGTTCAGGACGATATACTCGGGTCCCTGCCCCCTGGCAATCTGCAGATTATGCATGATCAACAATTAATCAACGTTGGAACAGAATCCTAACTCAGGATAAGATATCGAGAAGACGATCCTTCTCGATTGCCTTCCGAATACACCGTGCAACACGCTGCCCAGTGCTAATACCTGGTTCGTTGATGTCCGAATAGGGTGAACCACCGACTGCAACGTTACTGCCTGCGACGATTCGCGCGCTAACCTCGAAAACCCGAAACTCCAGCTTATCGGTCACGATTGTCTCGAGGCAGAATGGACCAATCATGCCCTGCTCAGCCCCCTCTAGTTCCATACTCGCAGCCACAGCCCCCTCGCCCATACGGAAGGCTTCAGGGAGTAGTGATTCACGAAGTACGGCTGGGGTATTTCCAGTCACGACGAAGGATGGTTCAAGACCCATATCACGGAGGTCGCGTAGACTTCCGAGTTTGTAGAATTCGTCGACGTTCGCCTCGTCACGTCGATCAATACTCATCAATTCAAGCCGCCCTATTTTCTGACCTTTCTTGGAACCCATGCCATCGACCTGATAGCCATCTTCTGGGAGCGGGTCGAAGAAGAACTGGAAGTAATAGCGGGTACCAAGCACATACTCTTGGATTGTGAATTCCTCTTCGAGGTCAACGTTACGACGGAAGTCACGGAAGTCACGGGCGACGAAGTATCCACGACCCCCCTTTGCCCCGGCGTACTTCACAATAACCGGGCCATCAATGTCCTTGGGGTCCTCAATTACACGAGGCATCGTACATCCGCCTGACTCAAGCCAGAGGCGCTGACGTTCTCGGCTGCCCTCCCACTCGAGGATGTTTCGATTTCCGAAGGTTGGCACCGAAAGAATCTGGAAGTTCTTAGGGCCAAGATATTCTACAAGGGATCCATGAGGAATCAAGATTACATTACGTTCACGCAGATACTCAGCATAATCCATCATCTGCTTATAATCGTCAAGAATGAGCCACTCATCTGGATCGGCTCCAGGGAATGCACTGTACATCTTGCGACGCTCCTCACCCACACAGATACCCAAAGTTCTGAACCCCTCCTGACGGGCACCGTGAAGTATCTGAAGAGATGAATGAGAGGCGACCACACCAATGGTAATCTGGGAGACATCGTAATCCGAGACCCACTCGGCAACGGGAAGGGCGTCTCCTGCCATTAGGGACGCCACCGGTGATTGGTTATTGACGCTTACCCACACTTTTCAATTCTAGGAAGGCAACACGGAAATCCATTACATACCGGATGGCGAATGTGAAGTCATGGGCGAGGAACCACAACGGAGTCTAAGTTACGGAGAATACCTCAGTTTGAACGATCTGCTCTCCCTTCAGAGAGAAGGGTCAGTCAGTTCCGATGAGATGCACTTCATCGTTGTACACCAAACCTTTGAGTTATGGTTCAAGCAGGTAATCCGTGAACTCGCAGAGTCTAGAGACGCCCTAGATACTGAATCCGTCGCCGAGGAAGCAATACCTGTAGTCGTCCACCGTCTCGGGCGGGTGACTGAAATCTTCCGACTTATGGCTCAGCAATGGTCTGTGATGGAGACCCTTAGTCCGCAGGATTTTCTCGCCTTCCGCGATGCTTTAGGTTCCGCGTCTGGTTTTGAATCCGCTCAAATGCGGGAACTCGAGATCCTGATTGGACTCCAAGATAACCAGCGCAACGGAGGGATGGACCCGCTCAAGCGCTTCGTTCAGATGGCTGAAACCTCAGAGCAGGGTAAAGTGGATTTAGATCGACTTCGAGCACGGATGGATGAAATTTCCCTCTGGGATACTGCACGTAACTGGCTCGGACGAACTCCTATCGATGGTTCTACTCCCGATTCAGAAAACGATACGGAAGTGGTCCAATCTTACGTCGAGGCACACATTGCTGCCCTTGAGCAACATGGGTCAGATATGGCAGAACGGATGTCTGAATGGGGTATGGGAGATTCTGACGCGATGAAAGCAAGGTTCGCAGCTGTTGCGAAAGGGGCACGCGACTTCCTGATGCCTAACGGTGAAGTCGACCGCCCTCGAGCCGGACTCCTATTCATCGAGTCACACCGAGATTTACCTCTCCTCGCATGGCCTCGCACACTCATTGATCGGATGATAGAATTGGAAGAATCAATGGTGAAATGGCGTCACAGTCACGCCCGTATGGTAGAACGCATAATCGGGAGGCGAATTGGTACTGGTGGGTCATCCGGCGTAGATTATCTCGACGCTACCACGACATACCGAGTATTCACTGATCTCTGGGCCGTTCGAACTATCCTAGTAAAATCGGAACTTCGACCTCAAATTCGCGACCCTGAATTCTATGGATTTGCATAGATCTTACTACTCGGAATTCAGAGTCTGACCCGTGAGATTCATTTCGGAGGGCTCGATGCGACTCTATGGGCACGCCAGTAATCTGCGCTGTCGCCCGTACTCCTATCGGTAAATATCGTGGTGTTTACGCCCAAATGTCAGCTGTAGACCTAGGAATTGTGGCTGTCCGCTCCGTCCTAGAAAGGGCTGGTATCGACCCAATGGAGAATATCATCGATGACGTACTAATGGGGCAGGTCATCCAGGCTGGCGCGGGTCAGAATCCAGCACGACAAGTCGCCCTTGGTGCCGGCTTGCCTGCCTCAACACCCTGTGCAACGATCAACAAGGTCTGTGGATCAAGCCTGAAAGCAGTAATGATTGCTGCAACGGCAATTCGTGCGGGGGAACATCGTGCTGTCATCGCAGGTGGAATGGAAAGTATGACCAATGCCCCTCATTTGGTGAGGGATTACCACAAAGGTGCTGAAATTGATGTTGATGCGATTGTTCATTCGATGATTTACGACGGACTTTGGGATGTCTACAATGACATACATATGGGAAACACTGGCGAATTGATTGCTGAGGAATGTAGCATCTCAAGGGTCGAGATGGATACTTTTGCGGCTCGTTCACAAAAACTGGCTGCAACCGCTAGGGATTCAGGTTGGTTCGATTGGGAAATCGTTCCTGTTGATGCACCACAAGTTGATGGGAGTGTGAAGAATATCATTCGGGATGAAGGTATCCGAGATAGCACGAATATCGAAACACTATCTGGGCTTCGCACCGTATTCAATAAACAAGGCACCATCACAGCTGGAAATGCATCGACTTTGAACGACGGTGGATCAGCCGTCCTTGTTGCTGACGAAAACTTCGCAATAGAGCAGGGATGGCCTATTCTCGCGAGAATCATTGATCAGTACACGAGCGGAGTAGAACCAGCTCGCGTAATGTATGCACCTATTCCTGCCATTCGGGCCTTACTCGAACGCAACAAACTTGGGGTTGAGGATGTGGATGTATACGAACACAACGAGGCCTTTGCTGCTGCCTCTTGCGCGGTTGCAAAGGAAGTCGGCATCCCAGAGGCACGATTCAACCTACACGGTGGAGCTGTCAGCCTTGGACATCCGTTAGGTGCTTCAGGGACACGGTGCCTGATGACTATGCTCGGCGTACTTCGAAGAACTGGTGGTTCAACAGGCATTGTAACACTCTGCCTGGGTGGCGGGAATGCGGTTGCTATGCTAATCGAACGGGTTGAATAACTCTGATTTGCCAAGCGCAGGCCTTATCTCACCCTCCTAAGTCGGTCGGACAGTAGGTGACTATCCCATGGTCAAGCCAATCAGATCCCACACACGCTTCGAGAAGGCCCGAATCATCGGTGCTCGTGCACTCCAGATTAGCATGGGTGCACCCATTCACGTCACCGAGGAAGACCTTCGTGAGGCCTTCAAGGATGAACTGATTCAACTCTACGGTGTCGAGGAAGCAAATACCCGCTTCGTCCTTGATCCTCAAAAGATTGCAATGCTTGAGTACGACCGCAATCTTTTGCCAATGGACGTCGTCCCTCACGACTAAGAGTGAGCCTTACTCTTCTTCACCAATCTTTGTTCGTCGCTTTCTGAACAACGCCGGCACTGTATGCTGAAGAGCAGGCAACATGAACGCGATACCGCCAAGAAGTGCGATCCAGAATAGGAACGGATTGGATGCAGCGAATGAACCTCCGGGTGTGCTAGGTGGAACGGATTGGTAGTCACTAGAGACGAATATATCGGACGCTGGTGTCAGAATTGCAGGGCCAGGGTTACGCACCACGAGTACAATACGTCCAGGATCATCGGTCACGCTAATTGAAGCACCACTGAGATTCAGGCTCACCGTGGACCCTTGACTTAGATCAACATCCGTCACACCTGCCACAACAGTGTCAGGAAGGATTCCTAATTCCCCTCCATTTACACCCTCCATCTGGAGATAAACATCAACTTGGACATCATCCATACCAATTTCAAGATCCACATCCATCACACCATCGCTGTAACTCCATCCCTCAATCCAATTAGCCTCTGGTGTCGTGTTCCTCGTCAATCCCGCTGAGGTCATGTTCGCGATGAGATCATCGAAATCTATACTCTGACTGGAACCGTTGAGAATCCAACGACCTTCAACAACGATGCTGGGGTAACCACGAACACCGTGATTCTGTTTCGTCTGATTACTCGCTTCCACTGATAGAGAGTCAAGATTAGATGAGTGATGGCGAAGGATTGCGACACTAGACCATACTGCTCCCAATTCTGCGACCTCTGCTTCCGCAGTGCGACAGGGTAGGCACCATGTTGCTGTATGCAATTCAACTAAGAATGGTGGACGGCGAAGAGAATCCCCGGTACCATTCGTAGCGTTGGCCTCGATATCTAGAATCAATACATCGAGTACAACTCCTGGAGTGCTTGGATCCAGTGGAGGCGTAATATCGACGGGTGTTGAACCCACGACTGGGGTCAAAGCCACGAGCACGGCAAGGAGTACACCGCGCCACCAATGGTGGGACATACACATACGAACCATCAGGCGTTGAAATACCCCACACCCATACGCTTGTCATGGCACGATGGAAAGGGCCATGGCATCTACTCCCAGTAGGGCTCATCCTTATCGCAGCGATGGTGATAGCTGTAGGAGGTATCATCCGCATCTATGATGCTGGCGAATCATGTCCAGACTGGCCCACGTGCTTCGGTACATGGGGCTTCGATGTATCTCCCGAGGAACAAGCCACATGGTGGGAAAATAATCCTGAGGAAATTGATTCTCGAGGGGTTGATCATCGATATACAACATTCGAAATCTTCACAGAATGGCTCCATCGCGCCATTGCAGGTGCCCTACTCGGGCCACTGATTATCCTGCAGTATCTTATTGTTCGAGCGCAACGTGAGAGTCTATCTAATCGGACCCATACACTTGCAGGCCTCACATTGATCCTAGTTATCTGGCAAGGTTTCCTTGGTTATGTTACTGTGAAATGGGACAACGAGCACTGGTCAGTGGCTCTACATCTCGCCTCCGCACTAATATTCACACTGGCCTTAATTGGACTCTGGATTTCTTGGAGGAAGGACAACGGACTGGGGTGGAATGTGAAGGCAGGCCCTCGAACACAGGTACATCTCCGTCTTAGCGCTCTATCGACCCTTATCGTACTCTTTGTGGGTGCCTTCGTCTCCACTACCGAAGATGCAAATGTTGCCTGTGGTGTCTCCGGGTTTCCGGACTCTTGGCCACTATGCAGCGGAGGAATCGGAGTTCTGGTGCAAGATGTAATCGCACAATCGCAATTCATTCACCGTTGGCTTGTTCTAATTGTTGGAATCATACTCCTCAGAATATGGATGACTCGCTCGGCATGGGCTCCAGATGTCCTTACTCATCGACTTATGTCATGGGGAACCGGACTCTATGGATTGAATGTGCTTCTCGGTGGAGCCTATGTTCTCTCATGGACTGCAAATTCAGGATTCATAGAATGGATTTCTGTACTCCATCTTCTCCTTGCGTCGGTGGTTTTCCTCATATTTTCATCTGCGATTCTGATGATTAGAATCGACACATCGGATAATGAAGAGGAATGAAGGGAAACTGAAAGTCTACACCCAACGTTCAATGGTCGAATCAAATGGTGAAGCAACATGGCAGAGGTAGCGACTGGTGTGAGGGCCTATGTTACCCTCATGAAACCGCGCGTACTAATCCTCCTGCAAATCACAGCGTTATGTGCAGTATTGATTCACGACGCTCAAATCTGGCGTGAGACCGGAGAATGGGATTTGTTTCACACCTGTCAAGTGATGGTTGTAGTCATCGTCGGCGGGATGTTGACCGCTGGCGGTGCAAACGCGATCAATATGTGGTACGACCGTGACATAGACCCGGGAATGAAACGGACAATCAATCGCCCAGTTCCTGCCGGAACTGTTAGCCCGAATCAAGCCCTCTGGTTTGGAATCAGTATTTCCGTTCTCGGCGTAGCATGGTTCATGGCGATGACCAACGCAGTAACTGCGTTCTGGGCGGGGTTCAGTATTCTCTTCTATGTACTCATCTACACCATGTGGCTAAAGCGCACCTCGACACAAAACATCGTCATCGGCGGGATTGCTGGAGCTACACCTCCACTAATCGGTTGGGCGGCAGCTACTCCTGTCACCGAACTCTCAATCACGAATCCATTCTTTCTCGGCGAGCCTCTTCCATGGCTGATGTTTGCACTCATCTTCCTTTGGACTCCACCCCACTTCTGGGCACTCGCACTGTATCGCTCATCTGAGTATGAAAAAGTCGGTGTACCAATGATGCCGTGGGTTAAGGGGCCTGAACGGACACTTCTTGAGATGAAGGTTTACGCTCTTCTACTCATTGGAATTGCAGCCATGCCTTGGCTCCGAAACGAAGCCGTGGGCGATGAAGGAGAACTCATCTGGAGTATCATTGCCTTCAGCCTTGGTTTCTGGTACTTTCAGACTGTCCTCCGGATTGATCCTAAGGAAGAATTTGATGAAAAGGGCCGTTTGCCCACTGCTCTGCGCTCATTCAAAGCCTCACTGTACTATCTTGCCCTGATGTTCATCGGCCTCGTGGTGACTGCCTTGAATACCTGGGCAGCGGTTATCTTCCTCGCTATGCTAGGCGGGAATCTCGCAAGAACCATGGCGAAGAAAGAAGACGGCGTTGAAACCACTACCTCTCCCTAAGCGGGGGATTCATACGCGATCCGTGCTTCTCTTCCACAGGAGGCGACCACATGAACGAGAAGGACCTCATCTACGACTGGAATCTCATCCAACACGATTTCACGAGAGATGAAGCAGCTCACCCTCACCCAATTTGGTTCGACGATGAAACCTTGAGAGATGGACTACAAAGCCCATCTGCACGTAATCCAAGAATCGAGGAGAAGATAGAACTCCTCGATTATATGGAAATACTTGGTATCCAAAAGGTCGACCTTGGGCTTCCCGGAGCAGGCCCTCTACACATCGATCATATCGATGCAATGTTAGCACATATCAGCGAGAGAAGTTACGAAATACGCCCTGGTTGCGCAGTTCGTACCGTAGTCAGTGACATCGAACCTCTCGTTGATTTACAGGCGAAACACGAGATGCAGATTCAAGCTAGTGCCTTCCTTGGCACAAGTCCGATTCGACAGTATACAGAAAACTGGACTATGGACCGTATCATCTCAACAGCTGAGAAGGCGATTGGATTCGCAGTAGACAATGACATTCCGGTAATGTTCGTGACCGAGGACACCACACGTTCGAAGCCAGAGGATATCAAAGCCGTCTACACCAGAGCTTTAGAATTGGGCGCAGATCGTCTCTGTGTCTGCGATACATGTGGCCATGTTACTCCGAACGGTGTGGAGCAATTACTACGCTTCGTTCAGGAAGAGGTCATCCCAGATGCTGGTTTCAAACGACGGGACATCGAAGTTAACTGGCATGGTCATCAAGATCGCGGACTAGGCGTAGCGAACAATATTGCAGCCTATTACGCGGGAGCGGACGTGATTCATGGTACAGCTCTTGGCGTTGGTGAGCGTGCAGGAAATGCACCCATCGATCAGACACTCGTGAATCTCAAACTGATGGGAGCAATCGACAACGATTTGACCACGTTAAACGAATATATGCGCAAAGCCAACGAATACGTCGAAGTCGCACTCCCGCGTAATTATCCGGTATTTGGCCAGGACGCTTTTGAAACAGGGACCGGAGTACACGCAAGCGCGGTCGTGAAAGCGATGAAGAAAGGAGATCACTGGCTGGCTGACCGAATCTATAGTGGAGTTCCGGCTCAAGACTTTGGATTAGAGCAGATAATTCGTATCGGCCACATGTCTGGTCGTTCCAATATCATCTACTGGCTTGAAAGAAATGGCTTCGATGCTACCGATGAATTAGTCGCTCATCTCTTTGATTTAGCCAAGTCCCAAAGACGCCTAATGAGCGATGAAGAAGTCAATCAAGCGGTTCAAACCTTCATTGGGTCTTGAGCAAAGCACTATGACGTTCCATGGACAACCACAATTCATGCGCGAGCGTGCCTTTGTCCTAGTCGCGCTTTTCCTGACCTCCATTACCGTCCCCCTTGCAACGGCTCAAGATTTCGAAGACCCAAAGACTGAGCCGGTCTTCGAGTCCTACAGTGGTGCCGTTCAGCGTGCGTTCTACCAAGTAGAAGCAGCGGAATTACAGATGAATCTCGGGGCCCCAGAAGAATGGCTCGTTTTGACCACATTGGACCCACTTCTCGTTCAGAAGCACACTAGCGCTGATGTCGAGATTCGCATTGCTCCGTTCCTCGATGGGGCATGGATTTGGTCGTTCTCTGACCCAGTAGAGGGAGCATCGATTCTAGAAGGATTAGAAAATCGAGGAATCATTGAGCGGAGCCTGCCTCAACGAGAGAAAGTGATGCAAACGCGAGCTGTGCTCAATGACCCAGAGATGAATGCACAATGGCACCTTGTCAATACAGGACAGAGTGGAGGGACCATTGGTGAGGACGCAAATGTGACTGCAGCATGGGATATCGCTGACGGCACAGGCGCCCAAATATCAATCATCGATGACGGATTTGCGCATAGCCATACTGACCTATCCCCTGGGTACCAGAGTGGGGATTCATATGACTACTGTAGCAATGATGGAGATCCTAGTCCATCTTCTGGCGATGGACATGGCACCTCTGCAGCTGGAGTTGCAGGAGGAAGAGGAAACAACAGTTACGGAATCGCTGGTGTCGCGTACAATGCTGACATGAGTGGTACGAGGCTCATCGCCTGCGGATTCTCTGATTCCACTGCGGCGAATGCCCTGAGCCTAAGTGATCAAGACAATGATATCTACAGTAACTCATGGGGGCCATCCGATAATGGACAAACTCTCGAAGGACCAGGCCCCCTCCTGATTGCTGCATTCGAATCTGACTTTACGACTGGTCGTGGGAATCTGGGCAATATCATCACATGGGCAGGAGGCAATGGTAGAGGGAATAGTGACAATTCAAACTACGATGGCTATGCTAACGCCCGACAGACGATTTCTGTGGGTGCAATCACAAACTCGGGGACCCAATCATATTACTCAGAAGACGGCGCTAATGTACTCGTAGTAGCACACTCAAACGGCGGAACTCTAGGTATCGTGACTGCAGATATCCCTGGATCAGGAGGATACAACAGTAGCGGTGATATCGCCCGTGACTTCGGTGGTACCTCCTCTGCCACACCACTCGTCTCGGGAGTTGCAGCACTCATCCTCGATGTAGACCCGACCCTAACAGCTCGCGATGTAATGGCCATCCTCGCGAATTCCGCACGAAAGAACAGCCCGGTAGATTCCTCATGGTCTACGAATGGTGGAGGCCACGATATTTCTCACAGATTTGGGTTCGGAGTTGTAGACGCTCATGCAGCAGTCAGCCTTGCTGCCAACTGGACTAAACTACAAACTGAGACTTCTTTCGGCTCTAGTATCTCAACAGTCTCCAGTTCAATTGCGGACAACGGAGCCCCTGTAACAGACACTATTACCATAAATCAAGACCTGCGTATCGAATACGTTGAGGTCGTAGTCAATATCTCACACACAGCGCGAGGCGACCTCGAAATTATCCTAACCTCTCCCGATGGAACAGATTCTCTACTTGCAGAAGAACACTCAGATTCAGGTAACGACTACACTGCCTGGTCGTTCGGATCTGTCAGGCATATGGATGAATTCGCGCTTGGAGATTGGACACTATCTGTCGAAGATAAGGCCAATGGAGATACTGGCACCTTTGACGACTGGCACCTTGTATTCCATGGAGTCAATGAGGGCAGGGACTCGGATGGAGATGGGATCACTGACATGAATGAGACCAATGTCTATTCCACAAATCCGAATTTAGCCGACACCGATGGAGATGGGCTCAACGACGGTGACGAATTGTTCAACGTATCTACAGACCCTCTGAATCCGGATTCTGATGGTGATGGACTCAACGATGGTATCGAGGTCCTTGTGAATGGCACAGATCCAAATCTCATGGATACTGACGGAGACGGTTTAACCGATGGACAAGAAGTCTATATCCACAATAGCGACCCTCTTGTTCCAGATTGGGATGCAGATGGCGACCTATACTACTGGTTCCAAGACTGCGATGATACGGATCCAAACATTAACCCCGGCCGACCCGAATTGCTCAATGGAATTGACGACGATTGCGATATGACAATCGACGAAGGCTACGAATTCATTGACTCCGATTCCGACGGCATCTCTGATTACGATGAATACCATGTTCACGGGACTAGCCATTCTAACTCGGACACCGACGGTGATGGACTACTTGACGGGGAAGAAGTGAACGTGCATTCCACTGATCCACTTGTCGCTGATCTTGACGCTGACAGCGACGGATACTACTGGTTCCAAGACTGCGACGAAAACGAATCTTCGATTAATCCAGGAGCTGTTGAGATTCTCGATGGTATTGATCAAAACTGCAACTATGAAATCGACGAGACCTTCACCGCTACCGATCTTGACATGGATGGACTATCTGATTATGAGGAATATCACAACCATTCCACCAACCACATGAACAACGATACCGACGGAGATGGATTAGAAGACGGTGAAGAGATTCTGCAGCATATGACAAACCCTCTGGTTCCAGAAATTGATGCTGATTCCGATGGTACAATTTGGCTTTTCGACTGTAACGACAATACCTCTACTATCTACCCTGGTGCGAACGAAGTATGGAATGGTATTGACGATGATTGCGACTCCGTCATCGATGAGGATGTTGATCGTGAGAGTGGTCTTACAATGCATCCTTCAATCTTAATCGATCACATCATCACTGATTCCGAGATCACGCTCAGTTTCTCAGGTGTCCCGGTGGGTGTCGAGTTAAACCGAACATGGACCCGAGATGGAGAAGCAATGAACCATACTGGTGAGACATTGACGATTCCAATCGTAGATTGCCTCAATCCTGCCGACGATTTTGAATCCATACTCTGCGTCCAAGAACGAATCACAGTAGCTTACCGGGTTTACCTCGAGGATGCTAACGGAACTATCGAACTAGGTTGGACGGTGCGCCTAATTGCGGAGACACCTGAGCCGGAGCCTGAACCTGAACCGGAGCCTGAACCTGAACCTACATGCTCCGAGGGAGAGACAAAAACCGCTGGCGATAGTTGCAACAATTGCGTCTGTAATAGTGGTGGTGAATGGTCCTGCACTGAGATGTATTGCGCACCAGATGATGGTGATGATGATGAAACGAATGCCACCAGTGAGGGAAACAACTTCTTTGAAAAATACGGAATCTCCCAAGAGATACTCATTGTCATGGGAGTCCTCTTCCTTCTACTAATAGTCGCACTGATCCTCCGTGGGGGGAATCGTTCAGACCATGTTGATGCGTGGTCACCACCCCCGATGCATAATCGTCGTCGTATCGGTTTCGATATACCAGAAGCACCTGATTTAGAGGATGGCCCCTGGTCTGGCCGTTGACCCTTAGGATTCAGCCTCTTCCTCTGCACTGACTTGTGACATAGGTGGACCATGTTCCGAATGCCAACCTCCATCAACACTCCCTTCAAACCATTCGCCTTCGACCTGAATTTCATCAACCTCAGTCTCCTCTCTCCAAGGCGGATCTCCATCCGTCCCAGATGGAACAAGAATCCGGTCTTCATTCAACATCGATTCCACGGTTTTACGTCCACGGTGTATTGGAAGAATATGCCCTACTGGTGCACCGGAATTTACGTACGGATTCGTCGCCGTGCAAATAAGAAGGCCCTGAACCGGAGAAATGACGGTCGCAATTGCACCCGGTCGCTCAGGGTCAGTAATTGTGGCAACAATTTCACCCTCCTCCACAAATCTCCCTGCTGGTGTGCGCATATCGAGAAGGCCACCCTCATCTGCCCGAATCCACTGGGAACCATGGGCTAGTAACCTAGCCTGAGGCCGAGATGGATTACCAGAAATCATCGATAATGATCTCATGATATTCAAAATACCATAGAGAACGACTTGGACCGCCCCTGCATCAGAGGCATTTGCACCTCCACCTTCGTAGGTCACATACCCAATATCCATCTCATTTGCTGAACGACGGAAGGACCCTCTGGGGCCAAGTGAATCGAGAATTACCTCGATTCCGAAGGCACGTGCCATCAGGTTACTTGCAGGGTCCGCTAAATCTGCACGAATCTGTGGCAGGTTGGTCCTTCCACGTGCCGCAGTATGGACATCGACGACATAATCAGATCCCTTGATTATGTTCTTGAAAACCCTCTGAGCGACTCGAGACGTGGTGTTACCCTTTGACGATCCGGGTGACTCTCGATTCAGGTCTCTACCATCGGGAAAGTAACGGCTACGCATACGATATCCAGGGAGATTCACAACGGGTACGATTCGGATGGTACCCGCTAGGTTCTCTGGATCGATTGGGCGATCAGGTCCACAGAATTGTGTTCCTAAAAGGTGGGTCAACGCCATTGGGCCAATGAGTTCGTCACCATGTACTGCTCCGAGAAGTGTCAACACAGGACCCGGTTTAGAACCATGAATTACCGTGACTCGTACAGGCCACGGATCACCCATCTCTGTCTCCAATAGAGGGAAACGTATCGTACGCATTGTGCCGACTTTGACTCGACTACGAGCAAAACGATGTATCTTCGGCTTCTTCTTTGAACGTGGCGAGCCCTTTGGATTGACTCCATCCTCAAGTGCCTGCTCGACTTTTTTCCTTCGACTACGAGGAAGTTGATTGGACACCTTGGTAGAGGATTTGTTCTTGGCGGACTTCCGCTTAGATGAGTCCGACAAAACCAGACCTCATCATTTCGGGGATTCTGTGGGTCCTTGAACCCATTCGATGATGAATGGCCAAAACCATACTTACCCAGATGAAATATCTCGACCCCGAACCTCAAAGACCGTTTGCAACCATTCCACCAAGATGACAGAGCCCTCGGTTCAGGAAACTCATGCACCGACCTCGATTTGCTTCGGCTGTGGACCAGCAAATAAAGAGGGCTTGAGGATTCGATCTTTTCATCGTGAAGATGTAGAACACGGATTGCGAATGAGCTTTGTTACAGAGGAACATCATCAAGCGTTCCCAGGCATGGTCAATGGAGGAATTATTGGAACATTGCTCGATTGCCATGGGAACTGGACGGCATCAATGGCGATTATGGAATCTAACCAGATGCAGGAGGCCCCATGTACTGTCACTGCGAACTATAGTATCCAATTGAGACGACCCACGCCATCAGGAAAAGAACTCACCATCACCAGTGAAGTCACCGAATTGCAAATTGACAGAGCGACTGTCAAGATGGAATTGTATGCGGCAGGAGAACTATGTGCACGTGGAGAGGGGCTCTTCGTTGCCGTAAAAGAGGGACATCCCGCATATCATCGTTGGTCATGAGGCATGATGATGTCACACTCTAAACTCGTTCATATTCGTGAGCAAGTGCTCCCTGTAATGATCGATATAGGAGTCATCAATCTAAGTCAGGCAGATGGCCTACGAATGGTACCGTTGGGAACTATTCGCCGTAACGCAACTCGTATGCATGCTGTTTGCCGTTATCACCCCGGGCCCCGTGGTGGAGACAAAGGCATTGATGATGTGAAAGAGATTGCAATTCATCCCGTGGCCATTGAAGACGATTGGCAGGATTACGCTCAGTTCCTGATGTATCATGAGATGCTGCATGCAATTGGATATGTGAGGCATGACCGTTTATTCAGAGACCTTGAAGCACGTTGGCCTGACAAAAATGCGCGAGAAGCAGGTCCTTCCTTTGGCCGGCACCTACGCGAACGAGCAGCCCGATGGAAATGGATCTGCCCACGTTGTGAACGAGAACATCATCGATCCCGCAGGAGTAACGGAAGATATCTGTGCAGAGTTTGCAAAGTGAAACTCATTGATGTGCCCACGGGACAAACTCATGATGCAGCATCTTGACCCTAGGACATGGCAGGTGAGATCCGAGGGGCTCTTCTCATAGTGGCCCTGATCCTACTGCTGACACCAACTACAATCACTGGAGAACTCGGTCCAGTGGACAACCGCCTCAATCTAACCTGCTCCGATGAACAAACTTGCCAACTTACCAATCTCATGATAGGCATCGATACAATCTCAAAGCAAGAAAACGGAGCTAGCCCCTTATCTCCCGAAATCATACGTTTGGAATTCGTGATGTCTCCTCCACAAGAAGGACATGCTCTAATTCCAGAGATTCTCGAGACACTTGTAATCGAACTCGAGATAGAAGAAGATCCTGGAACTTACCTTCGACCAGATCTGAATATCATACTCGCTCTAGGACCCTCTACTAATGAATGGACTATCCAAGGTCAGTCAGGGAACCCCATGACTGAAGCAGAAGACTACCGCCTTGAAGACGAGGCACTTGATCTCAGTAACGGCCGGTTACTCAGCCCCGGGGATCTCGTACAGATTACACTAACCTTCGAAATTGACCGACCGGTCACATGGCAACTCGGACTGAAAGGCGATTCCTATGTCGAAATCCCTGTCCAATGGAATCTAATTCCTTCACAGGTAGATGTGGATGAACCGAGTTCAATGTCAGAGCCAGTAGCTATTGAGATTGGTGAAAACGTGAATGGTGCATTGATTGAGGCTGACATTGACTGCTTCACATTCTCTGCAGGTGAGCGTGCAGAGGAACTCAGGGTCCACATCGAATGGAGTCCAATGCCAGCAGAAATTGCTGTACCTGTGCCTCAGCCACAGCTGACTACAACCCAGGGCGTTCGCCAACCGGCCCCTTCAGTTCAAACCACAGAAAGAGGAGACACCATCGAGAGTACGTTACGTTGGAAACTCTCCGAACGGGCCAATCTGAGAATCTGTATCGAAGGTGAAGAAGGACGTTTTGGCATCTACTCTTGGATCGCCGAAGAAATACTCTCAGGTTCTGGAGCAAACGAAGCCAGCGATTTCGAACTAGATGCGAATTGGCCTACTGGAACAGGTTGGGTGGGGTCACCAGAGGAAATTATGGGGAGTCAAGGTGCAGGGGGTATCGCTTCTCTTGGCCTGATATTGTTCGCTTTACCGCCTGCAAGGTGGATTTTCCTCCGGCCTGCTGCTTTCTCTTGGTCAAAGAATACCGGTCTTCCTGTGGCGCTGATATTCATCTTACTCTCTGCATCTGTAGCCCCAACACTTCTCGCTACCTCTAATCTCCCTGATTCTGAAGAGAAGGGAATTGATGACTTTATTGACAAACGGTTGGAAGCAATCGTCACATCGATTGAGATGGGAGATCCTGATTTTGCGAACGGGTTTTTTGCAACCGAACCAGGAGAACGTTTCCGGTTGAGGTTACACGTAGATGGAATTCATTCCACCGGAGACGGAAGATACCAGATACAAACAAAGGAATTGAAGGATATCGACATCGATCGAGCAATCTTTGATGCGATGAGGACCAGTGGATTAGATGAAGGGGAACAAGTACTGTTCGTCCTTCAAGCAGGACGACTCCTCAGCCTCGATTTACTGATGCTTGAAGCATCACTTGTAGTCAAGGAAATACCGATTGGCGATGTGATACACGTTGATTGGACCATGATTGAATCTGCAGGTCAAGGGTCCGTGAACGATCGAGCATGGATGACTCGCCCTGCAACAGTAGATTCGAACGATTGGGCCCGATTCATAACACGGCTCATTCCCGAAATGATTAGCATCTCCTACTGTGACTGTGGTCTAGACGCTGTCGACGTATCAATCCGAACAAACCTACTCCATACCGCGGAGGTGACCCCAGATATCGAGGGGATCAGAGGTGCATCTGACCCCACTCCAATGACTGTCGCATTCATCACATTGGGATACGGTACTCTACTGATATTGGCATCTGTGACATGGTACAGTGAAAAGGCGGCACGCAAGGTCGCTGAGAATTATGTCTAAAGGAAATCATTCCTCTTCGGCTGTAAGGCGATTAATCATAGAGACAAGCATTTCTCGCTCGTCATCATCAATCACTCCATCCTCTAGAGCGGAGTCAATCTTTGCAAGATCATCCTGACTAAGCCCGAGAGGCTCTGCTGCATTGTGGATTAGGATACGCTCGGCTTCAGAAACCACACCGTCCGCCAAGGCAGAATTAACTGCGGCAACTGTAGCAATACGAGAAATCTCGGGATCACCTATTTCTAAGGCCGATGCGAGTTGGTTCAACTCCTCAAGTTCATCGCCACTGAGGACCCCGTCACTGAAAGCCTGCTCATAGGCGAACTGTAGGAAAGAACGGTACTCTGTTGGATGAAGAAGAACATCTCGAATCAGTTTGTAATCGACTGTCTCAGCAGGAGGGCCCCCCGTGAGTAGTGCAGCTGTAGCCCTTCGGTTCTCCTTCACCATCATGTCCTTCAAACCGTGCCCAATCCAAGCAATTCCCAATCCCACGACACCACCTGCAATCCAGCGCATCGCACTCTCATCTAGAAGGTCCCCCGGATGGAAGAGACGATGGAGACCGATTGCGATAAGGAAGCACCCCCAGAGGATTTCGACCCAGTCGTTGACATCAGGTTCCTCCTCGAGGAGGGATAGTGTCTGAAGCGCATCGTTACCGCCGTCCATGCCGTGGGATGGAAAGATGAAGCACTTAGCGAATGCGGCTGAAGCCCATATCACTCGTCATGCTTTAGGACGATGACGCAGAATGCATTCGCATGGGCGGGGATGATGGTGTTGTCCGCAATCTCAACATCGATTCCCGTCTCATCGATTATCTCATCGAGCAAGGTATCGAGAATTTGCATCCGCCCCAAATCGAAGCGATTGCTCCGGCTCTCTCTGGGAGGAACTTATTGCTCGCCACACCTACAGCTAGTGGGAAATCTCTCGTGGCCTATCTAGCCATCCTAAACCGTTTGATGACCGCTGGTGAGGGCGCACGTGCATTCTACATCGTACCCCTCAAGGCACTGGCATCCGAGAAAGTCGACGACCTTCGTGAATTATGCTCCAAGGTTGACATGACAGTAGGATTAGCCGTAGGTGATCGAGATGGGGAAACAGGAAGTATCGATGATGCTGATGTTGTGGTCTGCACATCTGAAAAACTAGATTCTCTTCTGCGAAACCGCCCCTCATTCGCCGAAAAGGTCGAGATTGTCGTTGCCGATGAATTCCATCTAATCGATGAACCATCGAGAGGTCCAACATTGGAGGTCCTTCTCGCCCGCCTAAGACATCTTCGACCGGAAGCACAGAGGATTGCCCTCTCAGCAACTGTTGGAAATCCAAAGGAACTAGCTGCATGGATGGAAGCTGACCTTGTAGAATCTGATTGGAGACCTGTAACACTACAATATGGAACATTGACAGGTTTGGAACTAGATATTCACAGAGCCGTTGGCCCCAATGATGGCATCGAACTCCCCGAATCACGAACTCTCAAGGGCTCAGCCAGTAAGATTACAGATGCGATCCTAGAGGATACCATCGCAATTGATGGGCAAATACTGCTCTTTGTCTCAACTCGGGCCTCAGCAGAAAAAGAAGCACGAGAACTCGGAAAACGACGCCTAAAAACACTAAATCGATTAGCAACAGACGAAACGAAAGAGGAAATATCCAAACTCGAAATATTAGCCACGTCATTAACTCGTGGTGACGACGCCGCCAGCCTAACTGATCGACTTGCCACCGCAATCCGTGGAGGTGTCGCCTTTCATCACGCTGGGTTGACTTCAAGGCAGCGCTCTCAGATTGAAACTGCATTCAAAGACGGCTTGTTGAAGGCACTGTGCGCCACACCAACCCTCGCTGCAGGAGTTAATCTACCCGCTCGACGAGTAATCATCCGAGATTGGAAACGATGGAATGGAGGAAGATATGCTGACCTTTCCGTGATGGAAATTCAACAGATGCAAGGGAGAGCCGGGCGGCCGCAATACGACGATTCAGGAGAAGCATGGGTCATGGCAAAGACCGAATCCGACCGAGACAAGATTATCGATTCTTACATCTTCGGTTTCCCTGAAGACATTCAATCAAAACTCGCGAATCCATTAGCTGACACTGTTGAGGAGGACCCAGCGCTACTTACCCACATTCTCGCCTCCATTGCATCAGTAGGGCTAACGGACCGGGATGCCCTCCGCACCTTCTTTGAGCAAACTCTACTCGCCCGTCAGATAGACAAACACAATCTGCATCAGAGAATAGATCGGATGATTGAATGGCTTGTACAACGAGATATGATATTGCGTACAGGAGAATCTGATCTCGTTGCAGAACGAATCGCATCCAGGCCTGTGAACGAAGAGGTTGAAGAAAATTGGGAAGATGATCTCCCGACATGGGCAGCAGCAGCATCCTCACTCGATGGGTTAGATTGGATGAAGCGAGAGATGAAAGATCCTACTCCAAAACGCAAGGGGCCTGCTGTATTTGGATTCACGACTGCCGCATCATTGAACCACATCGATGAGATCCATGAAGATCCCGCAACTATGACCTATGCAGCCACACCATTCGGGGAAACCATATCCCGGCTCTACCTCAATCCCGTCACTGGACACTTACTTCGGATTGGCCTCAGGACCGCAGTTAGAATCGCTGCAGGCCTTGATGATCGTCGTCAACTTACTCCAACAGGACTCATACATCTCGTGACTACGACACCGGACTTCCTCCCAATGTGGGTAAAGTCAGCTGAGGCGAATACGATTGAGGATCGGGCCATGGCTATCGGTCCAGAGAGGTTGTTGACCAGCAGCGACCTCGCTGAGGTCAATTCACGACAAGGGCTTGATGTAGAGTTAGGGCAAATCAAGGCACTCACAGTTCTCGAGTCTTGGATTAATGAGGACACAATGCGTGACATTGAGAAGGAACATGGAGCGCAACCTGGAGATGTACGCACACGTATTGACCTAGCAGACTGGCTCTTGTACGCATCAAGGCGAATGCTCTCATCCGATGAGGAAGCAAACCTCGATCAACCCGATGCAACAGCATTCGTAAGCGAATGTATCGCTGAAATTCAGCGTAGAGTTCGGTATGGAGTCCGCGCGGAACTCCTTGGGCTTGTAGGCATCAGGGGCATTGGACGAGTCCGAGCTAGGGAGATGCACCACATTGGGCTAGAGGGACCCCACCATGTCGCAGAGATGGGGCCACGAGATCGAAAGCGATTGGAGGATCTTCGTGGATGGAGTCCTCGTCTTGTCGACAACACGATTTCTAATGCACAACTGCTCCTTGCACGCCGTCGCTGAACGAGGCGTTGAAAAAATCGAAGGTTCTGGTACAGTTCATGGAACCCGGAGATGTACCATGGTTCCCCGCATGGGGTGTTGACCTTGAAGAGCCAATCAACGACGTAGGAGTATTAGTTAGTGATTGGATTGAACACCGCCCATCTGAACGTTGGGCGCTAATCGCTGGACCCATCCCCTCCAGCGACCGACACCTATGGGCCTCTTGGCACGCTGCAACCCGCAATGAGAAACGAGATACTATGGTTGCTAGGACTATTGATGCTGAATTCATCCGCATCCTCGCAGGAACACACCAGATTCGGATTGCTTTCGACCGAATCGGACCGAGAGAGGGAGATGACCATGTATGGATTGTCTATCTTCCAATAACTACTGGAATAGATTCAAACGGCCTATTGGAGAGCTACCCTGCGCACGATCCTGCGATTGAACAGATGGCTTCTGACCTCATGCCATGGTTGAATGGAAATCTTAGAACTGCTAGGCCAGTGCCGAATCGAGAAGGTGCAGACCGGTTAGAAATACCATCTTCTGAACCCATTAGCGGTATTGAAACCTCAATGATAATGATGGCAGCGAGCGCAGATATCCGTTGATTATCATCGTGAACCTCATAGGGTGAATCCCTGTGGCTAGGGTAATGCCGAAGTTCCATGGTCTCCGTAACTGTGTGACATGTGATGTCTACTGCACACCAATGAACTACGTTGACAACAAGGGAAAGCGCTACTGCATCGCCTGTTGGACTGAGGAAAACAACCCTGACCATCCAGAACTCCAAGCCTTGCGTCAAAAGGTAACGGAGGCAGTTGAGGTATGGAAATGTGCGAAATGGACCCGCGAAGAAGGACCGCTACCTGTAGGGCCGAAATCTGTACAATCTGACTAATCATTTCAACCAATCATTTACGGATTGAGTCGTCGACATTAGATGCATGGCCTTTGTTCCAAGTACTCTTGATGCCACCAACTGGGAATCACTACAACCGTTGTACGAGGACCTAGTGCAACGTTCTGTAGACACAGTAACTGGTCTGGAGGAACTCATTCGGGATGAATCGGAATTGAGAGAATGGGTCTCAGAAGCCGGCTCCCGACTCTATGTGGCAATGACTTGCTCGACCGATGATGAAGTCAAGAAAGAGGCATACCTCGATTTTGTTGAAAACACAGAACCGAAACTCTCCGAAATAGGAGATCGGTTGAACCGCCACATCATGTCCAGTCCAATTATCGATGAATTAGATTCAGACACTTATGGAGTAATGATTCGAGATATTGAAGCAGACATCCGCATATTCAGAGAAGAGAACATACCCCTCAGTACCGAACTCACAAAACTTGGACAGAAATATGAGGAAATATCCGGAGCAATGACTGTTGAATTCCAAGGAGAGGAACGCACAATGCAACAGATGGGGAAGTTTCTCCAAGTCATTGATCGAGATACTAGGGAAGAAGCATACAGAGCGGTCTGGGCTCGTCGCTTGAAGGATTCAGAGATTATCGAAAACCTGTATGATCAAATGTTAGCCGTTCGACATCAAATCGCATTGAATGCAGGATTCAAGAACTACCGTGACTATGCCTTCGTAGCCAAACATCGCTTTGATTACACTCCAACGGATTGTGAGGACTTCCATCGTGCTGCGGAAGAGGTCTGTGTTCCATTGTCGAGGATACTCGATGCACAAAGGAAGGAACTTCTGGGTGTCGATTCACTACGCCCATGGGATCTCGGTGTAGATGTCCATGGCCGTGACCCACTCCGCCCGTTTGAAGAGGTTGATGAGATGGTTGCAGGTACATCCCGAATGTTTCACCGAATTAGCAATGAACTCGGAACCATGTTTGATAGCCTCCGAGACGGGCATTCTTTGGACCTAGACAGTCGAAAGGGAAAGGCCCCCGGAGGGTACCAAATCAGCTTTGATCGGATTCGACGTCCTTTCATCTTCATGAACGCCACTGGATTGCAGAGGGACCTCGAAACGATGGTGCACGAAGCAGGGCATGCCTTTCATGCGATGTATTCCAGTAAACAAGACCTGATCGACAACCGTAACCCTCCGATTGAATTTGCTGAAGTTGCCTCAATGTCGATGGAACTTCTTGTACACCCTCATCTCGATGAGTTCTATTCTCAAGATGATGCAGACCGAGCACGTCGTGTCCATCTCGAAGGGGTTGTTGGGCTACTTCCTTGGATTGCTACTATCGATGCTTTCCAACATTGGACACACACACATCCTGGCCATTCACGAGAAGAACGATCTGAAGCCTGGAGAAATCTAAGGAAACGCTTCGGAGCCAATGTTGAATGGAGTGGCTTGGAGGAAATGAGAGATATCGGATGGCATAGACAGTTGCACCTCTTTACTTACCCATTCTATTACATCGAGTACGGAATCGCTCAACTCGGCGCTCTACAGATTTGGCTTCAATCGTTGGATTCCCTCGATGGTGCATTACAGAACTATGCACGAGCCATGGAACTTGGAGGGAAACTTCCGCTGCCCGCCCTATTTGAGGCTGCAGAACTTACATTCTCCTTCGGTCCAGAGACAGTAAAGGAACTAATTGATGCAGTTCAGACCCGCCTAGCAGATCTTCCAGCTTGATTCAGTCACGAATTCCATCTTCAACCACGCTGATGACTGCGTCACCTTCGGGAAGATTGGGGCTGTCAATCAGTCGTGCAACACGACGTCCACCCTTCGACTTCCTGAGATAGAGTCTGAAAGTACTAGCGTGACCCACAATATGGCCACCAATCGCCTTAGTCGGATCGCCCCACATTGCATCAGGCTTGGACATAACCTGGTTAGTTACCAACACAATGGCGTTGAAAATATCAGAGAGTTGCTTGAGTTCCTTCAAATGACGGTTCAACTTCTGCTGACGTGTAGCAAGCATTCCACGACCGACATATTCTGCACGGAAGTGACTAGTTAGAGAATCCACGATAATGAGTTTGACATCTACAGACTTTGACATCCGCTTGATTTCATCTACGAGAAGCATCTGGTGAGCCGAATTGTAAGCACGGGCAACATGGATTCGTTCCAATGCCTCGTTAGGATCAATACCGATACCATTAGCCATCTGAGCGATCCGCTCAGGCCGGAATGTGTCTTCTGTATCGATATAGAATACCTCGCCTCCAAGGCCGCCTTGATCCGCAGGAAGGAGGGTGTTGACAGCAAGTTGGTGACCAATCTGTGTCTTACCACTACCGAACTCACCAAACACTTCGCAGATACTCTGAGTCTCAAAACCGCCCCCAAGAAGCTCATCAAGTGATTGAGCTCCGCTTCGAAGCTTCTGGACTTGCTTACGCCGATCTAGAAGAGCGGAACCGCTAACGAATCCACCGATGTTCGCGAGTTTCTTGGCGCCCTGGATAATCTTCGAAGATACCGCTTCACCGAGTTCTGCCTGATCCGCAAGCTCTGATGGGCTCATCACTGCAACTGCAAGAAGGTCGTCGAAACCTGCTTCCCGCAACTTCTCTGCGGTTGCAGGACCCACGCCTGGAAGGTCTTCAATCGTCGGTTCGTTCTCTTCCTCAACATCGACCATGATTACTTCTTCATCGATGTCGTCCTTGTTCGTTGCGGTCTTCTTCTTGCTAGCCATCTTGTTCACCTTGCGTTGTCTCCCAACCACATCCCGGGGTATATGAACAAACGAAGGAGGCCTAAATTGGAAATCTATGCGATTTCTGTATTGGTTGCCATTGTGTAACCTTTTTTTCACTTTCAGTAGATATTCAATCAATCATGAAACTGATTACTCGGTGTACCTAACTACCACACTGGTCTCCTGCTGAACGTTTTCATCCGAAACCGAGTCGCTAATCTCCAATGTCCATCCACCTGAGACTGGAGTGGGTTCCTCATGTGTCCAAGTGTATGACTGAGCTTCAGTAATCACCTGTGTGTAAGATATAATCTCAGTTCCAGATGGGTCTAGAAGTCGCCAGGTAATCTCAACATCAGCAGGAGGAGGTAGTGGAGCAACATTCTGCACATTCGTGATGGTGGATGAAATGGACATACTATGTGGTGACTCAATTGAATTCTCAGACGGAGCATCAATGTGAAGATCAGCTGGTTCATCGACTCCAATCGCCTGTGTCTGATTCAGATAGAACGCGCCATGGACCACAACTCGAATATCCTCTGTGGCGGAATTATCTCCTGAATCGTTCGCTCCTGCAACCGATTGGAAAACTCCATGCGAGTCATAATCTCTGAATAATGCACTAGCCTCTGCAGCATTTACCGCAACATGCTGGCCACCATCACCTGGATTTAGCCAATACTCTGTCAATGCACCCCCACTAGATTCAGTCCCTAAGAAATCAAAAGTCACTCTAGCTTCCTCCATCGCCGAAGTTCCATTATTGGCGGATTTCTCAATGTGAACATTGCCAGGCTCCCCCGACACAGATACGGTAAGTTCGACTGCGCTCACAGCATCTTCTCCCGCACATCCTGCAAACAACAAGACCACGAGTACGATGCCGATACGCAAACGTCCACCCATATTGTCTATTCAATACAGGTTCTGCATAAACAAAGCGTGCAAACTAGGGGGTATTGAGAGATTATTGGTAGCGAGGGATGGATTTGAACCAACGATCTCCGGGTTATGAGCCCGACGGGATAACCAGACTACCCCACCTCGCTGGTCAGTCGTGTCTGCCACCCCTATTTCAAGGACTCCGAAAGGGGAGAATGCTCATTGAGTCGTTACTATGGTAGGTTCCCTGATGACAGGCAACCTGCTTGTCCAGAACGCAACGATGGTTCTGCCAAATAGGATTGTTGAAGGCGATCTACGCATCGTAAACGGAACCATCCATACCGTGGCCGAGCACGGGGGTTTGCTACCTGAAGACGGTGAGTTGGTAATCGATGGTACCGGCCTACATCTTCTCCCCGGTGCAATCGACCCCCATGTCCACTTCCGAGATCCGGGAAATCCAGAAAAAGAAGACCTCGAAAGTGGGAGTAGAGCCGCAGCTGCAGGAGGCATTACTTCTTTCCTCGACATGCCAAACACTGTACCTAATGCGACGAATCGAGTGGAATTAGAATCGAAGATTGCGTTAGCCTCTGAGAAGGCAGTAACTCATCATGGCTTTTTCATCGGTGCAACATCAGACAATGTTGCAGATTTGCAAAGTATCGAAGGTATGGATGGCGTCTGTGGCATCAAGATCTTCATGGGAAGTAGCACGGGGGATCTCCTCGTCCATGAGCAAGAGCACTTAGAGAACATCTTCGCAAACACCGGTGGCATCATCGCAACGCATGCTGAAGATGAAAACCGGCTCCAAACTCGAATCCCTCAGTTTGAGCATAGAACCGACATCGCTGCTCACGCAGAATGTCGAGATATAGAATGCGCACTATTAGCGACAAAACGAGCATCTGCCCTCGCAAAAGATCATGATCATCGATTACATATCGTTCACTTAACCAGTGGATCTGAAGCCGATTGGTTGGCATCCAACAAAGGAGATCTGATCACGACCGAGGTATGCACTCAACACCTAACATTCGATCAGGATGATGTTGAAAAACTCGGAGTTCGGGCACTTATGAATCCACCAATTAGGTACACTGAGGACAGGGATACTCTATGGAAACGCCTCAAGGACGGAACTATCGACTGTGTCGTAACTGACCATGCTCCACACACACTACAAGCGAAATCGGTGGGTTATCCCAAAGCTCCAGCAGGTATGCCTGGAGTCGAAACATCACTACCTCTGATGCTTACTCACGCGATGGATGGCAAGTGCAGTGTCTCTGACGTTGTAAGGTGGATGTGTGCCGGGCCTGCGAAGGTGTATGGCATGGAGAACAAGGGGTCACTCATCGAGGGCTATGATGGAGACCTAACATTGGTCGATTTGGAAACCCGCCGCACTATCACAGATGATGATGTTTGGACAAAAGTTGGATGGACACCGTATGCAGGTGTGGAACTCACTGGACTACCTATGTGGACTATCGTGGATGGCGTTCCAGTTCATCGACGTACCCAAAATGGATCGTTCAGAGGTGAACCTCTGGCCCGGCCTGGACAAACTGGGCGTGTACTCAGATTCTCGTAGTCACGCGCCATCCGATTCAGGAGCCGATCCTTCGCCACCATCAGACGATTCTGTTGACCCCTCACCCTCTGTGGATACAACTGGGCTGGTGTAGTATTCCAACCGCGGTTGCTCAGGTAATTCGACTGTTGATACATGAGTGAGGTTCTCTGTAACATGGACAGTCATGCCGTTCGATGAAATTGCATAGATGTAGTCACCCATGAAGATGGAACGACGGATGTCTGTAGAAGAGTACCAGTACTGTTGGACACCGTCACCATAGAGGTTAGAATGGTCAACTTCACCGTGAAGTGCGAGACTCTTGTTTTCAGTATCGACATCGACAAGCTTCAACGTGGAAACGAACTCATATCCATAATAGGAGTACAGGCGTCCATCCTCCTCGATTACATCGTAGACGTATCGGTTCGTTGAAAGGGGGACTGCGAGGAGACTCTCGGGGGCCCAATAGTTGAATGCCTTGTGTTCATAGGTCGCCTCAGACCATGACCAAGACCAACCGCATGAGCGTATGTTATCACAATTATCATCTAGGTATCCAGGGGAAAGCGCAAGTGAATCCGCCAAAATAGGATTCTCTAAATCACTCACATCGAAGAGGCTAATCTGGGTCTGAGACCAGTCAAGTCCGAAACCATCCTCTCCTGCGGGACCGATACCGATAGTTAGGAGAAGATCCTCGTTCACTGGATGGATGTAGGTCGAGACACCAGGAACCTCAAGTTCACCGAGAATTGTTGGATTAGTTGGGTCAGAAAGATCGATTGTCCAGAGTGGATCGATGTTTCGGAACGTAACAAGGTAACCAATTTCACCGACGAAACGAGCACTCCAAATACGCTCACCGCAGGCGATATCATTGATCTCCCCGACTGTCTCAAGAATGCCGTCACCAACATCCTGCAGAACAGATACGTGGTTCGATGGGCCGAGGCATTCCGGTATCTCTGGCTCAATCAAGAGATCGGAATCTGTTGAAATTGCAACATCGACAGATTCAGCAACATCGACTGCTAGATCGGTCGCCGCCAACCACCAACGATCCCAGTTATCCGATGTGGATGCGACGCGGATACTACCATCGTGCTCGGAAATAGAGAACTGATCCTGCACATCACCTATCACACGACCGGAACCGATGTATTCGGTATTCGCCGGTTCCGAGATGTCGAAGGCGTGTATGTTGGTCTCATCGGACCAATCGCTACCCCAATACCACCACCAATCGTTAGCCGGTTCTGCGAGTACCATTGTGTCTCCTGAAGAGTAGACATTTACCCAAGAGGAGCCAATATGGTCAACCTGGATGGTTGTCTCCTCCTCGAACAGACCTATTGTGGAGATTGTAGTAAATCCACGAGAAAGTGAACTATCTGCCATCGAGAACTCGCTACAATCGCCAGAAGTTACTGGATGTGTCATGATTGTGTCACCGATGCGCTCATGAATCCGTGGAACGAAATCCTCTAGCACAAGACCATCGGCTACCTCCCTGTTGTGAAGGATTGCGTCATTGACTGAACTGTTCCAAACATCCATTCGGTTGTAGCGGTCATTGATTTCCCAGTAATCCTGTGGCAGTTCGGGGTAGTGAAGCAGCCCATCGATGTAGGTCGTGGCGTGCGTAACGCTACGCATCGTCCCGTTGACGAGGCGTGCAGTATGGTAATGCCCTTCGACGAAAATCTCTCTCTCAATCACAGGAGCGCTGCGGTTACTAACGTCGATGACCGTGTACTGCACGAGGTTCGACATACGATATGCATAGTATCCCCACTCATCTGCCTCTCCCATCACCATCAGGGCACGGAGAGGGTCATCCGTCTCGAGATTCCAGTAGTATAGATTGGAGACGAGCACAAGGCGGTCTCCATCAAGAAGCATCTCTCGCGGGGTGCCATCTAGAGTCATGTTGGAGGCCACCTCTAACTGACCGAACTCTGGAACGCCAAGGATTACGAGATGTCCATTGTTGATTACGTAGATCCAGCGGCCGTCAGTCTTGAGGAAGTCTGCCTCATCCACACCATCCTCCTGGTTGTTAGTTCCAGAGTAGTCCTCACCCTCAACAGGGGCGGAATTTCCAGATTCTGAAGTCGTAGAGCCAGCGACTGGCGCACTACTTTCCGTAGCCATATCATCTGAAGCCATCTCTGCAACACCATCCATCATGACATCACCCTCTCGGAGAGCATAGTAGTATGAATCCGTCCAATGCCAGTAGGCGTTCTGATCAAGATTGACCAGTGCTTCTTCGAAGGCAGCATCCTGTAGGTCCTCAAGGAGGTCTGAGCAGGCGTCGTAGGTCAGGAGAGCTGGAGACGCTCGCGTACGCTCACCCAGCCCAAGTGAAGGATAGTCGTCTGCTGAATCCTCGATATCTGCAATGATATCATCCACGACACTCAAGCAGCCTACGAGACTAGTTCCAATCATGAGAATAGTCAACAGAAGAGCATACTTGCTTGTGTGTCCCATGTTTTGCAATTACAATAGGGTATGATATCAAAGAATGGTCTAATTGTATGACTCCGGTGAAGAACACCTCATTGCTTCGGACGCGGTTTGAATAACCAGAGAGGTGATAGAGGGGTAATGGTCGATGAACAGGACCTCGGCTCTGTGGCTGCAGAAGCAGCCGAAAAGGAGAGGATGCGTAATTCTGCGCGCACTGTCATTGATACCTGTATGCAACTACGGAGTCATGAAAATCTCCTAATTGTCACCGACCCACATACTGCAGAAATTGGGCAGGTCCTGTATGAAGCAGGGTCACAAGTATCGGATCGAGCCCTCATGGTAATGATGCCAAGTACTCATCGCCACGGACAGGAACCACCGAATCCGGTCGCTGATATGATGCGTCGTCAGCACGTTGTAATTGCTGCAACCCGCTACTCATTGACTCATACCCGTGCTAGGTTGATTGCCTCTAAGGATGGAGCAAGAATAGCCACAATGCCAGGAGTAAATCGTGCCATGTTCATTGAAGGGGGTATGACGGCCGATTTTGATACTCTTCAGACCAGTATCGCCACAATGGGTAAGATTTTGAGGCGGCATCGAAGCGTAACCATTGAAGGAAATGGAACCGAATTGAGTTTCGATATCTCTGGACGTTGGAATCTCGAAGATAACGGAATTTGCAACAGACCAGGGCAGGTCACGAATCTTCCAGCGGGTAAAATCTTCTCTCAAGTCAAATCGGATACAGTGACTGGTTCAATCGAAATCGATGGAGCCTGGGACTCCGTCGCACTCAAGTCACCAATCAGTATCATCTTTGATCAAGGTCGCCTTATTGGAATCGAAGGACCTGAGGATGGTCAACTCAAGGAGCAGATTGACGATCTTACCGAGGATGGAATGGATTCTATCCAATTAGTTGAATTCGGCTTCGGAATGAATCCACAAGCGAGGATTACCGGTAATGCACTAGAAGATGAGAAGGTTCTCGGAAGTTGTTACATTGTCTTAAAGCAAGCTAAAAATCGGCAAGGAATTGAACTCAGGTCCACCGCAGTCGCCACGAAATCGACTGTTCGTCTTGGTGAACAATGTCTAATCGATTCAGGCAAATTTCAATCGAACTAATCACATCAGTCGATTAGAGCACAAAGGGCAGTGTCGCCAGTGATGCTCTACACCAATACCACATGATGCACAGAAGACGCCGGTCTGGATGGTAGCTCGGATTCCAGGAGCACCAGCGTTCCGGACTTTTCCTGTACCGGCTGGACGTGGCGCGGTTGCAGCACTCGGTGCACTGGATGGAAGGGCTCCGAAAGTGGGCTGTGCAGCCTGTCCGAATGATGGTTGGGATGGAGTCGGACGGCTTCCAATCGGAGCACGAGATGGAGCAAGAACAGTTGGTGAATCAGCAGGAATTGGTGCTTTCGGTGGAACTGAATCCGTGGATACGTCTTCCATCTTGACTGGATTAGCAGAAGAGTTTGGTGTAGGCGGAGGGGATACTGGGGCAGTTATAGGATCGAGTGTAGGAACGGAGAAGGCAGAAGCTAGAGCATCGTCTTCAGGGCCTGACTCAACAGGTAGAGCAGAAGATGTAGAGGTTTGATCAGCTCCTGAGAATGCGGCTGCAAGGGCGTCTTCAGCATCCGAGATGTTCTGAGGTTCAGGGATAGGT
>MDSV01228498.1_pt1 | contig 53048 bp, 49 predicted proteins | sample 810851 | NCBI WGS metagenome assembly MDSV01 (sample SAMN05326640, study PRJNA326480) | marine metagenome | isolation source: seawater | place: Atlantic Ocean: North East | collected 2012
AATGTGGGGGTATGGAAAGGACTATTTCGATTCTTAACAGCCTTTTCCATAAGCGACCAAATTTGATTATGCATTTCTATCGGATCATCAAAATTTTCCATTGCTGATGTCGGTCACTATATTTTTGGTATGTACCTGCTTATTTTTTTATATTGTAAACTGTAGTTCACCAAGGCGCTTAGTCAATTTCATATTCTCGGAGTAATCAATCGGGACACCGATTAACGCTGGTCCATTTTGCTTAAAGGCCTCTACAAGTGTTGGTTCGAATTGATCTGCTGATGAAATAACTTTACCCCAAGCACCAAACGACTCAGCCAGCATTGCAAAATCGGGGTTTTCAAACTTAAGATCGGAGTGCGCGCCATCAAATTGATTTTGTTGTTTCCATTTAATCAATCCATACTCGCCGTCCATTAGAATAACAGTAACAATATTAAGTTTATGTCTAACTGCAGTCTCGATATCCTGAACATTCATTAAGAAACCCGCATCACCACAAACAGCGACAATGCGTGTATCAGGAAATGCAAATTTTGCGCCCATACCGGCTGGAAAGGCAAAACCCATGGTACAAAAACCATTAGAAATTAGGCAGGTATTAGGTTCGTCGCATTGATAATAACGTGCTATCCACATTTTATGCGCACCGACATCAGATAATAATATGTCAGATGGCTCTAACACCTTACGAATATCCCATAGGACTTTTTGTGGCTTCATCGGAAAGGATTTGTCATCTTTTTCCATTGCAAAGTCATCGGCAATTGTGTCTCTTAATTGCTGGTTATCGTTAATGTTAAAGAGTGGTAACTTATCTTTATGTTGATCATCAAATAATTCGTTTATCTGCCATAGTGCATCAGCGACATCAGAAACTACTTCGACATCAACTATATAATCCTCATCAATTTCAGCTGGCCAGAAATCGATATGTACAATTATTTTTTTATTTTGTTTATTCCAAAGTTTCGGCGCGTATTCAACTAAGTCGTAACCAATCGCGACGACAACATCAGCGTTATATAGCGCTTCGTTAACATGATCTTGCCCTTGTAAACCAATTGTATATAGGCAATGTGGGTCATGACGTGAAACTGCGCCCTTCCCCATAAAAGTGTTCACAACTCTGACACCCGTCTTTTCTGCTAATCTTCTCAGTTGATTAGATGCGCGTTTTCGTATGGCACCATTACCAGATAATATAATTGGATTTTTTGCATTCATAATTGCCTCAACCGCTGCTTTAACTGCTTTATGATCAGCTGCTGCACGCCGTGTTTTACGAGGTTCAATTAAAGAAGGTGAGTCCGCTTCTTTTTTTGCAATATCTTCCGGTAATTCTAATACAGTCACGCCTGGTTTTTCTTGTTCTGCAATCTTAAAGGCCTTTCTAACCATCTCAGGAATAGTGTCAGGTTTGTATATGCTATGGGCCCACTTACTAATGGGTCTTAACATCCGTATCGAGTCCATATTTTGATGACTTTCTTTATGTAAACGACTGGTACTTGCCTGACCAATGATTGCCACTGTTGGGGCGCGGTCCATATTTGCATCAGCTAGACCAGTTACTAGGTTTGTAACGCCCGGACCTAGTGTAGACAAACAAACACCCGCTTTACCTGTTAAGCGCCCATAGCCATCCGCCATAAATGCAGCTGCCTGTTCATGACGACAGAGTACAAATTCAATTGAACTATCATTTAATGAAATCATGAAATCCGCATTTTCTTCACCAGGTACCCCAAAGATTTTTTCTACACCCTCAGCTTCAAGACACCGTACAAATAAGTCAGACGCTTTCAAAGTTCTACCCCCCGTTTTTTTATATTTTTTTTAAGTAGATTGAGTTCTTGTTCATTTATTAATTTTAAAAAACTAGACATGACCATACGACATCATGGCCTCGGCAACTTTCATAAATCCAGCAACATTTGCCCCTTTTAGGTAATTTACTTTACCGCCAGACTCTTCACCATACTCAACACAGCTATCATGTATGCTTTTCATCATTGTTTGCAACATATCTGCCAACTGATTCGCATCCCATGCAATGCGAGCGCTATTTTGACTCATTTCAAGGCCAGAAACACCAACACCGCCCGCATTAACTGCTTTAGCGGGTCCAAAATTAACACCTGCATCAATAAACGCATCAACCGCACTTTGCTCACAGGGCATGTTTGCCGCCTCTGCAACAAGTTGGACGCCATTTTTAATCATTACACTGGCATCTTCACCGTTAACTTCATTTTGTGTGGCAGAAGGTACAGCCATGTCAGCCGCTACTCCCCATGGACGCTTGTCTGCATGAAAATTAATATTTTTATACTCATCAGCAGCCTCCGAGATACGTCCTCGTCTCACATCTTTTAGTTCTTTTATCCAATCAATTTGTTCTTGCGTTAATCCATCTGAACACTCAATAAAACCACCTGAGTCAGATAATGTTATTGGCTTGCCTCCCAACTGCAGAACCTTTTCTGCTGCATGTGTTGCGACATTACCAGAACCGGAAATTAAGACTCTTTTTCCATCAACATCTTCTTTGATTTGTTGCAGCATATTTTGTGCAAAAAAGATTGCGCCATAGCCGGTTGCTTCGGTTCGCATTTTTGACCCACCAAAAGAAAGCCCTTTGCCAGTCAAAATACCAACGAATTGATTTGTGATACGTTTATATTGACCAAACATAAAACCAATTTCACGACCACCAACCCCAATGTCTCCTGCAGGAACATCGGTATCCGCACCAATATGGCGATAAAGCTCCGTTATAAAACTCTGACAAAACCGCATAACCTCTAATTCCGATTTACCTTTTGGATTAAAATTTGCACCGCCCTTGCCACCACCCATTGGCAAACCAGTTAAACTATTTTTGAAAGTCTGTTCAAATCCTAAGAATTTTAAAATGCTCTGATTGACGGAAGGATGAAAACGTAGTCCGCCTTTGTATGGCCCAATTGCACTATTAAATTGTATTCGCCAACCACGATTTGTTCTGATGTTCCCTTTATCATCAGACCATGGGATGCGAAATGAAACAACACGCTCAGGTTCGGCCATTCGCTCTAGTATCTGCATTTCGTGATAAATTGGCTTATCTGCAATATATGGAAATATGGTTGATGCAACTTCGTTTACAGCCTGAACAAACTCAGGTTCACCTGGGTTACGTTTTTTAACCCCCTCCATATAACGATTTAAATACTCTTTTGATTTAGCAGGACTTACACTAGATTTAGACATAATTTCTATCTCCCTTTGCGATAGCTTTTTAGCTTTTTATTAGTTTTATTTTTTACTAAAAATCAGATTTATCCGTTAAGATAATAGGCTATCTATATGAATTCAATGTTAATTTTATATAATTTGAAATTATTATTATTATTCTGCTCTCCTATAACACCAAAATTTTCATAGATATATTAACTGCTTTTAAATCAATAGCATACAATTATATCGAGAAAATAATTTAAAACTATGCTCCTAACCCCTAAATTTAAGTGCTTTATACACAAATTAATTGTGCGCTAAATAAAATATAACGTAAAATGAAGACTTATACATAGATGATATTCAAATTAGTTAACTAAAGTTATGACAGATTCAGTAAACACCGTAATCATTGGCGGGGGTATCCTCGGATGCGCCTCTGCAATTTCTACTCAAAAACGGCTTCGAAAAGAAAGCGGTAATGATGATGAAAAAGTTTGTTTAATTGAAAAAACAGTTATTAGCTCGGGGATATCAGCAAGACATTCTGGAATTGTTCGCTCAGCTAATGCCGTGGCAAAAGCGGCTAAGCTAGCAAAAAATGCTACCGAATATTGGAAAAATCTCGTTGCGATTTGGGGTGTTCAATGCTCATACGAATCAAATGGTGCAATATGGATTGCCCGTGATACCGGGAGCGGTAAAAATGAAAATTGGACAAAACTTGCTGAGTCTTTATCTGATTTAGATATTCAGTTTGGTCAAATTGATAAACATCAGGCTCAAGAAATATGTACTAAGAATGTTAATTTACAGGACGATGAAATTTTTTATTTTGAACCAGGAGCGATTCAATTTGATCCTACAAAAGTAAGAAGAGCTTTATACGAAGCAATAAAGATCAATAAAATAAATATTAGAGAAAAAACAACTGTCCGTGGTTTTGTCAGTGATAGCAATGGTAAAATAAATAAAGTTCTGACAGATAATGGTGATATAAGCTGTAAAAATGTTGTGAATGCAGCGGGAGCTTGGAGTCCTGCCATTTTTGATAGCTTAGGTATAAATATTCCGGTTAGTATTGAAACTGTTAATGTGGTCAATTGGTTGACCAGTCAATTTGATATTGATTACAAAATGCCCATTATTGCTGACTACAAAAATCTTGCTTATTTCAGATTGTGGCGTAATGGTGAAATCCATATGCATCAACCTAGACATAGAAATATAAAAGAAATAGCAAGAACCTTTAGCGAGAACCCATTGCATATTAGTGGTGGCGATTTAGTAAATGACCCAAGTAATCAATCGCTAGGTTTTGGACAAATTAGAATTTATGAAGATATCGCGAGAAAAAGGTTTGCCGACTTGGATAAATCAATATACAGCTCGGGTTACCGCTCTTACTTTGATATCACGCCAGACCTCAAGTTTATACTAGGAAGAGATAATAAAATAAGTAATTTATTTCATTGTTTAGGTTCCGGACAGGGATTTAAATATGCTCCAGTTTTTGGAGAATTGATCGCAGATTGCATTACTGGAGATGGCCTCTTTTTAAATGAAGTTGATGAATTCTCAATCTCTAGGTTTGATGACAACTACATGAAAAACTTCTGGGAACAAGTATCTGGTTCTGAAAATACATTAGAAGCTGAAGCAGCTGCTTTATAGTAAATCCCCTTTTGTGATCATAATTCTTAAGTATTATTTCGTGTGGCATAAGCATATATCATGAAAGATATAAAAGTATTATGGTTTAGACAGGATCTACGAATATCAGATAACCCCGCTCTCTATGAAGCCTCAAAAACAGGTAATATCTTACCTATCTATATATATGATAATAAAAATTCAAAAGAGTATGACATGGGTTCCGCAAGCAGATGTTGGTTATATCATTCATTAAACTCACTCAATAATGCCTTAGAAAATAAGCTTTCTTTTTATATTGGTGAACCAATAAATATACTCAGAGAATTAATTAATGAATACCAAGTAAATCAAATCTATTGGAACCGCTGTTATGAGCCATGGAGGATAAATCGTGATAAAAATATAAAAGAAGAATTAAGAAGTAGCAATATTGAAATTAATACTTTTAATGGCTCTTTACTTTGGGAGCCATGGGAAACACTCAAAGATGATGGAACACCATATAGAGTATTCACTCCTTACTACCGTAAGGGTTGCTCAAAAGCAAATCCTCCGAGAAAACCATTATCTAAACCGAATACTTTAAATTTGATCGCAGATAACAAGCATTCAGTAAAATTAGATAAGTTGGGTCTGTTGCCAAAAATTTCATGGAATAAAAAAATAATGCGCCATTGGGTATGCGGTGAAAGTGCTGCGCAAAATAGACTTAATGATTTTGTTAATGAAGGTTTAACGGGTTATAAGGAAGGGAGAAATTTTCCAAGAAAAAATAATGTTTCTCGTCTTTCGCCTCATTTACATTTCGGTGAAATATCACCAAATCAGATTTGGTATGCTGCAAAAGAAAATAATGATTGCGCATCGAATGATAAAGATCATTTTATGAGTGAATTAGGTTGGCGTGAATTCTCACATAGTCTCTTATATCATTTTCCTGAACTACCCTATAAGAATTTGCAGAGTAAATTTGATTTATTTCCATGGAATCATGATGAAAAAAAATTAGAAGCATGGCGGCATGGCAAGACAGGTTATCCAATAGTTGACGCGGGGATGAGAGAGCTTTGGCAAACAGGTTATGTTCATAATCGTATCAGGATGGTAGTCGGTTCATTTTTAGTTAAAAATCTACTTATCGACTGGCGTTATGGAGAAAGATGGTTTTGGGATTGTTTGGTTGATGCTGATCTTGCAAATAACAGTGCAAGTTGGCAATGGGTTGCTGGTTGTGGAGCTGATGCAGCGCCTTACTTTCGAATATTTAATCCTATTACGCAAGGTAATAAATTCGATTCTACTGGCACCTATACTCGTAGATATGTTCCTGAATTAGAGAAATTACCGGATAAATATCTTTTTTCTCCCTGGGAAGCTCCCGACGAAGTTCTATCAACAGCAAACATTGAGTTAGGGGTGAATTATCCACAACCGATTGTAGCTGCATCTGATTCACGTGAGATGGCACTAGCAGCATTCGCTTCAATAAAAAAAGAAAATGTTTAATCTCGTCTTTTCGTATTGAGATATTTTTGTGCTAAATCTTTAGCATGATTAAACTGATTTGGAAAAACTTTATCATCATTTAATAGCCGTTGAATTCTTTTCTTCGCATTAACGTTACCGTTCTTAGTAGCAACATAAAACCACATTGATGCAGAAATAAGATCTTGCTCCACATGCTCCCCATTTTCATACATTACACCTAGATTGTGTTGAGCGTCTGCTAGACCTGCTACTGAAGCTTTTTCAAACCATTTTTTTGCTAAACCTAAATTCCTTTCCACGCCTAAACCAAGGTAATGTTGAATACCGATGAAGTTTTGCGCATCTAAATCACCATTATTAGCAAGTGGTAGCCACAAAACATATGCCTTTTTATAATCGCCTTTATCAAAAAAAGACTTTGGATTCTTATATTGAGAACAGGATACTGATGTTATTAAAAAAACAACTAGATAAAGTAATCGCATACTTTTAGGAGTATGACGCAACTATGAAGTTCCAATTATTATGCTTTCGATAGTGCCTGTTCAATATCAGACAATAAATCATCGATATGCTCAATACCGACTGAAAGTCTCACTAAGTCATCAGACACTCCAGCTTTTTCTAGTTCCTTTGGAGATAATTGACGATGTGTCGTAGTAGCCGGGTGGCATGCTAACGACTTCGCATCGCCAATATTTACAAGACGGGTGATTAACTCTAATGCGTCGATAAATTTTGTTCCCGCTTCTGCGCCACCTTTTATACCAAAACTTAAGATACCAGCAGCTTTATTGCTACAGTACTTATTGAGTAGCTTGAAATCCGGGTGATCAGATAATCCAGCATATCGCACCCAATCTACTTTTTTATGTTTTGTTAAATAATTAGCTACTTCGATTGTATTCTCACAGTGACGGTCCATTCTAACCGGTAATGTTTCGATGCCTTGAAGTATCATAAAACTATTCATAGGAGATATTGCTGAACCAGTATTTCTCAAAGGGACAACCCTGGCACGACCAATGTATGCTGCTGCACCTAATGCTTCTGTATAAACAACACCATGATAAGATGGATCGGGCTCATTTAATCTTTTGAAACGACTAGCGTGTTCAGCCCATGGAAATTTACCTGAGTCAACAAGGATGCCGCCAATATTACTTCCATGACCACCCATATATTTTGTTAAAGAATGAACAACAATATCGCACCCATGTTCAAAAGGGCGACATAAATACGGAGTTGGGACTGTGTTATCGACAATAACAGGAATACCTTGTGCATGTGCTATCTTCGAAATTTTTCCAAGGTCCGCTACATTACCCGCGGGATTACCTATCGATTCACAAAATACAGCTTTTGTTTTATCGTCTACTAGTTTTGTAATTTCATCATAGTTTGGTGCGTCTATGAAACGAACCTCTATACCCATCTGTGGGAAAGTATGAGCAAATAAATTATAAGTACCGCCATATAAACTACTCGTCGAAATTATATTATCTCCAGATTCTGCAATCGTCTGAATCGCATAATTAATTGCGGCCATACCAGAAGATAATCCTAATGCAGCTATACCGCCTTCCATTTCTGCTACCCGTTGCTCAAGAACTGCTGTTGTCGGGTTCATGATACGAGTATAAATATTTCCAGCTACCTTCAGATCAAATAAATCAGCGCCATGTTGAGTATCATCAAAAGCATATGATGTAGTTTGATAAATTGGAACAGCAACTGACTTGGTTGTAGGCTCTGGTGTATAACCACCATGCACGGCTATGGTTTCTAATTTCATTATGACCTCATATTTTTATATTTATTTTTGTTAGATACTACTTACAGTTTTTGATACGAACAACAACATCAAGACCTTCTTGATATGTATTTTTAGGTAAATTAAGTGAAGGTTTCACTTGAATATCATCACACTCAAAATCTAAAATTTCACCAGTATCTTCATTAAAATAATGTGAATGTGGAGTAATTTTTGAATCGTAATAAATTTTTGATGCATCAATAATGACACGCCTAACAAGCCCTTTATCAACAAATAAATTCAAAGTATTGTAAACCGTAGCTCTAGAAATATCGTGTGCATTTTCATTAAGCCTGACCATGACATCTTCAGCTGATAGATGTTGATCTTTGTATAAAAGAACTCTTGCTATATCAATCCGCTGTGCCGTCGGCTTTATATTGATTCCACTTAGAATCTCCCGAGCCATTCCTTTACTCATATTTGTGCTATTCATTATATTTTTCATTTAACCATTATATTAGATGCTCACAATAATGTGGAGCCTAAATAAGAGTGATTATTATTTAATATTGTATTTTCTGTAATTTATTTGTATTTTTGGGACTAAATTTATCAATATCCATGAAAGATTTAATATGAAATAGAAAATCGACCAGTAATTTTGCTGAAGCTGGCGCCTGAAGTATTCCTTTTCGATAGTGCCCAGTATTAATATAAATATTCTCGAAATTAGAAAGTACACCGATCATAGGCTTGCCCGCATCAACAGCTGGGCGTAATCCTGCCCAATGTTTTAGAATATCTAAATCTGAATCCTTTGGTACTAACGAATACACCCAATTCAATAATTCTTCTCTAGCTACTTGAGTTGTTTTATTAACAAATCCTACATCCTCTATTGTGCTTCCAATTAATATATGACCATCTAATCTAGGTATTAAGTAATTTCCACTGTCCAGTATAATATTGTCAATTTTAAGATTTTTTAGTCTCGCATAAAGCATCTGTCCGCGTATCGGTTTTATATTAATCGAGGTATTTATGCTGCCTAGTAACAAATTACTCCATGCACCTGCAGTAATTATTAAATTATCAGCATAAAGTTTCTTTTTATTATCTAATACTATAAATTCAAATTTATTATTTTTAGTCTCAATGTGGGACACGATCGAATTTTCAAAAAAATCTACTAAATATTTTTTTAAACTTTGGTGTAGTGCATTTAGCAACAATGGAGGACGAATTTGATATATTTCTGGAAGAAAAATTGAGTATGCAGGTAAGTTTTTTTTAAAATTCTTATTATTTATTTTTTTAATTAATTTTATGTCGTTATTAATTGCCCATTTCTTTGTACTATCAGAGTGCTCTTTATTTATAATAATGAGACCTGATTTTATTAATTCAACATTAATTCCTGTTTCTTCTTCTAAGTTAGATACAAAATCTGGATAATTTTTTTTTGATTCTTCGGAAAGTTTATTTGAATCTGGATTTTCATCCCATGGCCTCATGGATGATAAAATTCCCCCAGCGACTTTAGATGCCTCATTACCAACATTTTTACGATCTATAACTGCGACAGTTGCGCCACGAGCCGCAATTTCTCTTGATGTTGTCATCCCAATGACGCCACCACCAATGACAATATAATCGTATTTCATAGAAATATTACTGCAATTATTAGGATGAGACTAAACTTTTATATATAAATAAGATTCTTTAAGAAAAACACTTAAACTGTTTCTTTAACTTTTTTCATAAGCTCTTTTGGCAAAGAAAAAACAACACTCTCTTTGATTCCCGGGTATTCCTCGACAATAGAAGCTCCAGATTTTTTTAACTTTGTTATCACCTCTTCAACCAATATCTCTGGAGCAGAAGCTCCTGCTGTTAAGCCAATATTATTTTTTTTATCTAACCATTCATCCTGTATTTCTTTCGCATCATCAATAAGATATGCGGGTACACCTGCTTTTTGAGATATTTCCATTAATCTTGAAGAGTTAGAGCTGTTTGGAGAACCGACAACTAAAATTAAATCACACTCCTTTGCTAACTTTTTTACAGCATCTTGTCTATTTTGAGTGGCATAACATATATCTTTCTTTTTTGGGCCGTCAATATTAGGGAAACGTCTCTTTAAAGCGTCAATTACTTCTGATGTGTCGTCCATAGATAATGTTGTTTGTGTTACGAAAGCTAAAAAATTTGGTTTCTTAACTTTCAATTTCATTACATCTTCCACTGACTCAACGATGTACATTCCACCCTTACCACTTTTTGGTTGATACTGTCCAACAGTACCCTCAACTTCAGGATGTCCTTCATGTCCTATTAGAATACATTCTCGCTCTTCATCTTGATATTTGCCAACTTCCATATGCACCTTAGTAACAAGAGGACATATTGCATCAAAGACTCGTAGTCCACGACGTGCTGCCACATCGCGAACTTTTTTTGATACCCCGTGGGCACTAAAAATAACCGTTGCATCGTCTGGTACTTCGTCCAGTTCTTCAACAAATATAGCCCCTTTATCTCTAAGAGAATTAACAACATATTTGTTATGAACAACCTCATGGCGGACATACACAGGAGCTCCAAATAAATCCAGTGCTCTCTCAACAATTTCAATTGCGCGGTCAACTCCTGCACAAAAACCACGTGGATTCGCCAATAATATTTGCATAAAACTCCGCCTAGATAGATTCAGGTATAAAAAAATTAGCATGCATTATACAGGGAATTCATATATACAAAATAAGCTATGATGGGGTCTTTGAATCATCTGTCAGAAAAGTATCTAAAATCAGCAAAATTGCGCCGATTGTTATTGCTGAATCAGCTATATTGAATGCTGGCCAATACAAATCCTTATAGTAAAACTCAATAAAATCGACGACATATCCTAATGAAAGCCTATCCCATAAATTTCCTAAAGCACCGCCTAAAATTAATGATAACCCTAATAATAAACACTTACTTTTTGATAATGATCTGTACATCCACACAACAATAAATAGACTGACTAGGCATGAAATACCTATTAAAAACCAACGTTGCCACCCCCCAGCATCACTTAAAAAACTAAAAGCTGCTCCTTCGTTATAAATTAATTTTAAATTGAAGCCACTATAAATACCTCTAACTTCATGTAAAACTAATTTCTGCACTGCATAATATTTAGTTATTTGATCAAAGATTATGACCGCAATCGACAATGTGTACCATCTAAACATAAGTAAACTTAAAGTTAGGCATATAACCTAATTTCACCATCTTCATAAACATTTTGAATACAACGCTCACACAATTCTTTATATGAATCATTTCTTCCAACACTCTCATGTCTGTGCCAGCAACGAATACATTTATCAAAATCGTATGGCTTTACATTGATATAAACATCATCAATGTCTGACTTTAGTGCATCATCTATCCGATTATCTAATGCAAATGTATTTACATTAGAAGAAATGAAAACAAATTTTAGTTCATCTTTTATATGATTGAGTTCATTTAATATCTTATCACTACAATAAATATTAACTTCAGCATCTAATGAAGAACCAATTACTCCATCGCTACGAAGCCGCTCTAATTGTTTATTAACCTCATTACGAACTGATATAATAGTTTCCCAGCGCATGTTTCTTGATTCGAGGTTATCATTATCTATTTCTATCTCATACCAGTCTTCTAGAAATACAGAAATATCTTGATTATTTGGGATATGTTTCCATATCTCATCAGCAGTAAAACTCATAATTGGCGCAAGCCATCTTACTAACATTTGAATTAGATGATACATAGCTGTTTGTCCTGAACGTCTAATTCTGCTGTCTTTACGAGTGGTGTATTGTCTATCTTTTATAATATCAAGATAAAATCCGCCCATTTCTACAACACAAAATTGATGTAGTAATTGATAAATTTGGTGAAATTCATAATTATCATAAGCAATAATGATTTGTTTCTGCAATTGCATTGCATGTTCGTATATCCATTTATCTAAATCCAGCATATCTGAAAAAGGAATACTATCTCTCTCGAGATCGAAATCATTAAGATTTGAAAGCAAGTATCTGGAGGTATTTCGAATTCGTCTATATGCATCTGCAATTCTTTTTAGTATTTCGTCAGACACATTCATTTCAGTTCGATAATCTGTTGCAGCAACCCATAAACGCAAAACATCTGCCCCGTATGCATTCATTACTTTTTGCGGAGCTATAACATTTCCCTTTGATTTAGACATTTTCATGCCCTCCGCGTCAACAGTAAACCCATGGGTCACAACACTATGATAAGGTTTTTTATTTTCAGTCATTGCAATTGATGTAAGAAGTGAGGATTGAAACCATCCTCGATGTTGGTCTGAACCCTCGAGATAAAGATCAGCCGGATAATTGAGACGTACATCATGAGTTAATACTGTCTCATGTGTAACCCCAGAATCAAACCATACGTCTAGAATATCGGTGACTTTAATATAATCCCTTGAATTAGGACCTAGTAGCACTGAGCTATCAAGTTCAAACCATGCATTAATACCATCGCTTTCAACCAACTTTGCTACACTTTCCATAATTTTGACAGTATCTACATGTAATTCCTGTGTCTCACGATGAATAAAAACAGGAATAGGAACGCCCCACGTACGCTGACGAGATATACACCAATCGGGGCGGCTCTCAATCATACCGAATATTCGTTCTTCACCCCATGAGGGCTCCCAGTTGACCTCTTTGATTGCAGTGAGTGCCTGAGATCTTAGTCCATTAGAATCCATACTAATAAACCACTGTGGTGTAGAACGAAATATAATTGGAGATTTATGACGCCAACAATGAGGGTAACTATGTTCTATCACTTCTTTTTTTAATAATTTATTATTTTTTTCGAGAACTGAAATAACTAAATCATTTGCTTTAAACACATGTTCTCCAGCAAATAAATCCGTGCTCTTAAGAAAACAGCCATTGTCAGCAACAGGATTATCGATAGGTAAATTATATTTTTGACCCACGATATAATCATCCTGACCGTGGCCTGGTGCAATGTGTACAGCACCAGTCCCTGTTTCAAGTGTTACATGATTACCTAATACTACGGGTACGATACGCTCATAAAATGGATGCTTAAGTCGTAAACCTTCAAGTTCAGAGCCATGACATTCAAACAGAGTTTTCCAATCTTTAAATCCAAATCTAGTTAAAACCGTTTCACATAACTCACTAGCTATTACCAATATCTCATCTTTAGCATATATAAATACATACTTATTATCTGGATGTAATGCAACTGCTTGATTTGCCGGTAGTGTCCATGGTGTAGTTGTCCAAATAACGAATGAAATCGAAGTTATGTTATGTTTTATATTAAATTTTCTTAGAAACTCTTTGGGCTCATTTACAGAAAATCGAACATCAATAGCTGGTGATTGTTTATTTTTGTATTCAACTTCAGCCTCTGCTAACGCCGAACGACAGTCAATGCACCAATGTACAGGTTTGACTCCTTTGTGTAAGTGCCCGTTTGATATTATTTTACTCAGCGCCCTTATAATATTTGCTTCAGTTGAGTAATCCATAGTGAGGTAAGGATTTTCCCAATCGGCCATCACTCCTAGACGCTTGAAATCTACACGTTGCTTATCGACCTGTTTCATTGCGAATTGCCTACAAGCTTCACGAAATTCTTTTGGCTCAACTTTTATTCCTGCTTTTCCAATTTTCTTTTCAACTTGAAGCTCAATTGGTAATCCATGACAATCCCAGCCAGGAATAAAAGGTGTATCAAAACCACTAAAGCCTTTCGACTTTATAATAATATCTTTGAGGATTTTATTAACAGAATGGCCTATATGAATATCGCCATTTGCATAAGGAGGGCCATCATGCAAAATAAATTTTTTATTTTTTTTACGCTTGTCTCGTATTTTTTGATAAAGATTACTTTCTTCCCAATATTTTAACATTTCTGGTTCGCGCTGGGATAAATTCGCTTTCATTGGAAAAGCAGTATTAGGTAAATTTAGTGTTTCTTTATAGTTAGTCATTGTCTGTTGCATTTTTTCAATGGTTAATTATCTTCATTTTTTGGAAATATTGCCTTGTTTGTTCGATATCTATCTTAATTTGCTTCAACATTTCATTTTCATTACTTATATGGTCATCCTCACGAAGCTTGACATGAAATTCAACTTCTAAAAAACAGCCATATAAATCGCCATCGAAATCCAGTATGTGCGCTTCTAGAATCGTTTGTTCTCCGTTATAAATAGGTTTGGAACCAACATAAATCACTGTATCGAGTATTTTATTGTCAACTCCTCGAATACGTCCTGAAAAAATACCAGTAACAGGTGCTAAATATCTATCTAATTTTATATTAACAGTTGGAAAACCTAGTTTTTTTCCACGATTGTCACCGTGAATAACTCTTCCGCTTATTATAAAGTATCTGCCTAGATATCGATTTGCAGCCTCAATATCACCTTTGGCAAGTAAATTTCGAATCAATGTGCTACTTATTCTTACCCCATCCTCTTCATATGTATTTGTTCTAAATGTCTCAAAACCTCTGTCTTTAGATAGTTCTGATAAATATTGATAATTTCCCTCGCGATTTTTTGCAAAATGGAAATCATCTCCAACTATTATTTTTTTCGCCGATAAACCGTCAAGAAGGATATCATCAACGAATTCTGATGCAGATAAATTAGCTAATTTATCATCAAACTTTAAACAAACAACACGCTCTATATTAAAGCGTATAAATTGGTGCACTTTTTCACGTAAACTTGCTAACCTTGATGGTGCTACATCTATTCTAAAATACTCCATTGGTTGAGGCTCAAATAATAAAACCGTCGAAATTAAATTATTATTTTTTGAAGCATCTCTCAACTGTTTAAGAATAGTTTGATGGCCTAAATGAACACCATCAAAATTTCCTATAGTTGCGACACAGTCTTTACGTTTTTTTCGTAAATTTGATAATCCGTAAATAAATTCCATTTTTGAAAAAGTTAAATTATATAATTATTTAGGAACTTTGATGCTGCTAAATCGCAGCCCTAGTAACCATAAAAAAGAAAAATAACATACAATACTTACCATGATCCATAATATCAAATTTGATACACGCTGATAAATATCCCAGCTAAACCAAGTCGATTCATTATTAACTCCAAACACTATCACAATCATCATAATGAATATAGAAAGTATAATTTTAAAAATAAATCCCAGCCACTTATTTCTTGTTTTATAAACTTTAATTTTTTTTAATTTCCGAAACAAAAGAAATGCCTGCAAATAAGCAGAGAGTGAGGTTGCTAAGGCAAGACCAACATGTGCTAAATTAATACGACTAAATAAAAATACAAATATAATATTAAATACAATATTGAAAACAACTGCCACAACCCCAATTTTTACTGGAGTTTTAGTATCTTGTCGGGAAAAAAATCCAGCTGATAATACTTTTATTAGAACAAATGCGGGAAGCCCTACAGCATAAGCTATTAGGCTATAACTAGTCATTGTGACATCAAACTCCGAAAATTCTTTATATTGAAATAAAGTAATTAATAATGGAGACGCTAGCATTGCTAAACCAATGGCCGCTGGTAAAGTAATTAAAAAAATACAACGCATTGACCAATCTAATGTATTTGAAAATTTTTCACTTGAGCCCTGGGCATGCTTCTCAGATAAATGAGGTAGCACAGCTGTTGCTAATGCTATACCAAAAACTCCTAATGGAAACTCAACAAGGCGATCAGAAAAATATAACCATGAAATACTACCTGTAACTAAAAATGATGCAATTAATGTATCTATTAGTAAATTTATTTGCACTATTGATACGGCAAACAATATCGGAAGCATTAAGTTGAGAATGCGCTTAACTCCACTGCGATCACTATTTAATGATGGGCGTGGAAATTTTTTAATTTTTAATAAAAAAGGTGCTTGAAATACTAGTTGTATAAAGCCAGCTATAAAAACAGCCCATGCAAGTGCCTTAATTGGTGTTTCAAAAAAAGGTGCTAACCATATTGCAGATATTATTAAAGATAAATTCAATAGAACTGGTGTAAATGCTGGTATAGCAAAATTTCTATAAGTATTTAAAATACTCCCAGCAAAAGCTGTGAGAGATATAAAAAATATATAAGGAAAGGTAATTCTTAATAAATCAATCGCTAAACTACTTTTATCTGTATCACCCAAAAAACCAGGCGCAAATATCATAATTAAGATAGGACTTGCTAATACTCCAATGATTGAGATTACAAATAATATTAAGCCTAGTGTTGCGGACGTTTGGTCTATTAATTTTTGTACATCTTCTTCGTTACGTTTCTCTTTGTACTCTGATAGGACAGGTACAAAAGCTTGAGAAAAACCACCTTCTGCGAATAATCTGCGTAAAAAATTAGGAATTCTAAAGGAAACAATAAAAACGTCTACACCGAGACCTGGGCCAAATACACTTCCTATTACAATATCGCGTATCAGACCAAAAATACGTGATATTGTGGTCATAAAACCAATAACTAATGTTGATTTCAATAATTTAAAACTCATTCTAAACAGCCTTTCTGAAATTACATACATCTAAAATATATAAATAGCATAACATAACCGGTACTTAAGGATTGACAAATTGCTATAATATCAGCATGATGGCGCGCCTTAAAAAAACAAATTAGGAGAATCAAGTGGCAAATATTGCATCAGCAAAAAAACGTGCACGACAATCTATTAAAATACGCCTACATAATGCAAGTCAGCGCTCAATGTTACGTACTCATATCAAAAAAGTTACAAATGCTATTGAAGCTAAAGATAAAAAAGCTGCTAAAAGCGCCTTCGAGGCGGCTGTACCAGTTATTGATGCAATGGTTTCAAAAGGTATTATCCATAAAAATAAAGCTGCAAGGCATAAATCTCGTTTAAATAGTCATGTAAAATCACTTTAATTTTAGATGTATAATATTAGAGTATTAAATTAGCAGCATATTATCTCTATGGATGAGCTCATCCTCATCTTTACAATCAAGTATTTTTTCAATTTCCTCACTAGATTTTCCAATAATCAATCTGGCTTTAACTGAATCATAATTGGATAAACCTCTTGAGATTTCTTTTCCATCTTGATCTACGCAAGAAATAATTTCGCCACGTTTAAATTCTCCTGCTATGGATTTTACTCCAATTGGCAATAAACTTTTTCCACTTTTTATTATTGCGCTAACAGCTCCATTATCAATAATCACGGTTCCTTTTAAATACGATTGATTTGCTAACCATTGTTTTTTTGCCTGCAATGTTTCTTTTGATGTAGTCAATAAAGTTCCAACTTTTTTTGAATCAGCAATTTTTAACAAAATTGATGTCTCGTTACCCGAAGCTATTACTGTTTGGGTATTTGACCTTGATGCTATTGAAGCAGCCTTTAATTTTGTATGCATCCCACCACGACCATAACCACTGCTTTCGCCTGCATATTGTTTTAGCGACTCATCTCCAGCTTCAGCTTGTTCAATTAATTTTGCTGCATTATCTTCACGAGGGTCTGATGTATAAAGTCCTTTTTGATCAGTCAATAAAACGAGTAATTCTGCATCTATTAGATTTGCTACTAAACCCGCTAATGTATCATTATCACCAAATCTAATTTCATCAGTAGCAACGGTATCGTTTTCGTTAACTATTGGCACAACACCCAACTTAAGTAATGTATTAAGACTTGTCCTAGCATTAAGGTAGCGCGTACGATTTATTATGTCATCATGTGTTAATAATACTTGGGCTGTTTGTTTTTTATATTTTTGGAAACAAGTTTGATAAGCCTGAATTAAACCCATTTGACCAACTGCAGCTGCAGCTTGTAGCTTATGTATCACATTAGGTCTATTCTCCCAACCTAATCTTGTAAGTCCTTCCGCAACTGCTCCAGAAGACACGATAACAATATTAATACCACGTTCATTAAGTATTGAAATTTGATTTACCCAACTATCAAGATTGTCATGCTTTAATCCACAGCCATTATCTGTAATCAAAGCACTGCCAATCTTAATTACCCAGCATTTTGTTAATTTAATTATCTCTCGTTCTTTAGTCACTTTCTTTCCGTTTCATTATCCAATCATTTATTTTATATATTAGTTCTTGGCAGCCATCTTTTGTTAATGCCGATATTATAAAAATTTTTACTTTATCTCCTAGCTTATCCTTAAAGAACAACTTTAATTCTTCGATAGCTTCATCAGATAACAAATCAGACTTATTAAGTAACAGCCATCTTTCTTTATTTGATAATTTTTCATCATAACGCTCTAACTCTATCCTAATTTTTTTTATATCTTCATACACCTTATTTTTTTCTTGAAATATATCTACAAGATGTAATAATAAATTTGTTCTACTGAGATGTTTTAAAAATTCAATTCCCAACCCAGCACCATCAGCGGCACCCTCTATTAAACCTGGTATATCTGCAACAACAAAACTTTCTTCATTAGCTGCTCTAACAACTCCAAGACTAGGATACATTGTTGTAAAAGGGTAATCTGCAACTTTTGGTGTAGCCTCAGAAATAGCTCTTAAAAAGCAAGATTTGCCAGCATTTGGCATTCCGAGCAACCCTACATCTGCTAAAACCTGAAGCTCAAGCTTAAGGTCACGCTCATCTCCATTTGTTCCTTGAGTCGTTTTTCTTGGGCTTCGATTGGTGCTACTTTTAAATCTCGCATTACCTAAACCATGATAACCGCCCTGTGCAACTAGAAGTACTTCATCCTTTGTTGATAGATCTCCAATGAGCTCATTAGTCTCATCGTTATAAACAAGTGTGCCGAGTGGTACTTTTATATATAGGTCATCTGCTTTTTTTCCAAAACGATCGCGACCCATACCTGGTTGACCATTTTTTGCACGGTATAAACGATCATGTCGAAAATCAACCAGCGTATTTAATCCCTCATCAACGACTAAATAAATACTTCCGCCATCACCGCCATCACCGCCATCAGGTCCACCTTTTGGAACAAATTTCTCACGACGAAAACTAAGGCAACCATCACCGCCATTACCCGCTTCAACTCTTATTAATGCTTCATCAACAAATTTCATAAAAAAACCATATGCTAGTTAAAATATACAACAATAATGAATAAAATTAATTTAATATAAAATTTATTATAAAAATAAAAAACCCCGCTAAAGCGGGGTTTTAATTATTAAATATATTTAAATACTCAGCCCGCGATAACATCGACAAATACTCGATTTTTCGGTCCTCTTTTATTGAACTCAACCTTTCCTTCTGCGGTTGCAAATAGCGTATGGTCGTGCCCTAAACCAACATTTGAGCCAGGGTGCCATTTGGTCCCCCGTTGTCGAATAATAATATTACCTGCCTTTACTGTTTCACCGCCATACTTTTTAACACCAAGACGCTTCGACTGAGAATCTCTGCCATTTCTTGTACTTCCACCTGCTTTTTTATGAGCCATCTCTATACTCCAGTCTTAATTTGCAGCAATACTTGTTATTTTAATTTCTGTATAAGCTTGGCGATGCCCCATTTGCTTACGATGATGTTTTCGACGACGAAATTTAATAATTTTTATTTTTGGGCCTCTGCCATGACTTTCAATCTTAGCATTTACATGAGCATCTTTGACCGTAGGGGTTCCTACAGTAACTTTATCGCCATCAATAATCATTAGTACATCGTTTATCTTAATGCTCTTGCCGGCCTCTTTATCAAGTTTTTCGACTTTTAATTTGTCGCCCTTCTCCACCTTGTATTGTTTACCGCCAGACCTAATTACCGCATGCATCAGATTGTCTCCAACTTCCAGAAAAAGTTTAATTTGTGAGGAGCCAGATTCTAAGAAATTCATCAGGTGGTGACAAGGCAAGAATGCTAAAATCGTGTATATTTAGCAAAAAAAAGCGAATTTTAGCTCTATTAGCTAACAATTTAACTAAAATCTTCCATAAAAAAACAATTAACCAGTGTAGATAAAAACGTGACCCAGAAAAATGTTAATTCAAAAATTGCCGATATAACTCCAATCCATAGACTTATTTCTGATGAAATGGCGCTTGTTAATAGCTTTATCGAGACAAATCTAACATCTGATGTCCCTTTAATTAATCAACTCGGACAATATATTGTAAATAGTGGGGGGAAACGTCTTAGGCCAGCTTTAGTGATATTGAGCTCAAAGGTACTACAATATGAAGGTAATAAGCACATCAATCTTGCAGCAATCATTGAGCTTATTCATACAGCAACTCTATTACATGACGACGTTGTTGATGCATCATTATTAAGGCGAGGTCATCAAACTGCAAATCAACGTTGGGGAAATGAAGCAAGTGTTCTAGTTGGTGATTTCGTGTACTCGCGTGCTTTTCAAATGATGGTTGATATTAACTCTCTCGATATTATGAAAATTCTTTCAGAAGCAACAAATACTATTGCTGAAGGTGAGGTGCAACAATTAATTTATCGCCACAAACCAGAAACAAGTGAAGAAAATTATCTAAATGTGGTGCGTAATAAAACAGCAAAACTATTCGAGGCTGCTGCAAGATTAGGTGCTGTAATTTCAAAAAAAACAAGTCATGAAGAAAATGCAATGGCTAATTATGGGCGTCATCTCGGCACCGCATTCCAATTAATAGATGACGTACTCGATTACAGTTCATCAGAAGTTGAACTTGGAAAAAGTATTGGTGAAGATTTATCACAAGGAAATCCAACACTGCCGTTATTGTATGCAATATGGAATAGTAAAAAAGATGAAGCAAAGATAATACGTGAATCGATATTAAATGGTGACCTTACAAATATTGAATTAATAAAAGATGTAATAGATAAAACAGGGGCGATTACCTATACCAAAAAGATAGCAAAACAAGAATCAGAACTAGCCATGAATTCACTCGATAAACTGCCGTCCTCTAAGTATTTGGATGCACTTTATATGCTGGCTAAGTTTTCAGTTGAAAGACAAGGCTAATATAAAAAAACTAAATCTTATATCCTCTTGCCCTCTCAAATAAATCTGTTATCCAATATATCTGAGCACCTATTGCGGCAAATGGTAATAAAATATAAGTGAGGTTAAATATCGACAATAAGAAAACAATAAAACAGAAATCGGCTCGACTAATCTTGTGAAATATGTAAATTAGCCAATCAGATTTGCTTTGAGGTTTTTTAGAATGCTCGGCTTGTTGTTCTCTTGTGATAGAATTTGACTTGTTTTTAGCGTGATAACGTAAATCTATAATGTAATCAATTAACGCTCCACATGCAGTAATAATAGCCAGTAATAGCCAAACAATATTTCCAGTTATTTCGCTAACTCCATACCCAAGGGTTAAAAAGAAAAACGAATCGACGAACCAATCTACAATATCATCAAATTTTGCACCAAATTCAGATGACATTTTTTTTATGCGCGCTATTTCACCATCACAATTATCCATCACATAGCTTAGTATAAAAAATATAGCCCCAGCTATTTGAAAAAAATGTGAGCCAGAAATGAAACATGCGCCGCATAATAAGCCAAATATCAATGAGAGTAGTGTAATTTGATTCGGTGTAATGGCCGTCTTTAATAGATGGGTTGTCAAAAAGTAAGATAGATGTCTTATTAACGGAAATAATTGTGATGGAGATTTTCTAATTCTAGTGGTCATAATAATCAATTTTGTTTTACTAATTTTGTAGCATGATTAAGCCTTGCTTGCTATTCTAAGTGTTAATATAAAAAAACAAAATAACAATTTTAAAAATACTTTTCCTATTATATTTAAGAATACATGATTAGAGTATTATCATATATTGGTCTATTTTTAGGTCTTTTTGTACTTGGCTTGCTTATTTTATGGCAAGGTTTTGATGAAATAATAGAACTTTTATCTAAATCTGGTTTTTTATTGCTTACACTTCCAATCGTTTGGCTGCCCAGTTTGATTGCAGCAGTAATTTCATGGTATTACTTATTTCCAAAAAAAGTGATTCCCCCTTTTAATGAATTATTTATATCCCTATGGATAGGAAGAGCTATAAACACTATATTGCCTGTCGCAACAATAGGTGGTGAAATTGCGAAGGCTCGCTTACTAATTTTATGGGGAAGACCAGCAGTGAACGTATGCGCTTCAGTGCTCGTAGATAAAACTGTACAAGCTTTGGCATTAATACCATGGGCAATTATAGGTACAGCTTTGCTAATTTCTCTTGCAATAGATACTGAATTAGCTATCACTATTATACTGGGCACTTTATTGCTTAGTATTGGTATTATTGGCTTTATTGTTGTTCAACGTGCTGGAATATTTAGCTTTTTTGCAAGAATGATCGGTAAATTTAATAACTCAAGTAGTTGGGAGGGAATAACACTCAAAGCAAATGACGTAGATATATTAGTAAAAGATATTTATAACAACAAAAAAAGATTTATTATTTCTATCTCGTGGCGAACTCTGGGGTTAATATTACAAACGACGGAGGTGTGGTTAGCTTGTTACTTACTTGGCCACCCTATAAGCATAATTGAGGCATTAATGCTTAAAAGCCTAACTTCAATAATAACTGATCTAGCGTTTATAATACCTAATGGCTATGGTATTCAAGAAGGTGGTTATCTCATACTTGGAGGCTTAATTGGCTTGACGCCTGAATTTTCACTTGCAGTATCACTGGCGACCAGAATAAGAGAGGTAATAATCGATTTACCAGGATTATTTTGTTGGCAATATATTGAGATGAAATACTTGCATAAAAAAACATAAGAATTAAATATATTAGCTAAAGAAAGACAATTATTCACAGTAATTTGCATAAATCTGATAAAATCAATATATTATACCCTGTTCAGAATGACAACTTGAACAAAAATTTTTTACTCAAAAAATGAATTAAATATTCTATATCTTCTACAGGTAATTAAAGTAAGATTAAAATTAATAAATGCAGATTGATTTTCTTAATATAACTTTAACTACATCAATACTACTTTGGGGGGTTTCCTTGGGATATTTATTTTTTGCGATAATTGCCGTATCGATTTTCAAGAATAATAAAGATAAATCGCTAATTAATAATAATTTCCAACCACCTATCACTATATTGAAGCCAATTTACGGACTTGACCCGGAAATGTCTTCGAATCTTAAAAGTTTTTGTCAACAAGATTATCCTGATTACCAAATAATATTTGGATTGCAAGATACTAATGATTCAGCGTTACCCTTAGTAAAAGAGATTGTTAAAGAGTTTTCTGAGTCGGATGTTAGTTATGTTATCAATACTGCACGACACGGAACAAACCATAAAGTATCAAATTTGATCAATATGTATCCATCAATAAAACATGAATTTATACTTATTGCAGATAGCGATATGCGTGTTACAAAAGATTATCTTTCCCAAGTAATTCCGCCATTCATTAATACAGATATTGGGGCTATTACTTGTCTTTACTCTGGCTCAGCTTCAGGTAAAACGACCTCCTTACTAAATGCAATGTTTATTAATTATTGGTTTTTACCTTCAGTATTAATATCAAAATTAATAAAACCAATACAATATTGTCTTGGGGCAACGATGATTGTAAGACGAAATATTTTAAATAAGATTGGTGGATTTGAGGCACTATCGAATCATCTTGCCGATGATTATATGATTGGAAAACTAGTATCAAATATTGGTTATAAAATACACTTATCAAATTTTATTATAGAGAATATAGTTGAAGAAACTTCTTTTAAAAACCTAATTTCACATGAACTACGCTGGGCAAGAACACTTAGAAGAGTTGAGCCTTACGGTTATGCTCTAACTTTTTTAACAGATAGCCTTATATTAAGCTTCATTGTAGGTATAAGCCTATACTTGACAACTAGTATCCCTATACTATTTCTTCTACCTATATTAATAACTCTTATTATCAGAATTCATTTATTTACTAAAATAAATGAATTAATTAACTCAAAAAAAATAGGTAAAATATGGCTTATTCCCTTACGTGATATATTGTCTTTTTTTATTAGATTAGCTAGTTATACTGGAAATTTAGTCGAATGGCGTAAAAATAAGTTTGCTGTTGACCATTTAGGTCTTATGCATGAAGAAAAAATTATATCTTCGGAAAAGAACACTACTAATAAAGTTGCTGATAGCGTATCGCAACAAGATTCATAAGAAAATAAACTAATAAATAAATGCTAAAAACACTATTTTTAAATCCCCCCTCCTATAACGGCTTTGATGGAGGTGCAGGCTCTCGTTACCAGTGCACACGAGAGGTAAAATCCTTTTGGTATCCAACATGGCTTGCACAATTAGCTGCGTTAGTTGATGGAAGTAAATTAATAGATGCTCCGGCAAGAGGTATTTCACTAGATCAAATACTACCTTTAGCTGCTGAATACGACTTAATAGTATTGTATACAAGCACTCCGTCTTTTCCTAATGATGTTAATATTGCCGAGGCTTTAAAAAGAAAAAATAAGAATGTTACAATTGGTTTCTGTGGAGCACATGTAGCAGTGAATCCAGATCATTCTATTCTAGCATCAGATGCAATTGATTTTGTCGCTGGTAACGAATTCGATTTCACAATTAAAGAAGTTGCGGAAGGAGTCGCATTAGAAAATATTGATGGATTAACTTATAAAAAAAATAATAAGGCTATCCATAACAAACCACGTGCAATGATTGAAAATATGGATAGTCTCCCTTGGGTTACTAAAGTCTACAAGGAGCATCTAACTACATCTGATTATTATAATGGTTATATGTTACATCCATATATGTCATTCTATACCGGACGTGGCTGTAAATCTCGTTGTTCATTTTGTTTGTGGCCACAGACAATCTCTGGTCATAATTATCGAACACGCACTGTTCACAATATTGTAGCGGAAGTCAAATGGGCGCATCATAATTTTCCCGAGATAAAAGAATTCTTTTTTGATGATGATACATTAACCGATAATATTGAACATGTTGAGGCTCTTGCTATAGAACTAGGTAAGGCTGGTATCGTCTGGTCTTGTAATGCTAAGGCAAATGTTCCTTACGAAACATTAAAAATAATGAAGGATAATGGGTTACGTTTACTTCTAGTTGGATATGAGTCAGGAAACCAAAAGATATTAATTAATATAAAAAAGGGAATAAGGCTCGATATAGCTCGTCAATTTACGAGAGATTGCCATAAACTAGGAATTCTTATTCATGGCACATTTATCGTTGGTCTTCCTGGTGAAACTAGTGAAACTATAGAAGAATCGATAAAATATGCACAGGAACTAAATCCACAAACAATTCAAGTATCTCTGCCTGCCGCATACCCTGGGACACATTTATACAAACAAGCAACTGAAAACGGTTGGCTAGTTGCTGATGAACTAGTGAGCAATAATGGTGTTCAGCATTCAATACTAAATTACCCGCATCTTTCAAGCAAAGAAATCTTTGAAGCAGTAGATAATTTTTATAAACGTTTTTATTTCAGACCAAAAAAAATGGCTACATTATTCTTTGAGATGTGTGGAGACTGGGAGATAATGAAACGTAGGTTAAGAGAAGGTGTAGAATTTTTCAAATTCTTATTTGGCCGGGAGAATACAGTCTGAAAAAGTTGATTGTTACTGGTGATGATTTTGGTCTTTCAACTTCAATAAATGACGCAATATCTAAATCCTATAAAGAAGGAATATTAACTACTGCAAGCCTAATGATCTCTGCTCCGGATGCAGAACATGCAATAAAAATAGCAAAAAAAAATCCTAAACTAAATGTAGGTTTACATATTGTTTTATGTAATGGTAATTCAGTATTAACATCCAAAGAAATTTCAAGTTTAGTTGATCCTGACTGTGAATTTAAAACTAATCAATTTTTAGCTGGTATAAATTACTTTTTTAATGTTAAAGCAAGGAATCAACTAAAAAAAGAAATACGCGCGCAATTCGAAGCATTTAAAGCAACAGGATTAAGATTAGATCATGTTAATGCTCACAAACATATGCATCTTCATCCAACAATTTTCAATCTAATTATAAAGATTGGTGTCGAATATAATTTAACGGCAATTCGTATTCCTAATGAACCTCCGCTTACTTCAATAATCTATAATAAGAAAGAATATTTCATTCGCTATATTAGATGGATATTTTTTTCAATATTTACTTCTCAAATGAAAAAAAAATGTATAAAAAATAATATGAAATTTAACAATTATATTTATGGGCTCCATGATAGTGGTCATATGCACATTGAAAAATTAATACGTATTATTCCCCATATCAAAAGTGGAATAACTGAGATTTATACTCACCCTTCATTAAAAAATAATGATACTGTCCAAAATTATGAGTTTGTAGAAGAATTCAAAGCCCTTATACATGTGCGTACAAAAAGGACTATAGAAAAATTTAATATTAAGCTATCAGGTTTTAACTCATAAATATGGTTGGTGATTCTTGGACACATAAAATTGCTAGGGTATGCATCTCCCCATTAATTGATACGCCTATTACACCAAATCACATTACAATACTAAGGTTGATTACGGGATTAATAGCATGCGGAGCTTTTGCATTAAAAATGAATATCTTAGGTGGTATTATATGGTTAATATCAACTTTTCTAGATAGAGCTGACGGCGAACTTGCAAGAGCATCTAATAAAATAAGTGCATGGGGTCATAAATTTGATTACTACACAGACACCTTTATCACCGCGCTCTTTTTTTTAGCTATAGGAATAAATTTACTCGAGCTATTACCAGGTTATGTTTCCATAATATTGGGTCTATCTGCATCTTTTGGTGTGATTTTTACTGAATTTTTTGCAGAAATAATTGATCAAAGAAAAAAACCTTCCGGCGAAAAAGCCTATTCTGGAATTGCTGGTTTTGATTTTGACGATATCATATATCTTTTTGCTCCTATTGTTTGGTTAGATTTACATTTGTACTTTCTTATAGGAGCATCTATTGGTGCTCCTGCATTTGCAGTTTATACATATTACCTATTAAAAAAATCCATATAAAAAAACATAATGCAAAAAAATTATTTTTTACGAAGTAACAGGACAGCATAGTCAGAATTAGAATTAAGAGTTATTGGTTTCGAAATGTTATAATATTCGTCGTAAATATTAATAATTTCTAAATCTATAATTTTATCTAAAGTGCTTAGTAATTGCTCTAATGTGTAGGTCCTTAAAGAATATTTGGATGTATATGAATCTGTAGATTTATCTCTTTTAATTTTTAGTTGCACCTCTAGCGTTTCTCTTCTCTTTTTTTTATCAAGTTTTATCATTGACATGATTGTTTTTACTGTTAAACGTCCTCTTTTTGATGTCCATTTAATTACCTTATCAACTTTTTTTTTCTTTGGAATTAAATGAAGACCTAATATATAAATTCCATTTTTTTTTAATACTTTTGTAATATTTTCTAAATGCTGAATAGCTGATTTTTCTGAGAGGATATGTCTAAATGTGTCAACTGTACAATAAATTCCATCATATTTTTTCCGTGATGAAAAATTAATCATATCATCATATTTTATATTTGCATGTAAGCTGTTCTTTTCGAGTTTATGCTTCAAATAAGTTAAAGCATTTTTATTTAAATCAAATCCTGTACAATCAAATCCTTTTTTGATTAACGGAATGAGTAAACGTCCTGTACCGCAGGCTGGTTCTAGTATTTTTGGTTTATCTGATTTTATAAATTTTCTGAAGACATTATTTATAAAAGCTAATTCATCAGCCATATCATAAGAAAATGATACATCATAATATGTAGGAAGGTCATACCAATTACGCATTTAATTTTACCAATAAATTTTTCTCTTAATTGTCACTAAAAATTAGTGCTAATATTTACTTCATTACTTGATGTGATAATTTTAGATTTTATTTCTGTTGTTAGAGCAGTTTTATAGTTTTCGAAATCTATTATATTATAACAATGCCATTTTTTATTTTTTATATCTAATATAGATTTGGTATCATTTTTTTCTAATGAAACAGTAAAACTATCTAAACCATATGCTACACCCTCTCCAATCGCTTTAATAAATGACTCTTTTCTCGCCCAACCAAGATGAAAAGCATCAATTTTTTTACTTTTATCAAGATTCATTAATTGAGTTTTTTCATTTTCACTAAAAAAACGACTAGATAGAGAATCAATATCAATATCATGATTAATCTTCTGTATATCAACACCTATCTTATTATCAAGGGTAATAGCTATTAATCCATATATATCAGAATGAGATATATTGAATTCGAATCTATGATTATGGTATTTATCACGAATAAATGGTTTACCATGCTTATTAAATGAAAATTCAATTTTATTTGGTATTTTTTTTAAATATTTTGAGAGTATTTTTTTTATAACTACTCTAGATGCAACGAATTGATTTCTATTATTTATGTTATTTATATTACCAAGTCTTTTAATTTCATTAGAAGTCAAATAATTCATATAATTTTGAAAATCAAACGTAGAAAAATTTATTAAAAGAACATGAACATTCTCTGTTGAAAGATTAACTTTATTATAGTCCAAGTTTTCCATACCAAAATTGACTTTTTTTTAAAAATACTCTTTGCCTAATACTTTTACTTATATTAATGTATAAAAAATACCTTATTAAGTAGCATATATTCGTAATTATGAAAACATTTAGAGAGTTTAACACAGTTCTGAACGAACTTGATTATCAGCATCAGATATTGCAACGCGTTTCTAGAACCTTTGCACTTACAATACCTCAGCTACCAGAATCTCTGCAAACAGTCATATCTAATGCTTATCTTCTTTGCCGAATAGCAGATACTATTGAAGATGACAAAACAATGTCTATGGAAAAAAAGAAAGAATTTTCTGAAATGTTTATCGATGTAGTAAAAAAAAATAAAGATGCGAGTGTATTTTCTAAAGAATTATTCGATTCACTAGCAAAAAATGCAACTGAAGCTGAGCATGATCTAATTGCTAATACAAAAATTATTATACAAATCACACATAGTTTTAATAAAAGGCAATTGAAGGCATTAGAACGTTGTGTATCAATCATGTGTGAGGGAATGTCAAGATATCAAAACTATGAGTCATTGGACGGTTTAAGAAATATAAAAGATATGAACAATTATTGCTACTTCGTAGCTGGTGTTGTTGGTGAGATGCTAACTGAATTATTCTGTGATTATTCGAATGAAATTAATAATAATCAAAAAAAATTAATGGAACTATCAGTTTCATTCGGCCAGGGATTACAGATGACAAATATATTGAAAGATATTTGGGATGATCATGATAGAGGGATATGTTGGTTACCAAAAGAACATTTTAAAAAATTTGGGGTACATATAAATAATAAAATTCCAGGTAAAAATTCTCCTGAGTTTAATATTGGGTTAATTGAATTACTGGGGATTTCATATTCTCACCTAGAAAATGCTCTAACATATACTTTATTAATTCCAAAAAATGAAAGAGGTTTGCGTAAATTTTGTTTATGGGCGATTGGTATGGCAGTATTTACATTAGAGAATATTAGAAAAAAGCCAAACTTTACAAATGGCAATCAAGTAAAAATTAGTCGTCTTAGTGTAAAAATAATTATTATGCTCACAAGTTTTTTTGTAAAAAATGACAATATATTAAGATTTCTTTTCAAATTCAGTGGACGACATTTGCCTAGAATTGCCATTCATGAGAGACTTTAGTTTACTCTCTCGAAAAAGGTTTGTGCGCTAATATTAGAACCTAAAATAATAAAATGACGCTAGATACTCAAAACGAGAGCCAATCAATTCAGCCTGCTAACGAAGCTCTAAAAAAAGTTTTTTCAGCAAATTTAGACAAGGCAATTACCTCCGCTAAAAGTAAACTTCTGCGCCAACAATCAGATGATGGACACTGGGTATATGAGCTCGAAGCTGATTGTACAATACCAGCTGAATATATTCTTATGAATCACTTTACAGGTGAGGTTGATGAAGAAAAAGAAGAGCGAATAGCAGAATATTTACGTGCGCAACAAAATGAAGAAGGTGGTTGGTCTTTGTATACAGGAGGTAATTTCGATTTAAGTTGTTCGGTAAAAGTATACTTTGCTTTGAAGTTGATTGGTGACGATCCTCATGAAGAGCATATGATACGTGCGAAAACTATGATATTAAACCATGGTGGAGCTGCACATTGTAATGTGTTTACAAGAATAACAATGGCATTATTTGAACAGGTGCCATGGAGGGCAACACCCTTTATACCTGCCGAAGTTATAATTTTGCCTAAATGGTTTCCTTTCCATATCAATAAAGTTTCCTATTGGTCACGTACGGTTATGGTTCCTTTATTTGTTCTATGCACAATAAAACCAAGCGCCTCTAATCCATGCGGCATTGATATAAGAGAGTTGTTTACCACTGCTCCTGAAGATGAATTAAACTACTTTAAAATTACAACGCCTTTAAAGCGTGCATTTCTTATTCTCGATCATATCGGTCGTTTAATCGAAAAATTAGTTCCCAAATTTGTGAGGCAATACTCGATAAAAAAATGCGAGCAATGGTTTTTAGAGAGAATGAATGATAAACATGGAATTGGTGGTATTTTTCCTGCAATGGTGAATGTATATGAATCATTAGTTATACTAGGATACCCAAAAGATAACCCGAAAAGAAAATTAGCACGTCAAGCAATAGATGCATTATTAAAAGAACGTGGCTCAAGTATGTATTGTCAACCCTGTGTTTCGCCTATATGGGATACCGCGTTAGTTAGTCACGCTTTACTAGAAATAGAAAATGAAAAAAGTGTTCCTATGGAAATAGAAAATGCATTAAATTGGCTAAAAGAACAACAACTAAGTAATGAACCGGGTGATTGGCGCATACACAAACCCAATTTAGCTGGCGGTGGCTGGGCCTTTCAATATAGTAATTATTATTATCCTGACTTAGATGATACATCTGTAGTTGCCTGGGCAATGCATCGTACACAAGATGGAAAATACTCTGAATCAATCAAACGTGCAGCTCAATGGGTTGCAGGGATGCAGTCTAATAATGGAGGATTTGGTTCATTTGATATCAACAATACGTATTACTATCTAAATGAAATTCCGTTTGCGGATCATGGGGCTTTACTGGACCCTCCTACCGCTGATGTTACTGGACGTGCTATAGCTATACTTAGTCTTGCTAATAAAGATGCATACTTAAAACAGATAAAAGATGCGATTGAGTATCTTAAAACGGAGCAAGAGGAAAATGGTTCTTGGTTTGGGCGTTGGGGAACTAATTATATTTATGGAACATGGTCTGTGTTAACTGCTCTTGAAATCGCTGGAGAAGATTTACATCAAGAATATATTAAAAAAGCTATCAAATATCTCACATATACTCAAAATAGCGATGGAGGATGGGGAGAAAGTAATGATAGTTATTATCCACCTAAAATACATAGGCCTTATAAAAGTACTGCATTTCAAACCGCATGGGTAATACTCTCATTTTTAGCTGCTGGAGAAGTTAAAAATCCAGTTGTTAAAAAAGGAATAGATTATCTTCTATCAAGTCAGCTATCAAATGGGCACTGGTATGATGATTGTTATACAGCACCCGGATTTCCGCGTGTTTTCTATTTAAAATATCATGGTTATTCAAAATACTTTCCTCTTTGGGCGCTTGCTCGCTATCGAAATCATTTAGAAAAATAACTTGAAAAAAATTGGAATTATTGTGGCTATGCCAGCTGAAGCAAAATGCTTTCAGTTAACAGAAATACCTAATCAAAAACTACTAAAAATAGAAAAAAATATCTATTTATATATTTCTGGTATTGGATATGACTCTTCAGCTGCAGCTGCAAAAATATTAATTAAAAAAGGAGTAGATGGATTAATAAGTTGGGGAATAGCGGGAGGTATAAATAATTCTGTACAAACAGGTGATATAATAATTCCTGAAACCATACAAAATAATAAAGAAATTTATTACACAACAAGTAAATGGCGTAGGAATATTATGTCTCACTTTCATACTACACCCTATACGGTATTAAGTGGTAAAATTATCTGCATAGAAGAAATACTTGGTTCATCGGCTGAAAAAATTGAATTATATAATAAAACAGGAGCACAAGCTGTCGATATGGAAAGCGCGGCAATAGCTAAAATTGCCAATGAAAAAAAAATAGAATTTATTTCGATGCGTGTGATATTAGATGATCTTAATCTAAATTTACCAACTTTATTAACTGAAAATATTGATGGATTCGGCAAAATTAATATAAGAAAATTCATAAAATCATACAAATATAATTCTTTTACATTTAGTGAAATTAGTTCTTTAGTTAAAAAGTATGTGAAAGCACAAAGAATGTTAAAGGAAATTTATAAAGAATTTAAAAAAGAAAGCTTTTTTTTTATTAATAACTTTTAAATTATAAAAAATATAATATTATTTTTGATGGAATTATCTGAAAAAAAGATTAAAGAATTTAAAGAAACCGGTTTTCTGATAATACGTGGCCTATATTCTAATGAAAAACTGAAAAAAATTATTCAATGGACTAATGAAGTAACAAATTATCCAGAAATAAAAAATAAATACATGATGTATTTTGAAGAAAGTAAGCTTGACTCAAAAAAACGTATATTATCACGCATGGAAAATATTGAGCCGTTTCATAAAGGCTTTAGCAAACTCTTCATATCTGGTGAAATTCAAAAGATTGTATCTCAACTGTTTAATGAAGAAGCACTTTTATTTAAGGATAAAATTAATTTTAAAATGCCGGGTGGAGATGGATTTAAGGCTCATCAAGATGTTCAAGCAGGATGGGATAAATATGCAAAGCTACATATTACAGCTTTAGTATCAATAGATACCTCATCAATTGAAAATGGGTGTCTAGAAATAGCCCCTGGGAATCATTGCAAGGGATTAATTGGTGAACGATGGCAGCCTATTGATGAAGATCTATTAAATTACAGTCCAGTCGAAACAGCGCCGGGGGATGCTATATTTTTTGATTCATATGCCCCTCATCGATCAGGTCCTAATCTCACAAAAGATAGAAGAAGAGTACTTTATGTAACCTACAATGCAATTTCTGATGGCGACCAACGTTCAAAATATTATGCAGATAAATGGCTTACCTATCCTCCTGATATTGATCGCGATCCAAATAAAAAATATATTTTTAAAGTTTAGTATAACTTACAACTATTATGAATAATAAAAATACTTCAAATTTTGAAAAAATTATTTCTTTTTGGTCAAAATTTATCCAAACAAAAAGAATATTAATTATATTTAGTGCAATTATACTTACAATAATATCGCTACACTCTATAAAAAATAATTTAGGATTTAGTACTGATACTAGTGAAATGTTATCAGAGGATTTAGATTGGAGAAAATTAGATATTGAGTATGAAAAATTATTTCCGCAATTTTTAGATAACATCATTGTAGTAGTCGAAGCACAATCACCTGACCTGGCAGCTGACACTGCAAAAAATATTTTTGAAGAATTAAAAAAAAATAAAAATGAAATAAAAAATATATTTTATATCAAAGATATACCATATATCAAAAAATCGTCTTTTCTATTTCTTGAATATACTGAGCTACAAAATTTATCTGATAGATTGGCTACAATCCAACCATTTCTTGGAGTGCTATTAGAAGATAAGAGTTTAAGGGGATTGTTCAATATGCTTAGCGATGCTATTGAAGCAAAAAGTAATGATGACTCTATTGAATTGACGCCTATAATATCTGAAATTAATTATGCGCTTGAAAATAATAATCACTTTATTTCATGGCATCGATTAATGGATCCAAAATATAAAAATAAGAAGATATATAGAGAATTCATAGAACTAAAAATTAATAGTACTGAGAACGACTTATTACCTAATGAAAATATAATTAAAAAAATAAGGGAAGTCATTGAGCCATACAAGGATTCAAAAGTTAAAGTTAGATTGACTGGTGGCGAAGTACTCGCCTACGAAGAATTGAAAAGTGTATCTAATGCAAATATAAAAGCAATTGCTTTATCAATTATTCTTGTGGCAATGATTTTAATAATTGGTTTAGGATCCTTTCGTATCGCTGTTGCATGCCTAACCACACTACTAATTGGATTAATTATAACAACAGCATTCGCGTCTATAAGTATTGGGACGCTCAATCTAATTTCGATTGCATTTGCTGTGCTTTATATTGGCCTAGGTATCGATTTTGCGATACATATGGCACTTAGGTATAGAGAAGAATCAGAGTTAGATATTAACTCATCTATAGCACTAAAAAACACACTACGATATATGCTAAAACCCTTATTATTATGTGCTATTACAACTGCAATTGGATTTTATGCCTTTATTCCAACTAATTATTCGGGAGTTGCAGAACTCGGCTTGATAGCGGGCTCAGGAATGATTATAAGTTTTATAATAACTATTACATTGCTACCTGCATTATTAACATATACATCGATTGGAGAAATAAATTCTATAAAAATTATAAATAATAAAAATTTTTTCGACATTTTTTTTGCACTTCCCTATAAATATACAAAAACAATTTTGATATTTACATTATTCACAGTTGTTTCTATTACCTTATTTATAGATAAAGTAACTTTCGATGAAAATCGTTTAAATCTTCAAGATCAGAGAAATGAATCAGTGCAAACCTATCGTGACTTAATTATGAATAGTGAGACGACACCATGGGAAGCCGTACTGATAGTGAAATCGAAAAATGAGATTGATAGAAAAAAGAATCAAATTGAATTACTTCCATTAGTTGATGCTGTAGTCTCAATAGATAATTTTCTACCAGATGAACAGGATGATAAATTAATGCTCATTGATGAAATGAGCTTACTAATGGGAAAAATAAATAATAATCCTAAGACATTAGAAATAAATAATAGCGATAGATTAAATTCTATAAAAAAACTAAAGATTGGATTACAAAAATATTTAGAAAATAATATTGATGATGAAATAACTATTCTAAATAATAATTTAACTAATTTATTAGAAAATATAAATAATAATAAAAATTTAATAGCTATTGAAAATCAATTTCTAAAAAATTTACCTGGTAGACTTGATGCGCTATCACATGCATTAGATGCTAGTAAAGTATCGTTAGATAATATTCCCGATGAAATTTACAAAAGATGGGTAAATAATGAAAATTACCTAATAAAAATCCTACCAAAAGAAGATTTAAATAATAATAATGCAATGAGGAACTTTGTTGCACAATTACAAAATTACAATAATGATGTGATAGGCTCACCAATTATTAGTATAGAAGCTGGCGATGCCGTTGTTAATGCATTTAAATTTGCATTTTGTTTTGCACTTATCATGATCTCAATATTATTACTAATGCTAATTAAAATAAAATATGATGCAATTATTATTTTAGGAGCAGTATTGGTTGGTGCTATTTTTACATTCGGATTTATGCTTCTATTTAATATTCCATTAAATTTTGCCAATATAATTGGACTTCCATTATTACTCGGTATTGGTGTAGATAGCGGAATCCATATAACTGAACGTTTCTATGAAAATAGTGGTAAAAAAACTAATATTTATAAAACAAGTTCTATGAAAGGGGTATTTATAAGTACTCTAACTACAATATTCAGTATTGGAAATCTTGCATTTTCTTCTCATCAAGGAACTGCAACTATGGGACTGCTTTTAACAATAGGGTTAATATCAATGTTGATTGCAACTATGTTAGTATTACCTTCTTTTTTGATATGGCGAGATTCATTGGCCCAGTAAAATGCTAATTGATAGATCTGATATGAGGCCTTGGGATGCTCAAATTGCATTTCATCTAATATATCCACTACGAAATACATTTATTACACCAAACTATCTAACAACCATGCGATTAATATTTGGTCTACTGGCTGGATTTTTCTTTTCTATCGGTGAATATAAGTATAGTAATATTGGAGCATATTGTTTTATTTTTTCAAATTTATTGGATCATGCCGATGGTGAATTAGCAAGATTGAAGAATCAGATTACAACCAAGGGTCATGTATATGACCTTATATCTGACGCTTTGGTTAATATATCTCTATTTGTTGGCATAGGTATTGGCCTTATGCATAGTAGTTTAGGTTTTTATAGTCTTTTAATGGGAATTATTGCTGGATGTTCCATTGCTGCAATATTCTATATGAGAAATATTATTGAAAAAAAGATAGGTAAAGATAATGCTCGTCAACCTAACAAGAGTGGTTTTGAAGCTGAAGATTCGTTATATATTCTTCCTGTGATCACGTATTTTAAATTAGATTTTTATTTTATAAATGCAGCTGCTATTGGTGCTCCTTTATTCTGTATTTATGTAATAAAAAAATACCTAGAATTAAAAGAATAGTTTAATGAAAGTACTTATTACAGGTGCAACTGGATTTGTAGGATCTGCTATATTAAGGCTGCTTATTCGTAAAGGCTTTGATATACAGGTATTAGTAAGAGCTGGAGCTAATAGAAATAATCTAGAAAATTACAATATCAAAATAATTGAAGGTGATTTACGAAATACTGAATCATTAAAAATTGCCGTCGATTCATGTGAGCTAGTTTTTCATGTCGCAGCTGATTATAGAATATGGGTTCCTGATCCTAAGAATATGTTTAATATAAATATTGATGGAACTAGGAATTTACTAAATGCTGCAAAAAATGAAGGTGTAAAAAAAATTGTTTACACGAGTAGTGTTGCAACACTCGGTACAAATAAAGATGGCACATCAGCTAATGAAATGACTCCGTCAACAATTGAAAATATGGTTGGTGCTTATAAAAAATCCAAATTTATTGCTGAAAAAATGGTGCTAAGTTTAATAAAAAATGAAGGTTATCCTGTTACGATAGTTAATCCCTCAACTCCTGTTGGGCCAAATGATATAAAACCTACTCCAACAGGAAAAATAATTCTTGATACAATTCGAAATCGGATGCCTGCTTATGTTGAAACTGGATTAAATATCGTTCATGTTGATGATGTAGCCTATGGCCACTTACTTGCAATGGAAAGAGGTGAAATTGGAGAGCGTTATATCCTCGGTGGTGACAATATGTCTCTTGAATCTATAATTAAGTATCTTTGTACTCTAGAAAAAATCAGTCCGCCTAAGATAAAATTACCTCATAATTTAATCTTACCTATTGCATGGGTTATGGAGTATGCATCAAAAATTACACATAAGGAACCACTAGTAACATTAGATGGTGTTAAAATGGCAAAAAAAATAATGTACTTTTCTAGTGAAAAAGCAAAAGTAAAACTGGGTTATAATCCACGTTCAGCATTCAATGGACTAGATGATGCTGTCGACTGGTTTAATAAAGAAAAATATCAATAAAATTATAAAATAAGAAAATAAAACAATATTATAGCAAAAGATATTACAATTATTTCTAGATAATTACTTATACTCACTTGATGCTCAGTTTTTTCATTAAAAGAAATTAAAAATATTATCCTATTAAATACCTCTTTTGCAGAAATTTTAGCTTTTGATAAATAATTAAATATCAATAATGAAATACTTGGTGCTAACTTTCTGTAAAACCAATCGAAATCTAAACTAATTGTTAGAGTTCTTTTCATTAATGGAAGCATCACAAAAAATGCTAGTCCAGAAAAAAGAAGTAACTGTAACTGAACAAGAATATGCGCAGAAGTAAATGGCTGATAAAGCACCTGATATGGCAACATCTTATAGAGAATGTTTGGAAAAATACCAATTAAAATACAAATGAACGCTAGAAATATCATACTAAATTGCATATTTTTCGGTGGGTCTGAAGGCCTCAAGCCGCTGTCTTTCTGAAAAAAAACAAACCACGGAAATTTTATTCCAGCATGTAGAAAAACACCCGCCGAGGCTACCTGCAATAACAGCCAGATCCATAATAAATGTTCATCTATAGACGCTTGAACAATCATTGATTTACTTACAAAGCCCGATGTAAGTGGAAATGCAGATATTGAGAGTGCGCCTATAATGCCACAAATTGCTGTAATAGGCATTGATTGTGCAAGCCCACCCAATTCAGTACATTTTCGTTTTCCAGTCATATATAAAACGGAGCCAGCTGACATTAATAGTAATGCTTTGTATATAATATGCGTAAATGCATGTGCTGCAGTTCCATTTAATGCCATTTCCGTTCCTATCCCAATACCACAAATCATAAAGCCAACTTGATTCACAATACTGTATGCTAAAATTCGTCGCATATCATTTTCAAGTAACGCATAAATAATCCCATAAAAAACCATAAATAAACCGATATAAATAAGTAAGTCTGTTCCTGGAAAGCCCCTTAATAAAACATATATTGCTGTTTTAGTTGTAAAAGCACTTAAAAAAACCATGCCACTGAATGAAGCTTCTGGATAAGCATCAGCTAACCACGCAGAAAGTGGTGGTGCTCCCGCATTCAATAAAAATCCAAAAAGTATCATCCATGTTGTAACACTATTTAGTTGCATATGAGTAAATTCAATTGAATTTGTTTCATAAACATAACCAGCAATACCACACATTAGAATAACACCACCAAGTAGATGTATTGATATGTATCGCATTCCAGCCTGATACGATTTATTATTTTTGGAAGACCATATTAATAAGGTAGATGCGAGCGCCATTAATTCCCAAAATACGAAAAGACTTATTAAATCTCCCGCTAATACAACAGACACAGCACTCCCAGCATAAACAAATGCTGCAGCAAGCTCAAATGAGCCAGCTTGCTTACAACAAAAGAGTCCAGCCACCAATATAGTAATAATAAATACAGTAACAAAAAGACGGCTTAATAAATCCAAATTAATTAAAATTAATTCATAATTTAAATAACTAATAGTGCAATCATTACCAAATGACATAGTCCAGACACTCAGCAGTGATAAAAATGGAATAGATAATATAAATAAAGTTCGTTTAAAACCATTAAGAAAAGGAATCACTAATCCAGAAAAAATTATTAGTAAACCAGGATGAAAAAGACTACAAATCATAGTAATCATCCTTTCGTTTAATGAGAATTCCAAACAATTTTGCAAAAATAATTAGTGCGATACAGGATAAGAAACCAAGAAATGCATAAAAACCAAACAATCTCTCAATATCGAAATGTGGGTATAAAAAAATAAAATATTCAACAAAAAAAACTACTATTAAGATAATTAACGAGTAGGCACATAGCTTTTTTATTGATGACTTTCTATAAAACCAATTTTTCTTCATAAACTCACCCCTATTAATAAACCAATAAGCTGCATTGGTACCTGAGGAAAGAAAAATAGAATAATCGTTATCAAAGCAGTAAATAATAAAGCTGTTAAGATTAGAACAGGTGCTTCATTATATGAATGCTGGCTCTTAGCATTAGGGGTAAGAAAAAATGCAGCGTAAATAATAGGTAAAAAATAAGCAGCATTCAAGATGGTGCTAATGATAATCACAGAAATTGCAAACCATGACTGAATTTCAAGCGCCCCCTGTAAAATAAACCATTTACTTAAAAAACCTGCAGTTGGAGGCACGCCTATCATTGAGAGACTACCAATAGCAAATGCTAGCATCGTCAAAGGCATTGTCCTTCCAATACCATTTAGTTGGCTTATCTCTGTTTTTTTTGTCGCAGTATAGATAGCCCCGGCTGCAAAAAATAACGTAATCTTTCCAAAAGCATGAGCAAGAATATGAAAAATAGCTCCCATAATAGAAATAGGTACCAATAATGCAGTTGCTAGTATCACGTAGGATAACTGGCTAATTGTTGAATAGGCCAGTCTTCTCTTCAAATTATCGGAACGTAACGCTATGATAGATGCAATAATAATTGTTATTCCAGCTAAATAAAGTAAAAAATTAATATTAATAGTTTCAGACAATAACGTCGGACTAAAAATATATATAATTATTTTTACAATACTGAAAACACCTGCCTTCACCACAGCTACAGCATGTAATAATGCACTTACTGGTGTCGGTGCAACCATAGCAGAAGGTAGCCAGTAATGAATTGGCATAAGAGCCGCTTTTCCAATGCCATATACAAAAATTAACAATAATGATGTAATGATTATAGGTTCGTAGCTCTCATTAAAAATACCATTATTAGTAAATTCAATTGTATCCGCTAAGTTATAAGTCCATATAATAGCAGGTAGAAAAAGACATATTGAGCTTGTAAGTAAAATACCAAGATAAATACGGCCCGAACGTTTTGCTTTATCAGAACCTTTGTGAGTTACTAATGGATAAGTTGATAATGTAAGAAATTCATAAAATATAAACAAAGTAAATAAATTTGCTGAAAACGCTATGCCCATTGTACTGGTAATAGCTAGTGCAAAAAATATGTAGAAGCGTGTCTGATTTTTTTCATTATTACTCCGCATGTAACCGATTGAGTAAATTGAATTTATTAGCCACAAAAATGAAGCAATACAAGCAAAGAGCATACCAAATGGTTCAACCTTAAAATGTATAGCTAAATTATTAGTTATACTAAATAATACTAATTCAGGACGGACACCCTCCAAAATATTAGGCAAAAGCGAGTAAGTACAAAAAATCAATGCGATTGCAGCAAGTAATGTTGATGCTTCTCTGCAATTACTCTTTTCTTTAAAAAGTGAAATAAAAATAATACCAATAATTGGTATTATTAATGAAACCAAAATAAGTAGCTGACTATTCATTCCTAATGACTCATAAGATCATTTGATATTTTCATTGCTAAATCAACATTGAGTGTTGTTTCTATACCAAAATAAATATTCACAAATGTAAAAATACAGAGCGAGATAAATAATAAATAAGGTACCCCTCTGCTCTCATCACACATGTAGGCTGATTTTCTTTCTGGCTTAAAATACGCTGATTCAATAATGCGACCAATGTAAATTATTGCTAATACTGAAGAAAAGACAATAATCAAAACAAAGAACCAATAACCTGCGTCAATGGAGGCTTTTATTAAATACCATTTACTAATGAAGCCGGATGTTAGCGGCACACCAATTATACTCAACCCAGAAATTAAAAATAAAATAAAGGTAAACGGTGATGTCTTAGCCATACCCGAAAGATTTTCAATTGAATCAGTTTTGTAAAAATAAATAATAACTGCTACTGCTAAAAATAAACCTGTTTTAATAAAAGCATGATTAAAAATATTTATTAAGCTTGCAGCAAGACCAAGTTCAGTTATTAATGCTAAACCTAAAATCATATAGCCAATTTGCGATATGCTGGAGTAAGCTAATAGTCGCTTAATACTATCTTGTTTGATTGCTTGAAATGAGCCATAAAGTATTGCGCCACATGCGGCGAACATCAATAAATAATTGAACGATTCAATATAAAAACTATATTCATAGCCATATAATGAATAAATAAACCTTATTAATACATAAATAAAAACTTTTGTTGTTGTGCCAGCCAAAAATGCAGAAACAATTGATGGAGAGTAAGTATAAGAATCTGGTAACCATAAATGCAAAGGAAATATTGCTGCTTTTATTCCGACTCCAATTATAAAAAATACAAAGGCGGTAGTGATTGTTGAAGTATTTTCAGCATACACTAATCGCTGAGACATATCAGCTATATTGAGTGTGCCTGTAACAGCGTAAAGTAACCCAACAGAAATAAGAATAAAACTAGCGCCTATAGTTCCAAAAATTAGGTATTTTAATGCTGCATATAAGCTATACTTATTTTTTCCTAAACTAATAATTGCATACGATGATAATGATGCGATTTCAATAAAAACAAAAAGATTAAATGCATCCCCAGTTATAATAACTCCTACTAACCCGGTGAGATTCAACAGAAAAGTAGTATAAAATAAGTAAACTCTATCTGAAGCTACTTCATTTTCTATACTTTCTCTAGCACCAATTGAGACAAGAACAGCAATTGCGTTGATAATAAGTAGCATATACGCAGTCAATTTATCAATATAATATTCAATTCCCCATGGAGCTATCCATCCGCCCATTGCATAGGTTATGCTATCTTCGATTAATACTCTGTTTAATAACGCACATGAAATACCTAGAGAAGTTAGTGTGACTAGGACAGTTAGAAGCCATGCTAAAATACGATTATGTAGAATAATACAAAGTGGTGCAGCAAGAAGAGGTATCACTACCTGTAAAGCTGGTAGATTTGAGCTAATCACTTCATTTCCTTCTTTATGATATTGTCTTCAATTGTGCCGAATGCTTTATATATTCTTATAATAATGGCAAGAGCTAGTGCTGTTGTTGAAATACCGACTACGATTGCAGTTAGTATTAACACGTGAGGGAGTGGACTTGAGTATAATGTATTGACTTCGTTCAGTATCGGAGCCGTCCCATCAATCACTTTACCCATGGATATGAACATGATAAAAATAGACGTCTGGAATATATTAATACCAATAATCTTTTTCAGGAGGTTATTATTTGCGATAATGATGTAAAATCCGATCATCATTAATACAATAACCGCCCAATAGTTAAATGAGCTTAAAATTTCCATTTTTTAACTTATAATGACCTTTAAAAATAATTATTAATGATTTTATACTGCTAGATTTACTAATAATTCACTGAAATTTTAGCTCTATTATATAGAAAAAAAATAGGTTCGTCGGCAATAGTTAGATTCTCTAGTATAATAAAAAGATGCTTAAAAAACTTAGTCATAGCAATTTCATGATACCAGCAATAGTCGCTCTCTCGATTTTGGCGACTAGTATTGGATTTTATATCTCATTAAAACAATCACAAAATAGATTGGAACAAAATAATATAGTTCAGAGCTTATTTTGGCCCAATCCAAAAGAAATAGTAGATTTTACCACTAAAGATCATAATGGTGATTTATTTGGATTAGAGCAAATAAGTGAAAAATGGACCTTCATATTTTTTGGCTATACGAACTGCCCTGATATTTGCCCCATAACAATGTCAGTTATGACAGATGCCTATCAGGCTCTAATTGATGAGTATAAAAATATACAGATTATATTTGTTACAGTTGACCCGGATCGAGATAATATAGATAAACTAAAAAGTTATGTCTCATTTTTTGATCCCGATATTGTTGGGCTATATGAAAAACCGACAACAGAAAATAGTCTAACAAAACAAATTGGTGTTGCTCACTATAATAATAAAGAAGATGGAAAGTATATCGTTGATCACTCTGCATCTATTTTTATTATCGATCCTAAAATGCGCCTTGTTTCTAAAATTTCTCCTCCGCATAAATCAGATGAAATAATTGAAAAATTTAAAAAAATAAAAAGGTTTATCGATGAAAAAAGCTAAAAGTTTATTCTGTATTTTATTTTTTTTTCTAAATATTAGTGCCATTTTCGCTGATGGTCATGCAAAAATTACTATATCTGATTTATGGATAAGTGAGGCACCTGCAAGTGCATCTGTCTTAGTTGCTTATGTTAAACTAAAAAATAATACATCATCGCCAATATCCTTGACTAATATTACAAGTACTTCATTTTCATCGATCGAAATACATCGGACGGTTATTAAAAATGATGTAGCGACTATGGAAAGATTTTCTAAATTGGAAATACCATCAGATTCTACCCTGAAATTATTACCTGGAGATTATCATTTAATGCTTTTTAATCCTAATAAGCCACTAAGTCTGGGTGATAAAACAGAGTTAATTTTTTACTTCTCAAATGAAAGTAAAATACTCATGGAGGCGGAAGTTAAGAAGCGAAATATTAATAAAAGTCAACATAATCATTAAGAATACGTTTGATTAATAATATTAATTAAGATGTTAAACTACCTAAAAATTCTAATTCTACATTGTCTTCCTCAGCATAAATTATCAAAACTTATTCATCGTCTTTCACGAATTGAGTTTAAACCTTTTAAAAATATGCTAATTAATACTTTTATTCGTATATACAATGTTGATATGAGGATAGCCGAATATCAAAATAGTAATGATTATGATTCATTTAACAGTTTTTTCACAAGAAAACTTAAAAAAAATACACGAAAATGGGAGATTAACAATCATCTTGTCCTCTCCCCTGTTGATGGGCAAATAAGCCAAATCGGAAATATTAATAATCATCGACTCATACAAGCAAAAAGAAAAAAATATAACCTTGAACAACTTTTAGGTAATGATAAAAATCTAGCTCACGAATTCAAAAACGGATCCTTTGCGACACTATACTTATCGCCACGAGATTACCATCGAATTCATATGCCAGTAACTGGTCGCCTCATTAAGTCAATATATATTCCGGGTGATTTATTTCCTGTTAATAATTCAAGTGTTAATAATATTGATAAATTATTTTCACGGAATGAACGCTTTGTTAGTATTTTTATTACTGATATAGGCTTAATGGCTCAAATTATGGTCGGCGCAATATTTGTTGGCAGCATGGAAACAGTCTGGTCTGGCGAAATTATACCAAATAAAAAAGGTGAGAAGATTATAAATGACTATAAAGAAAATAATATTAAATTAGTGCAAGGTGATGAATTCGGTCATTTTAATATGGGATCAACTGTAATCATATTATTTCAAAAAAATAAGATAGCATGGTTAAGTGATAAAATAAAAAATGTTTCTATAAATTCCGGCCAATCATTGGGAAATATAAAAATTAAATAAAAAAAATTTAATATTTGCTACAAAGCTAAAATGCGGATAAACAAATATCCATTAACGGTCCTGGTTTTAATCCTACAACTAATATTAAAAGACCATTAATTGTTAGTACTGCGCGCATCTGCTGCGATGCCTTGATTGCACGCATCGTATCAGGTTTGTCAAAGTACATAAGCTTAACAATTCGAAGATAATAATAAGCACCAATAATAGAAAAAAATACCGCCGCTACACCTAAAATTATGAACCCTGATGCAATAAGCTCTTTAATTACAAACCATTTAGCCCAGAATCCGAGAAATGGAGGGACTCCAGCCATAGAGAACATTAAACATAACATAATAAATGCAAACCAGCTGTTTCGTACTATTAATCCTTTAAAATCGTCAATTTTTTCGGCTTCTAAATCATTTATCCCTAGTAAAATTATCATTCCAAATGCGCCCATTGTCATTAATGAGTAGCTAATAACATAGAACATTGATCCTGAAAAACCAAAAGGTGTTCCAGCAATTAAACCGAGGAACAAATAGCCAACATGAGCTATTGTGGAGTAAGCAAGCATACGCTTAATATTTTTTTGCGAGATTGCAATAATATTTCCAACTCCCATAGATAATATTGCCAATAAACTCAAAATTGATTGCCAGTCCTCGATAAGAGGAAAAAGCCCATCAACCAAAATACGAGCTGTTACAGCAAAGGCAGCAATTTTTGGAGCACTACTGATGAACAATGTAACTGAAGTAGGTGCCCCCTGATAAACATCCGGAACCCACATATGAAAAGGTGCTGCACCAAGCTTAAATGCTACACCGACAATAATAAATATCATCCCATAAACTAAATACGGTTTATTAATATTTGAGCTATCAATCATCTCAGCTATATTTGTCAACTGCAGTGATCCCGTCAAACCATAAATCATGGAAACACCATACAACAATATACCTGAAGCTAATGCGCCCAAAACGAAGTATTTGATTGCTGCCTCAGTCGAAAATTTTGATTTTCGCTGCATAGCAACCATCGCATAAAGGGAAAGTGAAAGTAATTCTATCCCAAGATAAACTGAAAGCAGATGATAGGCTGATGACATTATCATCATACCTAGTACTGCAAATAAACCAAGAATAAAATATTCGCCTTTTAATGATTCATTTTCTTTTAAATATTCATATGAGTAAAAGAAAACCACAAAACTAATAGCGCAGATAAAAACCTTAAGAGTTGTGCTCATCGTGTCAGCAATAAATACATCATTAAATGCTGTGTATGCTTCATTGGGATTATAATAGAACAACATAATAAGAGTAATTAATAAGCTTAATTGTGCCGCCCAATAAGTGGTTTTACGCGAAACATCTTTACTAAATGCATCAATAATCAATACAAAACATGTCGTTACAAGTAATGTAATTTCAGGTATTAAAATTATTAAATCTGCTTTCATAATTTTTTATTTTATAAAATCTTTGATTGTGTAATATGTTCTATAAGCTGATGTATTGAAACCTGCATAACATCAAAAATTGGTGCTGGCCAAATACCAAAAAATAGTACGACAGCTGCAAGCAATAAAAGAACAAAGCTTTCCCTTGCATCGATATCTTTTAGTTCGGAGATCTCTTCTTTAATGGCTTCGCCAAAAATAACGCGCTTATACATCCATAACGTATAGGCAGCACCTAGTATTAATGTAAGGGCAGCAGTAAATGCAATCCAAAAATTTAATTTAAAGCTACTAAGTATTACCAAAAATTCCCCGACAAAACCTGAGGTGCCTGGTAAACCTGAATTTGCCATAGCAAATAACATCATAAAAGCAGCAAAATATGGCATGCTATTAATAACTCCACCATAATCCTTAATCATTCGACTATGTAATCGGTCATACATTATTCCAACACACAGAAACATGGCAGCAGAAATAAAACCATGAGATATCATTTGCATTAATGCGCCCTCGACTCCCATCGCCGCACCATCCATTGAGTTCGTTGATGCAAAAATACCAAAAGGAATAAAAAAACCTAGTGTAACGAAACCCATATGTGAGATTGATGAGTATGCAATTAATTTTTTCATATCTTCCTGAACTAAAGCAACGAATCCAATATAAACAATAGCAATCAAAGATAAAATAATCATGGGGTTAGCAAAAATAAGACTAGCGTCAGGAGTTATAGGTAAACTAAAACGCAGAAAACCATATCCTCCCATTTTTAGCATAACCGCAGCTAATATAATAGAGCCCCCAGTTGGTGCTTCAACATGTGCATCAGGTAGCCATGTATGTATAGGCCACATTGGAATTTTAACTGCAAATGCTAAGAAAAAAGCAATAAAGATAAGTTTCTGTTCTATTAATCCCAATGGGACTAAATGCATATCCTGAATATTAAAGCTATCACCAATTGAATATAAATAAAGAAGTGCAACCAACATAAATACTGAGCCTAGAAAAGTGTATAGAAAAAATTTAATAGTTGCATAAACACGATTAGGTCCACCCCATATTCCAATAATCAAGAACATCGGAATAAGCATTGCCTCCCAAAAAACATAAAATAAGATACTATCTAACGCAGCAAAAACCCCATTCATCAATCCAGTTAAAATAAGAAACGCACACATATAATAGGAAATATTTTCATCAATAACTTCCCATGAGGCTAATATGACAACAATTGTAGTAAAAGTTGTGAGAATAATTAAAGGTAATGCAATACCATCAACGCCAAGATGATATTTAATACCAAATGATTCAATCCAGTAAAACTCCTCAACAAACTGCATGCCTCGAAAATTATTGTCAAAATTATAGTAAAGAAGAATAGAAAATAAAAAAGCAGTAATGCTAATTAGAAGTGAAAAATGCTTTACCATTCTTTCCTGTTGATCGCCGATAATAAGCGACCAAATGCCTCCTAATATCGGCATCCATATTAATATACTTAAAATTGGTAAGTTATCTAAAAACATATTTTAAAATAAAATTCTATGTACAAAAATGGCAATCAAAGTCAATAACCCGATAATAATGGCGAAAGCATAGTGATATAAATAACCTGATTGAATGTTTCGGATAGCAGCAGAAAAAGTACGTATAGCTTTAGCAGAACCATTAACAAATACACCATCAATAAGTTTGCTGTCGCCATATTGAAATAAAAAATAACCAAATTTTCTTGCTCCGTTCGCAAAAATAATTTGATTGAATTCATCAAACCAATATTTATTAACTAATAATCGATAAATAAATCCAATATTACCTGCTAACTGAGATGGAAAATGAGGAAATTTTACATAACATAACCAAGCAAAAAATATCCCTAGAAAAGTAAAATAGACAGGGGGATATAAAAATGCGTGAAACATAAAAGGTAAGATTCCTTCATATTCTGCTCCGATTATTGACAAAACATCGTGCTCGGAGGAGACATAGATAGCATCGGCAAAATAATTACCAACTAATAACGGATCAACTAAGAAAAAACCAAGAAGTAATGATGGGACAGCTAATATTAGCAGCGGTGTTGTAATAACAGCTGGCGCTTCATGCAGTTTCTCCCATACTTCTCGACTCATATTTTCTTTTCCGAAAAAAGTCATAAAAAAGAGGCGGAAGCTATATAGAGCAGTAATAAAAACTCCTATCAGAACGGCATAATAAGCAAAATTTGAAGCTGGAAGAGATGAATGATGAACAGCCTCAATAATAATATCTTTTGAGAAAAAACCAGACGTTCCGGGAAAACCAACTAATGCAAGTGAGCCAATCAAACAAGTTAGACAAGTTATTGGCATATATTTAAAGAGCCCTCCCATTTTTCTCATATCTTGCTCATGATGCATAACAATAATAACTGAGCCCGCTGCTAAAAATAAAAGTGCTTTAAAGAATGCATGCGTAACGAGATGAAACATTGCTGCTGCATAAGCAGAGGCACCAAGAGCTACTGTCATATAACCCAATTGAGATAAAGTTGAATATGCTATAACACGTTTAATATCATTTTGAACGACAGCAAGTAAGCCCATAGATAATGCAGTAACTGAGCCGATAATTAAAATAAAATTTAATGCTGTTGTAGAGAGTTCAAATAATGGCGACATTCTGGAGACCATGAAAATTCCCGCAGTAACCATTGTCGCGGCGTGTATTAATGCTGATATTGGGGTTGGGCCTTCCATGGAATCCGGTAGCCATACATGTAATGGCACTTGTGCTGATTTACCCATTGCGCCAATGAATAAACTAATACAAATCACACTCATCAAAGACCACGATTCACCATTTATTATGGTAATTGTAGTGTTGGCATGCTGTTCTACATTATTGAAGACATCCATGTAATCGAGAGTATTGAAATACATTAATACTGCAGCAATCCCCAATAAGAAACCAAAATCACCTATCCTATTAACCAAAAATGCTTTTAGATTTGCAAAAATAGCGCTCTCTTTTTTATACCAAAACCCGATTAATAAATACGAAACTAATCCAACCGCCTCCCATCCAAAAAATAATTGGAAAAAATTATTTGACATTACTAACATCAACATAGCGAATGTAAATAGAGAAATATAACTAAAGAAGCGTTGATAACCTGGATCATTGCGCATGTAACCAATGGTGTATATATGAATCATCCATGATACAAAACTTACAACTACCATCATCGTAACTGATAGCTTGTCAATTAAGAAACCAATTTGAAAATCTATACCGCCACTGGATAACCACGTATAAATTGCCTGATTAAAATCAGCCGAACCATCAATCACGTGATGCTTATATGCTAACATCGAAAGCACGGTAGAAATACCAACACCAATATTAGTGACCCAATGTGCGCCTCTTCTACCAACTAGGCTACCAAATAAACCCGCAACTAATGAACCGAATAATGGAGCTAAAACAATGACTAAATAAAAGGTTTCCATATAACTATACATATCCTATCCCTTCATACTGTCGAGTTCTGCAACGTTAATTGTATCTCGATTTCTAAACATCACGACTAAAATAGCAAGTCCAATAGCAGACTCTGCAGCAGCTACAGTTAAAATAAAGAAAACGAAAACTTGGCCATGAATATCTCCTAAGAAATAAGAGAACGCGATGAAATTTATATTTACTGATAACAACATTAATTCGATACACATTAATAATATGATTATGTTTTTTCGATTAAGAAAAATTCCAGCAACACTGATACAAAAAAGTAATGTTCCAAGTATTAACACTTCGGGTAAACTAATCATTTTTAGCTTTCTTTCTCCTCAGAATTCATTTTTACTATACGTAATCTATCGTTTTTCTTAGCAAGCACTTGCTCATCTGGGTGAGTTGATTTAGTAATCTTTGTTTTATTCATTGATAATGAAATTGCTGCAATAATAGCAACTAGCAAAATTACGCCAGCAATTTCGAAGTGATAAAGATAATCTTGATAAATTGTAAGTCCGAGTAATTTAGTATTACTTTGTGTCGATGATATATTTGCTTGCGTATAAATATCTGAGAGAAAATAATCTGAACCAACGACTAAACTCATCGCAACCATCATAAAAAGCGCAATTATGATTCCAAGTGGGAAATAACGTGCAAATCCTTCTCTTAATGTAGAAATATTGATATCTAACATCATTACAACAAACAAAAAAAGTACCATTACTGCGCCAACGTATACTAAAACGAGTGCAATCGCTAAAAATTCAGCATTCAGCAATAACCATATAGCAGCAGATGAAAAAAATGAAAGCACGAGAAATAAAGCAGCATGGATTGGATTTTTAATTACAACAACCAAAGTTGCTGATAAGAGCAGTATAGAACCAAAGATATAAAATATTATTTGAGTCATAATCAGCGAAATTTAGCATCTTCCTGACGATCTACTGCAATTTGTTCTTCAAATTTATCGCCGATTTCTAAAAGTTGTGATTTAGTTAACAGCAAATCACCTCTTTCCTCACCATGATATTCAAATATCCTTGTTTCCACGATAGAATCGACTGGACATGATTCTTCACAAAAACCACAAAAAATACATTTTGTTAAATCGATATCATATCGTGTAGTTCTCCTACTCCCATCTTCGCGTTGCTCAGACTCAATAGTAATTGCAGTTGCAGGACAAACAGCCTCGCATAATTTACATGCAATACAACGCTCTTCACCGTTAGGGTATCTTCTTAGTGCATGTAAACCTCGAAATCGATTAGATTGCGGTGTCTTCTCCTCTGGATATTGAACAGTTAATTTACGTTTAAATAAATGTCGCCCTGTAAGATATAAGCCCTTTATAAGCTCAAAAAGAAAAAGACTATTAATATAATGTTTTATTTTATTCACTCTTTTATTCATCCTAAATATTAGTTAAACCAAGGTGGTAAATTAATGATCACTAAGATTGAAACAATCACTATCCAAACTATTGTAATTGGAATAAATACTTTCCAACCAAGACGCATTATCTGATCATAACGATAACGTGGGAACGTGGCACGAAACCATAAAAAAAGAAACATGAAGATAGAAGTTTTTGCTAATAACCAAAACATTCCCGGTACCCAGCTAAAAAATTCCTCAAGAAAAATAATACCTTGGAACGGAGACAACCAACCACCAAAGAACATTAATGCAGAGAGAACGGCAATTAAAATCATGTTTGCATATTCAGCCATAAAAAAGACTGAAAACGCCATGCCACTATATTCAACGTGAAACCCAGCAACTATCTCGGACTCTCCTTCAGCAACATCAAATGGCGCGCGATTTGTTTCTGCCACACCTGAGATAAAATAAATTACAAATAAAGGTAGAAGAGGTAACCAAAACCAATGTATAGCACTACCTGATTGTGCATTCACAATCTCTCCTAAATTTAAACTGCCTGCAGCAATTAATACACCAACCAATGCAAATCCCATTGCAATTTCATAGGCAACTATTTGTGCAGCAGAGCGCATGGCGCCAAGAAAGGCATATTTAGAGTTTGATGCCCATCCAGCTATAATCACGCCATAAACAGCCAAGGAGGTTAGTGCTAACACATACAATAACCCCGCATTAATATCAGCCAGAACTTTTGTGTCATCAAATGGAATCACGGCCCATGCTGCGAGTGCTGGTGCTAAAGAAAGTATTGGAGCAATAATAAATAGTGAACGATTTGCATTTATGGGAATAATGATTTCTTTTGCAATTAATTTAACGGCATCTGCTATAGGTTGCCCTAAACCCCATAAACGAAAACCAAATAAACCTACTCGGTTTGGACCTATCCTTCCTTGAATAAAACCAATTACTTTTCGTTCAGCATAAGTGAAATATGCAACAGTAATTAAAACTGGAATTATAATTGCTAATATTTTTATCATGGTTTGCAAAAACAACATTACTTCGGTTTGATAATCTAATGGAAAAATTGCGATTGTAAGTGGTAACAAAATATACTGACTGATTATGTGATATATAGTCTCAAGCATAACTTAACACTTTTCTATTTTTATTGAACCGAATGCACCACCTAAATCAATTTGACTTGGATGTGATGACTGAATTAGAACACAATTATCTGGAACCCTATTATCAATTTTAACTGGCATTTGAATTTCCTGTTCTTTCTGACTTACTTTTGCTCTATCAGCTGCTGATATTTTATTTTTATTTGCTAGGGTGGAATTAATATGAATCGCACCAACTGATATATCATTTGTTTTTTGTAATGATATTGCTCGCCTTGTTAGTGAATCGATCATATTCATTGGTGTTTCTGTGATTCTTTGTAGGCCTCTCACATTTGGTAAGCTAGTGATGGATGTTTTCCAGTTTTCATCATTATTACCTTTGAAATCACCAAGAATATTAGTTATTTCGTTATAAATAACATCATGGTTAGGGTAGTCAAATCCATCCAAACCTAAATTATCAGCGATATCATTGATAATCTTCCATCCACATAGTGCTTCACCTTGTGGTGAGACAGCATTATTAAACCTTTGTAAAATTCCCTCATTATTAATATAGGCACCTGAATTTTCTACGAATGTTGCAGTCGGCAA
>MDSV01028167.1_pt1 | contig 53042 bp, 52 predicted proteins | sample 810851 | NCBI WGS metagenome assembly MDSV01 (sample SAMN05326640, study PRJNA326480) | marine metagenome | isolation source: seawater | place: Atlantic Ocean: North East | collected 2012
ATATTTATCCAGAGCAATGGATTGGTTTGATGTTGCTAAACATGGAGAGTCTACTTTAGATGCTATTTCTAAGACAAAAATTGAAAAAGCTCTAGTATTAGGAGTAGGGAATGATGTATTATTCCCGCCACAACAACAAAAGGAAATCGCAGAACTACTATCATTATCTAGTACTATAGTAGAATATAAAGAACTCGATTGTCTTCAAGGACATGATTCATTTTTAGTTGATACATCTAGATTTTCTAAAGAAATAATAAAATTTATTAAAAATCTATGAGATTAATACAACTTTTTATTTGTATATTTGCAATCTCATCTAATAATGTAAAATCTGACGAATATAATGGCGTTGTTACTAGAGTTATTGATGGTGATAGCATTATTGTAAAAGAAAATGGTGATTTAAATAAAATTAGACTACGCTATATAGATGCTCCAGAGCTTTCACAAGACTATGGTGAAGAATCAAAAAAATTTCTACAAAATCAATTATTAGACAAATCAGTATTAGTATATACAGAGTATAACGATAGATATGGAAGACAATTAGCCGACATATATATCCATAATGAAATAGAATCTATATATATAAATGCAAAGATGATTAAAAGTGGTAATGCATGGGTCTACAAAACCTATAGATCAAATTCCTATCTTATAAATCTAGAAAATCATGCTAAGATAAATAATAAAGGTATATGGAGTTCACAAGAACCTCTAAAACCATGGATTTATCGAAAAAATATGAAATAAATGTGTCATGTCATATAAATTAATAACATATATTTTTATGGGGATATTTGTTGCATCATGTGCTACACCAAAAGCAATAGATATTCAGCAAGCTAACGACGATATTATGTCATGCAATGAATTGAGATTAGCATTTGAAAAAGCAAATGCAAGCGAGGAAGAAGCACACGAAAATAAAGGCCTGACTAACGAAAATATTTTATCTGGACTATTCTTTTTTCCAGCATACTTTGTGACGTATGGTTCGTCTATACATGCAGAGTACAATGCTTCTGAAAGAAAAGAGCATTTACTCAAGATTTATAACAAGAAAGGTTGTGCGAAACCAAAAAGCATTGAATATCAAAAATCTGTAGCAGATGCTCTTGTTAAATTAGAAAATTTAAAGAAAAAATATATAAAGGGAAAAATTGAGAAAGAAAATTATCTTGAAATGAGACGCAAAATTCTATTAGAGTTTTAGAATTTTATTTATTTAGCTGATGCTTATTCTTTAGATACAAGAAAAAAGCGATTATTTCATACAAAACGACTGACAATTGATAGACTAGGGGGAACGAAACAATTTTAGCTAGCCATCTATAACTAGGAATGTTTTGCCACATAATAATAAAAGCTTTCACACCTGCATATACTGTACCTTTATGTATCACATGGAGTCTTCTTAATAACTGCTTATGATTTTTTCCAGATAATTTAATTGAAACATCTAGATTATTTATGTCAACCCATTTTATATTATTCTCAAGTGATTTGTAGTGATTAATCTCTTTCGAACAAATTGAACAGCTATCATTAAATAGTACTTTAATCATTTTGTATTTTTCCTTATAAAACAATCTGCTTTTGATAATATCATTTCTTTTTTTTGTTTATTCATTTTATCAAAAAGACTAACCATCATATTCAACCTAGGATTTGTTTTAAAAAATTTTCTATTTTTATCAATAAACCTCCAATATAAGCCATCCATTGTATCGCACCAAGCACCTTTTTTGAAATCCATCATCTTCATTATGTAGTTAGAGCCGCATATATATGGCTTAGTGGCCATTATTCCACCGTCCGCAAAAAGTCCCATGCTGTATACATTTGGAGTCATAACCCAATCAGACGAATCAATATACAGCTCCATGAACCATTTATACGCATATTTCGGCTCTATTTCACACAAGTTCATCAAATTAACTTGTATCATTAATCGTTCAATGTGATGAGAATACGCATGCTTAATAGTACTTTTGATCGAATAATCCAATGGCTCAAGCCCAGTGGAACCATCATACCATGACTTGGATAGCTTATTTTTATGTTTAAAAAAATTACTTTTCTCCATATTCGAACCCTCAACTTGATAAAGGCACCTCATGAACTCCCTCCAACCTATTATTTGACGGATAAAGCCTTCAAGTGAGTTAATTCGTATATTTTCTAATTTATTGATTTCATTGAGTATTTCTTCTGGTGTAATTAATCCTATGTTGAGCGAAGAGCTTAAATTTGAATGGTGCCAAAGGTAAGATCTACGATCAACGGCATCCTCAAAATCTCCAAACAATTCCAATCTATTTTTTATAAAGTCTTTTAAATTTTTCTGAGCATCATCTCTGGTTGTTGGATAATTAAAATCATCGCAGGAGCCATAATGGTTAGTGAATACATCGTTAACTAGTTTTTTGACATCTTGTGTATGCTTTGTGTGCTTGAACTTTAGAAGAGGGGGAGGAGTAAGTGTTTTAGGTATTTTTTTTCTGTTTTCATTGTCATATGTCCACTTGCCACCATATGGTTTACCCTTGTCCATTAGTATGTCCAGTTTCTTCCTTTGATTAATGTAAAAATCTGTCATTTTGTATAATGGCTTCTTTCTTTTTGGACACATTTCAGCAAATTCTGTTGTATTAGTTAAAAACATTGGGGTGTTTATAATTTTTATATTTTTCACATTCTTCTTTATTTTTAGGATTTGTTTTTCAAATTTTTTATCCTCAATTGAATACATACTGACACTTTTTATTTTATTATTACTGATAAATGATATTAAAGAATCAACATAAGTGACTGTTTTATTTATATTAAAATATTCATAATGTACCTCATACCCATTCTTTTCTAGATAGTCTTTATATGATCTCATTGCTGAAAGGTAGAGCATTATCTTTTGTTTATGATGCTTCTCATATGTACAAAGTTTATAATCTTCTCGCATGTATATTATTCTAGGATTAATAGCCTTTATCTTTGTAATTGGAAATAGCTGGTTACCTAATGTTATGTGTAAATCTGGTCTTTTCATAAGTAGGGATGACTCTATAAGTTCGTATAATATATATTATGTCTTAAAATAATTACTCTGCTACAAATACCTGCTGGTCATCAATTACATAGGAATTAATTGCTATCCTTCCTTTATCTGACAAGAGCCATTCTACAAATATAGCTGCTGACTGACTTTTTATATCAGGACAATTTTCAGGATTGATTGTTAGTAGACTGTAAGTATTTTTTAGTACTGTAGGTGATGCATATAATAATTTATGATTAGATTTATTTTTAAATCTAATCCATGTAGATCGATCAGTCAATGTATAGCCATTCATCCCTATTGCTATGTTTAAGGTTGGACCCATGCCTTGTCCTGACTTAATATACCAAGATGAATCAAAATTTTCTTCATTAAGGCCAGACATTTTCCATAAAGATAATTCTTTTTTATTAGTTCCACTATCATCTGATCTTGATATAAATTTTACTTTATTATTTGCAATTTTAGTGAACACCTGATCAGGTGTATCCGACATTAATAATTGAGCTTTATTTGACGATGGTCCAATTATTATATAATCATTTGACATTAGTTCGTATCTATCAAGTCCATATCCATCAGAAATAAACTTTAGCTCATCTTTTGGTGAATGAACAAGTAGAAGGTCACCATTACAGTCTTTAGCATTTCTTAAAGCTTGTCCAGTTCCATTGGCAACAACTTTAATATTAATTCCAAAAGATTCAAAAAATTTAGGAATCAAATAATTAAGCAATCCAGAATCTCTACTAGAAGTTGTTGACTGTAAAATAATAGACTCTTTTTCTGCATAGGAGTTTATTGAAAAAAAAACTAAAATCAAAAATAAGATATTTATGTATTTCATAGGGAGATAATATCCGAACTTATTTTATTTGCAATACTATGCTTATGAGTGACCATTATTATTTTACATTTTTCAGTAGATAATTTAGAGAATGTACTGGCAAGTTTTTCACAATGGTTATCATCAAGATTAGTAAAAGGTTCATCAAGAAAAAGTATTCTAGGTTTTGAAACCAATGTTCTTATGAGTGATATTAGTTGCTGTTCACCGCCAGATAACTCAAAGATGTTTTTACTCATAAAGTTAGACATATCGAGGTTTTTACTAAAAAATTTTTCCAAATACTTAGCAATTAATATTTTTATATCTTTATCAGAATAGTCATTATTTTTTAAAATGTAAGATAAATTCTCGTATACATTTCTTTTAAGAAGTACTGGTCTTTGAAAAACAAAACCAAGATGATCATAAATGCTATTATTCACACATTCAACTGTACCGCTATCAGGCATAATAATTTTAGAAATAATTTTTAATAATGTTGTCTTGCCTGAACCATTGGGACCTGAAATTACTGTAATCCCCTCTTCTTTTATTTTTAAAGAATAATTATCTAATACTTTGATATTATTATATGAGTATTTAATATTATTTAGGCTAATCATTACTTAGTTAATAATTTATTATTTTTAAATTTTTCTCCAATTAAGCTTATAAGAACCGATAAAAATATCAGAATTATACCTAAAGCTAAGGCTTTGGATAAGTCGCCTCTTGATGTTTCAAGAGCTATTGATGTTGTCATCATGCGTGTTTGGTGGGCGATATTTCCGCCTACAATCATCACTGCACCTACTTCTGCAAGTGCTCTGCCCAATCCAGCTAATCCAGTAGTTATCAGTAAGTGCCTAGTATCATATATCATTAGTGTAATTGATTTTAATGTACTTAATTTAAGTGACAATATGAAATCTTTGTATTCGGCATATATGACATCCATTGTTTGTTTGCTCAGAGCTATGATTATGGGAGTTACAATAACAAATTGGGCAATTATCATTGCACTTTCTGTGTATAGTAAATTATATGCTGATAAAGGACCTTGATAAGATAAGAGAAGATATATGAATAGTCCAACAACAACAGGCGGTAGACCCATTAATGCATTGACTACTATCATCAAAAATTTTTTTCCTAAAAAATCTTTGATGCTTATGAGTGTAGCTAATGGTATGGATATAACGCATGATAAGAATACTGCAAGAAGAGAAACCTTTAGAGAAGTAAAGATTATCTCATATAAACTGATATTGAATGAAGTTATAAGATGAAATGCTTCTATAAAAATTGAAGTATTACTTTCCATTATTACCAAGTAGATCTACCACCATCAATAATTAGTGTGGCACCATTCATGTAACTACTTGCATCGCTACATAAAAATAATATAGCAGCTTGATATTCATCAATATTTGCCATTCGACCTAGCGGGATTAAATCTTGCAGCTTATTAATAAAATCGGATGATTGATTATCCAGTACGCCACCAGGAGCCAAAGCATTGCATCTAATATTTTTACCCACCCAATATGTTGATAAGTACTTAGTTAAACCTATCAATCCATGTTTAATTACAGAATAAGTAACAGGTTTTACACTTTGCTCATTATTTTTGATATTCTGTCTACTATATAAACTTTGATTTGGAGCAATGACTCCTAAGTCAGAAGAGATATTTAAGATCACACCTTTTTTGTTCTCAGCCATTTTAATTCCAAAATGTTTACTACATAGAAAAGCACCAGTTAAACCTATATTGATTTCATTATTCCATTGATCTAAACCAAAACTCTCTAATCGTGAAGTATTAATATCATTATTTTTATTCACTTTTGTATCAATAGCTGCATTATTAATCAATATTGTAGGAGCATGCTTATGAGTATTAATGATTTCATTAATAATATTTATGATGCTAGCTTCACTAGTAACATCAAGGATTCTATAGTCTAATAAGTCTTGATCATATTCCTTAAGATGATCTCTAGTTTCATCTAGTTTTTTTTCATCAATATCAGTAATAATCACTTTGCAAGACGCATCTAATAAAGCTCTAGCATGATATCGACCTAATAACCCAGCACCACCTGTAATAACTGCGATATTATCTTTTAAGTTAAATTTATTTAATGTATTCATAACATTTCTACTAATTCAATTCTTACATTATTTGGATCTAGACAAAAACAAACTTTGGCTATCTTCTCAGATGATAGAATAGGCTTGCTGAGTAATTTTATATTTTTAGAATGCAAATAATCATACGATGCTTCTATATCATATACTTGAAGTGCTATATGTGGCTGACCAACATTGTATACTTCTTGTTTAATTAGTTTTGTTGGATGTGTCGGATATTCTAACAACTCTATCACTGTCCCATCATCTGCTTTAAGTTTTATCATATGAACATTTGCGTTCTTGATGCCAGTTATTTCATTAATATATTGACTATCATCCCAAAAATCTTGAATTACTTCCAATCCAAGCAGATCTCGATAAAAAACCAGCGATTTTTCTATATCTGCGCATATAATTCCAGTATGTCTGTAACCTTTAACTAATTTCATAATTTCTCTATAGAGGTTTCCTTCCTGAGCTTATCAACATCAATTCCCGAGACCACCGTAGAAATTTATTCTTTGTCCTCACGGGTACAAAAGGACTAATAAAAGCACAAAAATAATTCAAAATTGGAAATTTCCAAACAATTGGTAATTGTCTGAATTTAATTACATTTACCTCATCAAGCCCATGAATTTTATATAAATCTCTAATTGATATAATTGTAAATGGAGTCTTGTGAGTATAATCGTCATAGTATGTTCTATAATTAGATTCCCAATCAGGAACAAGAGTTAGCAAAATACCACCTGGCTTTAATACTCGATGAGATTCTTTTAAGAAGTTATCTGGACAATCCAGATGCTCTATAAATGATTTACTATATATTATATCGATGGAATTATCTTCATATGGCATTTGTTCACTTTCTAGATTACAAATTTTAACATCAATATCTTTTGCAAAACCTAAAGATTCATTTGATAAATCCATTCCTAGGACATTTAGACCTAGTTCTCTAAAATGATGGAGATGATCACATCTACCGCAACCAGGTTCCAATAATATTTGACCTTTCGACATATTATAATTAGAGAATAAGTGCTGGCACAGTAACTTAGAATAGTCCGTATAAGGATAAGAACTAACATCATATTTATTTGTGATATAACCTTTTTTCATATTATCTAGTAAAAAGTCTTTTTAACATTAATTCCTCTAGCATAACATTGGAATCAAATGAAATTATAAATGTTAAGTACTCTGCAATTTCTTCAGGATCTAAGAACGTATCATAATCCTGATCTGTAGACTGTTTGCCCATTTTACCTTTTGTGGAAGAAGGAGAAAGGCAATAGGTCCTAATGTTATGAGTTTTCAACTCATCATGTGCTGATCTTGATAAGCCTAATATTGCATGTTTAGATGCACAATAAGCACTAGTATTTTTAAAACCAGCATATGCTGAAGATGAACCAATATTAATTATCCTCCCCCACTTATTTGCTATCATTGATTTTGAGAACTCTCTTATAAAAATGAATGGGGCAACGAAATTTACATTAATAGTTTCCAATAACGTTTTGTTAGATGTTTCAGCTATACTTGAGTTTGGAAATACACCTGCAGAATTAATAACAATATCAATATTACACATATTTTTAGCATCCTTTGCAATTCTCTCGATATCGCTTAAATCATTTAAATCGCCAGCTATAATATTGATAGTATTTTTTTTATGATTAAGGCTTGCAGATAAGTTTTTCAACTTTTGTTCATTACTCCCACAAAGAATTAAATTACAGTTCAACATGGCAAGCTTCTTGGATATTTCAGTGCCAATATCTCCTGTTGCTCCACTAATAAATACATTTTTATTTTTTAGATCTATAATTTTCATAAAGTTATCATAAGTTATTTTTCAAATAATGTATCAAATAATTTTGGTTTTTTAGAAATAATATATTCTAAGAAATCAAGATCATTCTTGTTGTCAATTTCAAAAATTTGATCTGTTACAAAGCCGCATACTCTATCCCCATGCATTATACCTTCATCGATAATTAATTTAGATCTAAGTATATCCACATAACCATTAGCATCATATGTTGATTTATAAGATTGACGATGCTTATTTGTTTTTTCGATATTAAAATCATCTTTATCACCAATACATTTAAGCAGATTATTATCCAGTTCAAAAGTTTTGTATGATGATTGCGTCATCTCATGGCATGATCTAAGCGCTGTATAATTATTATCTAAAAATAAACTAATCGCATTATCGATTACTTGAGGGTTTCTTAATGGTGAAGTCGGTCGTAAATGTACAATAATATCGGGTATTTCTTTGTAATTTTCTTGTGAGTATTCTAAAAAATGCATCAAGAACTCTATATCATTAGAATCGTCACGTGCATATTTTTCTGGTCTTATAAAAGGAACATCTGCGCCATATTTTTTAGCTATTTCTGCATACTCTAGTGAATCCGTCGATACGATTACTTTATCTATGAGCGTACTTAGTTTAGCTGCTTGGATACTATAACTTATTAAAGGTATGCCATTTAAAGGAATAATGTTTTTATCTGGAACACCTTTCGATTTAGATCTCGCTGGTATTATTGCGACTATATTCGACATTATATTTGACCTTCAATTTTATCAAGTGAGTACCAGAAACCTTCGCCATTATTCTTATGTCCTTGCCAAACCTCGGGAATAAAAGAAACTTTTGGTATATGCATATCAATAACTTTAAAGACTCTATTAAAATCAACAGTTCCTTCTCCTATTTGTAAACCCTCTCCATCAACTCCTTTTCCATCTGCAATATGGAAATGTGCAGTTACAGAGGCTAGATTCTTAATATACTCAACATGATCCCAATTAAATTTGTTACATGCTAAATGAGAATGAGATATATCGTGACAAATTCTAATTCCATTATCATTACAGAAACTCAAAATTTCATTAGGATCAATAAATAAGTTTTGATATCTTTGTCCACCAAAGTGCCATGGATAAGGGGCCATATTCTGTGGAATAATCTCTATGCCATTTACATTTAATTTTGATAAAGAATCTTTTAATGTTTCATATAATTTTCCCCTACTTTCAATGGGCAAGAAATCATCTTTACTAAATCCTCCACAATTTACTATTATCCTTATATTGTCAGTGGATACAAAATATTTTTTTAAATTAATTGTTACATCTATAACTTTTTGAAGATTATCAATCGAAAGATTTCTATATTTTTTATCTTCAGAGCAAAGATCTAATAAATGATCGTTTTCAAAGAGTTCCGGAGCATGAACTAAAAATTCACATTCATATTCAGATCTTAAATATTTTTTTGGATCAATATTTAGATCATCATAGCTCATATGAAACTCTATTTGATCAGGTTTAGAAATATCAAGCATAGTATTGATATCATGATATCTGACAGGAATCGCCCATGGTCTATTAAATGAGTAACTTGATTTGGCTTCTGAAGACAGAATATAGTCTGATTTGAAAATTAGCTTATCTTTTTTAATATTTTTTAGTACCTTCTTTCCTATCAAGTCATGCATATATTGTGGACTTAATCCTTGGCCAGGACTTCTTACGTCAAACATTTCTCTTTTGAATATTTCATCTTTATTAATATCTACAGATGCATAAATACATTTAGATAAATTCTCTCTATTAATTAGTTCACCTTGCGATATTAATCTTTCAGATTTAGTACCAAGAGCTGATTCAATTTGTCTAATACCTATAATTAGTTGTTTAAATTCCTCATATTCTAGACTTGCTGTATGATCAGGGCCTTCCATATTTTTATCCAGTGTTATATGACGCTCAATTATTTTTGCTCCTAGGGCTACTGCAGCTAGAGTGACGGCTATACCTCTTTCATGACCTGAATATCCGACTGGGACATGATTTAATTTCAAATTTTCCAAATATCTAAGATTTATATCTTTAAATGGTGCCGGGTATGTTGAATTACAATGTAACAATGCATAATCAGCATTAAAACTATTCAAAAACTTAATAGTGGTCTTGATTTCAGACTCTGATGACATACCTGTTGACAAAATTATAGGTTTATTTTTTTCTATTAGATATTCGATAAGATCTATATTTGTAAAATCTGCTGAAGCAGTTTTAAAGGCAGGCACTCCAAGTTCATTAACTTTATCTACACTTTTCTTATCCCATGCTGTGCATAAGAATAGTATGTTTTTTGATTTGGCATAAATTGAGATTTCACTAAATTCTTTCTGAGACAATTCAAACTTCTTCAATAAATTAAGCGTATATTCCGTACCTAAATCACCATTATCTCCATTTATCACAGCACTATCATACAGAGTATTCAAATCTCTCATCTGAAACTTAACCGCATCTGCTCCAACTTCCACTGCTTGGTCAATTAGCTTTTTAGCATTATCCAGTGATCCGTTATGATTCATTCCAATCTCTGCAATAATAAAGACTTTATTGGTTTTACCTATATCGAATTTATCTATTTTCATTATTTTTTCTTTGATACCCAGGATCTTAGTCCATTATCATCAAAGGTAAAGGACTCTATTGCTAAACCTTTGTTTGTCAGAGCTTTTGATAAAGATTGTTTTTTAAAAGTAGGAACATAAAATAAAAAATATCCTCCACCTCCTGCACCTAGAAGCTTGCCACCAATAGCCCCATTTTTAATTGCAAATTCATAAATTTCATCCAAGTAATCAGATGTTATATTTTTTGAAAATTGTTTTTTTGTTGCCCATGCTTTATCTAGTAGTTCTCCAAAATCATCTAGATCTCCTTTCAAAAGTCTTGACTTCATCTCATATGCAATGTTTTTTGATACATCTGCATAATCTTTTTCTTTCTTATTCATCATATTTTCTTTTTGTATATCATGAATAGCACCTGAATTATGCGTTATCCCCGTATAACATAGTAATAGAGAATCTTCTAATTCAACTTTAATTGATTCATTTATTCTCAGTGAATTTACAATATTTTCGCTACCCTTGAATTCTATATAGTTAAATCCTCCAAAAACAGTTGCATATTGATCTTGCCACCCTCCTGATAAATCCATTACAATTCTCTCAGCATGAAAAGCCAATTCTGCTATTTCATAATCTGTATACTTGTTCTCTCTAAAATTATTAAATGATCCAATTATTGCACTCAATAAAACTGCTGATCCTCCTAGTCCTGATCCTGGTGGAACATCACTATATGTATATAGACTAAAACCATAGTCTGGTTTAATAAGCTTTATTAATGATATTATAAGATCAAGTTTTCCATCATATTCAAGTTTTGATAAGTCGTTAGCTTCTAGTTCGGTATTTAAATCATAGGACATTATTCTTATAGATTTATCTGTATTTTTTTCTAGGATTGCATGAGTAAATTTATTTATAGTAGCATTCAAAACAACTCCTGCCTCGTCATAAAAGTAAGATGTTATATCTGTACCGCCTCCCGCAAAACTAATTCTTAATGGAGATCTTGCTTTAGATATTACTTTTTCATTTATATTCCAATCAATATTATTCTGTGAAACAACAGTTATGAATTCTTTCTTTTCGTTTAAGATGGGAACTACTTTGATTCTATTATCTAATATTTTTAATATATTCTCTCTTGTAGCATCTTTTTTAAAAAGATATACAAAGTTTCTATTTATTAGATCACTTACATTCGACTCTATAGTATAATTTTTAAGCAAGGCTCTTCTGATATCACCATCAGTTAATGTGCCAATAACTTTATTATCTTCTTGAATAAAAATAATCCCTAAATTATTTGCTTCGATACTTTTCAGAGCATCCTTTATAGACGACTGATAATTTATTAAATATATATCTTTAGTCATTTAGTTTAAGTTTTTGTATTTTAGTATAATCTTCAGGTACACCGATATCTATAAAAATATCGTCATAAATAAGCGCTTTTATAGGATTATTTTTTACAAAATCCATAAATATATCTTCAATTGAGAAAATATCCTCTTTTATGGATTTGAGAAATGAGAGGTCCTTAAAATAGTAACATCCACCATTTATATAGTTAGTTGATATATCTGAATTTTTATCTAAAAACTTAATAATATTATTATTTTCTATCTGTAAAGTATTGAATCTTATTGTATTATCACAAAAACATGCAACAATCGAGATATTATTTTTTGTATCAGCAACAAGCTTGGTAAGATCGGGTTTCATATATGTATCTCCATTGAAAACTATTAGGCTATCAGATTCATTTAAACCAAGCTTATTAATCGCATGCTTAATTGACCCTCCTGTCCCCAACGGCTCATCTTCTTTTATACAATAAATATTAAAATGATTCTTGAAATGACTCTCAATATAATCTGATAAATGATGTGTTAATAAAAAAATCTTGTTTTGAGGGAAAAATTTTCTAATTTCGTCAATCTTGTATTCAAGAAATGGACGGCCATTCACATTTGCCATAGGTTTTGGAGTATGATCATCTAAGACGCCGATCAATCTTGTGCCAAACCCACCTGCCAATATCAGTATATTAATATCTTCGTCTAACATAATTTAAAATCCATGTTTTCTTGAGTTAAATATGCCAAATATCCACTGTTTACTGAATAATATTTTTGATAACTTCTTAATCAAGAAAAATATATTCACATATTTTCTATGACGAAATGCAATTCTCATTTGATCTAAAAATCTGAAGAAATAATATTTGCTAGTGATACTATCTTCTATTTCAATATACTCGCCAAGAGTTAGATCAATATGAAAAGGTTTGAGACCTGGAGCAAGTTTTAGCCATAAATCGTAATCTTGACTAGATTTTAACGTAACATCAAAATAACCATAAGTTTTTAACAGATCTTTATGCAATATTACAGATGAAGTAGAAAGAGTGTTTTTGATATATAATGATTTTGATATATCATCATATTCAAATAATCCATTTTTTAATAAAGCATCTGTCCCATCTAATTTTTTATATATTTCATTATGACTAAAAATATTATAGCTCGGATTTTTTAATATCAAATCATGGCAAGTCTGTAATTTATTTGCTACCCAATAATCATCTGCATCTAGAAAAGCAATATAATTAAATTGTGCATACTCAATTCCGGTATTTCTTGCTGCCCCTGCGCCACAATTATTCTGTGATTTTATTTTAATAATAATTTTTTTTTCTGAAAATAAATGTTCAGATTTTTTCAAGATGTTTAATGTTTGATCTGTTGATCCATCATCAATAAAAATAACTTCAAATTTAAAGTTTACCTGGATTTGATCTAGCAAACATTGTATTGTTTGTTCAATATATTTTTCAGAATTGTAGCATGGACAAATTACACTAATCATGATTTACAAGAGTGTATATGCCATTTTGATAGAACATAAATATTAAGTATATTCTCATAACATTTGTAATTATCAATGTTATCAATAATTTTTATTAGATAATTGTAATCAATGAATTGCTCTAAGAAATCTTTTGATTCTAAAAATGCCCTCTTTATTATACTAATATTCTGATAATTATCAAAAATCACCTCTATTGGCTGATTAAATCCAGCTTTACTCCTTTTAGCAATATCTTTTAGATCAATATCAATGGATATGTTACGCAATGCCTTCTTAGATTGTTCATAATTATCTGAAAGATATGTTTCATACTTGAGATTAAATAAATATTCAATTAATGTATTATCAAGATATGGGGTTCTACCCTCTATTGAAGAAGCCATTGTTGTCTTATCTAAAATATTTAGTTCATTATCAATAAGGTATGATTTGATATCTGTTTTTAACCTATCTATTGTATAACTATGTTTATTATTCTTAATTTTCAGATAATTTTCTAATATTTCGTCTAACTTATTTATGTCAACATTCTTACATAGTTTTGCATAAATACTTTGATTTATACTAGAAAAATTAACAATATAACCAAGATTCTTGAATTTAATTCTTAGCAATTTATGAGCATAATTATTAGATAATTTGCTTATGAAATACAAAATGAATCTATTTACAGAAAAGAATTCAGCTACTTTATCTTTAATATTATAATAGTATCTTTTAAATCCACCAAAGATCTCATCTGCTCCTGTACCTGCTAGTAATACAGTTATATTATCTTTTTTTGCAGCTTTAGATAATGCATATGATGCAACCATTGCAGAATCATAGAGAGGTTCATCTAAATAATTAATCAGTTCATCCATATAATCCAAAAAATTATCAGAATTTAGGGATATCACTGAGTGATTAGTTTTAATTTTAGTAGCTAAGTTGTTTGCATGATATAAATCCTGATTATCTTTTCCTTCAAACTCAGCAGTATATGTGTTGAAAGATATATTATTATCTGAGTACATTTTTGTGATTACCGAACTATCTAATCCTCCACTTAAGAATGTACCTAATGGTTTTTCAGAAATTAAATGACTATTCACTATATTTGTCATATAATTATGAAATACTTCCTTATCAAATATTTCTTGGGTTTCGTCAAAATTGTCTGCATTCCAATAAGAAGATATTTCAACTCTATTCTTATTGATAATAACTTGATGACCTGGTAACAATTTATATACATCTTTATAAATTGTTCTTGGTGTTGGTACATAAGACATCATCATATATAAATAAAGACTATAATCATCTATTATTGGTTCATCATCAAACGATTTTTTAACAGCATCTATCGTCGAACCAAATACAAATTTATCCTCATCCATGTAATAAATTAATGGTTTTATTCCAAATCTATCTCTTACAATCCATGTTAAGTCTTTTTTAAAGTCTATCAAACAAAACGCAAACATACCTTTTATTTCTGTTATTGATTCTAAACCATAATATTCATACATTTTTAATATAACTTCTGTATCAGTCCTTGTTTTAAAAGAAACACCTTTCTTTTCAAGAGACTTCCTCAATTCTTGATAATTATAAATCTCGCCATTTAATATTATTGCTATAGAATTATCATCATTGTAAATTGGTTGTTTACCGTTACTCACATCTATGATTGAAAGTCTTCGCATACCAATCATATACTTGTCACTTATATGATATCCATTATCATCCGGTCCTCTATGTAGCATTGATTCAGTCATCTGAAATAGAGTATCTTGATCTATATTAGATTTTTTACTGAGCGCAATAGAGCCTGTTATTCCACACATGTGTCAAGAACCTCAATTTTATATGATATTGGTTTACCTTTAGATATAGTAGAATTCGTCATTACATAATTTTTCAATGATCTTCGGCTATACTGTTCAGAAAAATATCTAAGATATTTATTTTTATTTAGTATCATTGAATTAGTATTATTACTTGTCATTCTCATGATATGATTATCTATGATTATATCCATAGATTTATCATATTGTTTAATATGTGAATCCACTGGAAAATGAAAATAATGTTCTATCGGATGCACCTTATTACTGAATGATTGATCTAAAATAGTGACATAGGAATTATAAATATTAATTAATCTTGTAAAGGATATATCACTATCTACTCTATTAAATCCAGTACTCATAAGTTTAATTTGTAGACAATTATCATTTTTATTTATTTTAGTTTCAAAGCTACAGTCAATATATTTATTTGTAAAATACCTGGTATTATCTGGCTTATAACCCAGTCCATCTATTCGTACCGAATTATGATATTCTGGTAATCTTGCATCAGTATCTTTAAGCTTAGGATCATAAGAACTTCCACCAGAGTCATTTAGAATTACTTCGTTATCATATATTAGAATGAACGAATAATAGTCTAGATGATTATGGTTGAATGGAGTCATATTAATCTCATCAGTTTTGAAGAGTATTCTCCATTTTTCAAAATTTAAACTATTCCACATTATAATTTATCGTAAAACAATTCTTGTGAGTACTTTGAGTTTTTATCATAATCAATATCAATTAATGGCAATAAATATGATGGTGGATAATCAGGTGAAATATCACCTACAAATATAAATTTTTTTGTCGATGGTAAGTAAAAATTTAAAGTTGAACTCTTCAACTCTGTAATATATTTAGACAAATAATTACAATATATAGTCTTATTATAAATTTCACTTATACGATAGATATCATTTAACCAAAATAAGAGTAATAATTGATAATGCGAGGAATAATCGATAGAAAACCCATTATATATAAATTTATCAAGAGAGTATCTTAATAATCTAAATGCAAATTCTTCTAATTTCGTATTTTTATAAATTATTGAATATGTTAATAAAGATCTTGCATTATTAATTAGATGGTTTCCATGTCCAGATTCAAAGATTTCTAATTTATTAAGTAACATTTTGGCATGTACAGATAAAAGATCATCAATGAAATCATTATTTTGTTCTTTATATGATCTTCTAAATAGTAATATATTAGATATTCTCTCAGTTATAGTATGCGAGCACCATGCTAGATCATTATCATCAATATCATTATCTATAAAATAGTAATTATACCAAGAAGCTAAGATATCATTAGAATAGTTAATCTCTTCTCTTGATAATTTATCTTTGGTTGACATTTTGTATCTCAACCATCTAAATCTATGTAAAGCCTCATAATCTTCATAGTCATAAAAAACTCGATTCCAATTCATTGCTGGTGATAAAAGACAATACTCAGATGCTAAAAAGATTCTTTTAACGATTTTATAATTATTAATATTTACTTTTTTATGATTTACTATGTCTTTAATAATAATCTCATTGTCTAGTGTATCTCTAAATTCTTTTGGGTAATATTCATAGTTACTATGTTTTAAGAATTTATTTATAGATTTAAGAAATATTCGATTTAAATATAAGATAATATTATCTTTAAATAAAATGAATTTTAAGAAGCATTTGGCTTCTTTTATATTATACATGGGTTGATAAAGTACTAATTATTTCTAAATGTTTCAATTTCAACTATATTATTTGGACTATATCCAGTTGTTGAATCTAATAATAAATCGCATATCTCTTGATGTGATGAGCTATTTGTAAGACCTGAAAACCTCACAATAAGTTTTTCAACCTCATCTGGGCTTATTTTTTCCTCTTGTGCTGACATTATATGGGAATGTACTGTCTTAAGAATATGATTACCTATCGATAGTTCTTCATAAAGTTTTTCGCCTGGCCTCAGACCTGTAAACATTATCTCGATGTCACCATCGGGGTTTGACTCATCTTTTATTTCTTTACCGCTCAATCTAATCATATCTCTCGCTAATTCAAGTACATTCATAGCTTCACCCATTTCAAGTATGAATATTTCTCCGCCTTTACTTAAAGCACCTGCTTGGATTACAAGTTCTGTAGCTTCTTTAATTGTCATAAAATATCTTATTACATCTGGATGAGTAACTGTTACTGGACCGCCCGTACTGATTTGTCTTCTGAATAAAGGTATGACAGACCCAGATGTATCTAAAACATTGCCGAATCTCACCATGCAAAATTTAGTCTTAGACTTATTAGATGGCATATTATCTACAACATCCTGGAATGATTGACATATAAGTTCAGCAAAACGTTTAGTAGCACCCATTATATTTGTTGGTCGCACTGCTTTATCACTAGATATTAAGACAAAATTTTCAACATTATTTTTATATGCAGCAGAGGCTAAACAATGTGTACCAAGAATATTTGTATTAATTGCAGACAAAGGGTTATTTTCGACTAAAGGAACATGCTTGTAGGCAGCTGCATGATAAATAGTATCAATAGATTCATCAGAGAATAAATTATCAATAAAATCTTTATCCGTGATAGAGTTTAGATGAGAGACAATATGGGTGTTGGAATTTGAGCATTGAGCGATTTCATTTATTTCATGATCTATTTCATATAATAAATACTCAGAGTGATCTACTAACAATAATTTTCTTGGATTTAAATTAATTATTTGTCTTGCTAATTCTGAACCTATAGAGCCCCCACATCCTGTTACTAAAACCACTTTATTTTCTACACAAGCTTTAATGAGATATTGATCAGGCTCAACAGTTTTTCTACCTAGTAAATCCTCTATATCAACTTTCTTTATATGATTTGGGTTAAGCTGGCGATCACTCATCATTGATAAATTTGGTATCTTACGAATTCTAATTTTTAAGCCTTTTAATTTTGATATTTTATCTCTCAAGGAGTTCATATCATTATCATTATCTACCAGAAAGACTTCATCAATATTTTTATATGTAATTACTGATTCAATATCTTTTAATAAATAAACAGGCCTATCTAATATTACTGAACCTTTGCTTTCTATTGTTTCTGAAATAAAACCCTGGAGTTTAACTTTTTCATATTTTTTAAGTATTTCCGCTACTTCTATCGCCTCATTATCTATTCCATATAGAAGTATATTTTTATAATTACTATTATATGGTTTTGATTGAAGCATGCTACGTGCAATAAATCTACTCAATGATGTGATTATTAAGGACAATATAAATGTAATTAATATAACTGATCGTGGTATAGGCACTTCAAGTAATAGGATTATTACAGACCATGTGAATATCGACAGAAATGTTACTTTTAAGACTTTGATGTATGTTTCATTCCCTATATGTCTGGTTACTGATCTATAAAGTCTTGAAATAATGAATAAAGGTATACTGACAATAGGTAATAAAAATATCGTCAAATAAATATGATCCGCTGAAGCGCCAGTTAACTCATAACCATTAGATGGCAAAAAGAAATTATCAGACCTAAGCACTAAACTCAAATATACAACCAATGATAACGATACAAAATCATATGAAATTAAGATTAATCTTTTAAAGTTCCTTGGAAGCTCTATAATATGTTTTTTCATCTATTGTCCCCTAATTGATTATAGTAGCACCAAATCATATATGGTATAAAGCATATTATCGTTAATATTAAGGAATAATTGGGTACAATGAGTACAAGATAAGATAGCGGCAAACACCAGAATAAATTATAAACTAATACTATTACATTAACTTTTGAATGACTTCCATATTTCTTAGCAAGTATCTGATAATTATGTGTGCAATGAGCTTCTGTGATATGGGCAATTGAAGAAATTATATTCTTAATTAAAGATAGTCTATTATCCTTATGAATCATTAAAAATTTTGATATAAATCTCTTCGATAAAGCAAATAATGTCTCAACAATAAATACACTTGATAAAATTAATATTGGGAAGATATAGCTAGAATTATATATCGCTAATTTATAAAATATATATGCAATTATAAAACCAATCAGATAACTCCCTATATTTCCTAAAAATATTTTTGATGGAGAAAAATTAAATATACTAAACCCTAAAATAGAAAATAAAGTTAAAAGCATTATTGTTTTAATATTTATATCTATAATGATTGTATTAAATGATAATAAAATGAGTGATGATAAAATAAATACAGTTTGATTAGAGACAATTAAGTCAATACCATCCATAAAATTAAATATATTAATTATATAAGCTATAGATATCATTATGATTATATATAGTAATAAATCATAATTTTCATCTATCATAGGTTCATAATATAGTAAAATAATTGGTACTATCAATTGTGATATCAATCTTATGACTTTACCAATACTATATTTATCATCTAGTAATCCTATTAATGATATAAAGATTAATAGAAAAATAAAAATGTTATCAATTTCTAGGTATAAAGATAATAACAGTATTGATATAAAAATTCCTAATCCACCAGATGTAGGTTTTGGGATTGAATGCATTCCTCTTATTGAAGGATCTGCAACTGACCAAGGATACTTGATAAAAAAGTATGTAAATATAGCGCTTAAGAGAAATGAAATTAGGTATAACATTATCATAGATTATTTATAGTATTCTTATATTCCGCTAGTACAATATTTTTTGAAAAATTATCTTTAACATGTTTAAATGTTTTTTCTACTAAATTTACTACTTCTAAGTGATCTAAGTTTAAAAATTTCTGTGTAGCATCGATGAGAGATGATGAGTTTCTTGGTTCACATAAAATTCCATATGATTCATCTTTAATTATATCAATACAACCAGGTACATTTGTCGTGATTATTGGACGTTTAAGGACTGAGGCCTCTAATAGCACAGTTGACATGCCTTCCCTATATGATGGCAATACAACACATGATGCTTCATTAATGTGCTTGTATATATCTTCTTGATAGCTCATATAAGTAATTGACTTATTATGAATATATTTATTAATTTCTTCAATAGTTATGCCACTAGGATCATTGGCAAGTAAATCACCTATTAGTATGAATGATATATCTGGATTATTTTTATAATGTTCTGAACACTCTAAAAATTCAATAACTCCCTTTTCTTTTTGAAGCCTTGCAATCATTAAAAAAGTAGTTCTAGAATTATGCTGATATGATCGAATACTACTTGGGATATTAATTCCTGATCCTGGCACTACTCTTGTCTTATTCGATTTTATGATACCCAATGATTCAAATAATATTTTGTCTGAATCATTCGTGAACCATATTTCATATACTTTTGATAGTGCAATCTTATATAAAGTAACAATGAACTTTTGTAAAATATTATTTCTAATAAATGTATGACCGATACCAGTTATAAAAGAAATAGACTTGATGTTTAATAACCTACATATTAAAGATCCATATATATTTGGTTTAATAGTAAAATGAAAAATCAAATTTGTTTTTAAGGACTTGTAAATCTTATACAAGCTAATAAATGTTCGAAGTTCATCTAATATAGATAAACTGCGACTTTTTATGGGAATATAATATTTTTTAATATTATTATGATTAAATTTATCACTATATGAATCATTCTGGCCAATTAAATTTATCATATAGCCTTCATTCAGGAACATTTCAATAACCTCATATCTAAATTTATATAATGTCCAATAATTATTTGAAACTAGAGTAATAGATTTACCGTTTTTCATTTATAAACCAAGCTATTGTATCATTAATACCTTCTTTTAGTTTTGTATCACATGACCAGCCTAAACTTTTTTTTATTTTCAATGAAGATGAATAGTTTTTTTTCATATCACCAATTCTTTCCTTAGTATTTTCTATTTTGATGCTAATATTATACTTTTCATAACAGTTTCTAAATAACCTTATTAATTCCTTCAAGGATGTTTCAATCCCAGTTGATACATGATAAACAGAGAAATCATTTTTATCTTTAAAGCTTAGATATATAGCACTTACAATATCATTAACATGAATGAAGTCGCGAGTGTGATTACCATCACCATTTATTGTAAGTTTTTCATTCATATTTGCTAGTTTAATGAATTTAGATATTACACTATTCTTGTGTTGAGAATACCTGCCATATGCATTACTAAATCTTAATACAGTGGCTTTAAGATCAAAAACTTTTGTAAAAGTTTCTGCATATGTTTCTACGGTTAATTTAGATGAACCATATGGAGATATGGGTGATTTTATCATATCTTCTTTTAATGGTGGCTTTTGTTCACCGAATACTGCACCACTCGATGCAAAGATAAATCTCTTAACATTATTCATTCTGCATGCATCTAAATAATTGAATGCACCAATTACATTATTTTTGAAGGATTTGCTAGGATTTGTAACAGAAATATCTACACCTGATTCTGCTGCTAAATGAACTACATAGTCTATATTTTTAGTAATTATATTTGCTGATTTAGTATTCTTAATATCTCCTCTAACAACAATTACTCTATTCGAAGTATTTTTATAAGCACCAATAGATGAGTAATATTTATATTGAGTAAATTCATCTATATTTTTTAACGATGTTCCCTGAAAAGAATCAATAATTATTATTTTTTTTATATTCTTCTTTGATAAAAGATATTTAGTTAGATTTGATCCTATGAATCCTAGTCCACCTGTTATTAGTATTTTCATTTCCAGTTAATCTTCGGTTGTATAATTTTTTTATTAATACGTTTTTGATATTTAATTACATACTCTGCAATCTCATGAATGGTCGTATCTGTCAATAATGTAGGTTTTAAACCTAGCTTTTTCATTCCTTTATTATCTGCATTATAATAATGTTTTTCTGATTCAACCCTGGGATTTTTAAGATGATTTATTTTCACATCTATATTAATTTTTTTAAGCGCTTTCATAACCAGCTTAGATAATTCATTAACTGAAAATTGTTCAGTGAATTGATTATATATCGATAATTTACCTGCTCCAGGTGGATTTTGAATAGCTAAGTTAATACAAGCTAGAGTATCTTTTAAATTTATATAACCCCTTATCTGTGACCCAGAACCATAGACTGTTAAAGGTATACCTGCAATCGCTTGAACTATAAATCGATTTAATACAGTTCCAAATATATCATCATAGGCAAATGATGTATCTAATTTATGTTCTCTTGAGAAGTCTGATGTATAAATTCCATAAACAGGTCCTTGCATTAAGTCAGTGACTTGAAGACCATATGTCCTTACATTGAACCATAATAAATCTGTATCCATAATTTTTGACATATGATAGAGACTAGATCCTTGTCTAGGATATAGAAATTTTTCTCTCCTTTTATTATGTTTAACATTTAACCATCCTTCTTCTATATCAATATTAGGTGTTCCATACTCACCCATTGTACCTAACTTGATAATATGACAATTACTATTATGTTTTTTAACTGCTGAAATTAAATTATAAGTACTTTTAATATTATTATTTAATGTATTCCAGCCATGTATAGAACCAAGCATAGAGTATGGCGCAGAAGGTATTTCTGCAAAATGAACAACAATATCAGGCTTTATTTTTTTGAATAAATTATCAAACTTAATAGAATCTTTACAATCAATTTTTTTAAATATTATATTTTTGTTAATCTTTTTTAAAACTTTTAATCTAGTTTCGATTTTGTTGATTCTATTTAATGGTTGCCTTGAGAACTCTGATGCTAGTTTTCTTTTAACATAACTATCTACTAATGTTAGATTATAGCCTTTTTGAGCCAGATCTACAGTTAGTGGTACACCTAGATAACCATCAGCTCCAAGAATCATTATTTTAGTCTTATTATCCATCACATAAAGTCTTTATAATTATATTTTTTCAAAAATTCTTTATACCATAAGATTGTTTTATTCAAACCGCTATTCAATGTATAATCAGGTTTCCATTTAAAATATTTGTACAATTTAGTGTATGACATAAATTGATGTGAGATCTCACCAATAGTCTCCTTTCCTTTAAATTTAGCAGATATTTTATCATATAACGCTTTATTATTATTTGTATCACATATACTTTTTATAATTTTCTTAACTTTATAGGCCTTCCCTGTTCCTGCATTAAAGATCTCCCCTGAAAGTTTTTTATTTTTTTGCAAATGATATGCTAGACACATATATAAATCACTGACATCTTCAACAAATAAAAAGTCTCTGCTGTTATTACCATCACCTCGTGGAGTAAATATCTTATAACCTAAATTTGCTAAAATACAATCTGGAATTAAAGCTGAAAAATTTAATTGACCAGGGCCATAAATATTAGAAAATCTAGTTGTAATAACTGGCATGTTAAATAATTTTGTTGAATATGACCGTGTAATCATATCTGCGGCTGCTTTAGAAACGTCATATGGATATAAAGGCCTTAGATCATAACTTTCCTTATATGGCAGATCTTTTATACTATATTCACCATATGCTTTATCTGATGAGGCTACAATGATAGCTTTAACATTGCTATTCAACCTTAATGTTTCTAATAAGTTATATGTCCCTTTTATATTTGATTCAAAGGTTTCATATGGATTTTTTCTAGCAATATTCACATCAACCTGTGCAGCTAAATGAAAACAAATATCTATCTTGTTTTTTTTTACGATTTTAGTTATTTGCTCATAATTGCTAATATCACTATAAGAAATACTTATTTTTGAATTTATATTTTCAAATTGCAAAAACTTACTCTTATTTTTTCGATTAGTTATTCCTATGACATTACTACCTCTATCTAGAAGTTGTTTACAAAGATTACCACCAATAAATCCATTTATACCTGTAATAAGAATTGTTTTATTTTTCCAAAAAGACTTATTTAAATATTTTTTTGATGTTTTCATTTGCAAGCTCTAGTTCTGCTAGTGTATTGATTGTTATATGAATGCCTTGATGATTATAGCACTTTAGATTATTTGTTTTAATTAACTTATTTATAAGATCAATAATATCATCACTATTTTGTATAGTAATGAAATCTTTCTTATTAAAATAATAATAACCAATATTCATCACACTTTGAAGAATTGGCTTCTCAAGAAAAGAAGTTACAATGTGATTATTATCGATTTCCATCACACCAAATGGTATCTCGATAGGATAAGAAGATATTATAACGTCATTTATATTATTGTTATGAAAATTTAATAAATCATATAAATCAATATCTGAAATTGTATCACCGTAGCATAATAGCATATCAGTATCCAACCTCGTTATGCAATCTTTTACTCTTGAGAGAATATCTACATCACCTGAATTAATAATCATATAATTAAGATGACTATAATTATCTCTCATAAAATCTTCTATTTTTTTAGACTGATAACCAGTTGCAATGATAAAATTTGTGACCTTATATTTAGTCAAATGTTTTATAACATGAGATAAGATTGGCTCTTCATTAATTTTAATTAATGGTTTTGGAACATCATTAGTCAAAGGTCTAAGCCTAATACCTTTACCACCACATAGTATTACTGCTGTAAGATTTTTCATTATACTTGATGTCTTTTAACTAAGTATAGATGATAAATAGAATATGCCACTACAAGCATCATCATTTTCGGTACATTGGGTGGATAATGTAATGTCGCAAAGAAAAAAGCTATTAATACAAAGGAGTGATAATTCCTATATTTAAATAATGCATAAATTGGATATAAGAAAAAAACTAGCGATAAAAAGACAAATCCGACTAATCCATATTGCTCTAGGAATATTAAAATATAAAAATCTGATCCAGTAGCCATATATGGCATAAATTCAGTTGGTAACATTGATTTTTCCATAAAAGAATACGTAATGCCTTTACCAAATATTATTTCAATTGGATTATTTATAAAATAGTTATAAAAATTAACAAAAGGACCATCTTCAACAAAGAATGAAAAGTCTCTAGTAATAGTTTTACCATCTCGAATTAATTCAACTGAGTCATAGACGATTATATTATTAGTTAGTACAAAATATCCCTTTATTGATTGAACAATTGATTGGAAAGCATAATAATCTTGTATTTCTTCATGTCTCAAATAATTATAAAATTCATTAACCTGAAATATAGTTGTAAAGAAAATTAATGATGAGAAAATTATTGTTAAGTAATTCTTATTTTGAAGCAAATATAATAAACCTAAGAAAACTAATATCAAATAAGCGGTTTTAGAAGTACTTGCAATCACGCCCATTATACTTAATATCACCCATAATTTTTCTCTATTGATATACATTATGACTAATGCATATATATGAAAGACTCCAAGAAGTTGAGGTGATCCAACGAAACCCCAAACTCTATACATCCCAAAACTTTTCCTACCTATCAAATTATCTGAGACAACTCCTGCACTTTCATAAAATGTCTCAAATAATGATCTGTAACCTATAATTGATAGAAACTGTTCTATAAAAGTATATATGATAGATATTTTTAAAAGTATAATTAAGAATTTCTTAACCCTTTCACTTTGATCGATGGCCAAGGGTAAAAATAATAGCGGTAAAAAATATCCAAGAGTAGAAACTCTGAACTCTGATAAAGTAAAAAAGAATACTTCATATAATGTTGCATCTGTCATAAAAGGTCTAAATATTATGGATGCAAATGAATGAAAGATTAAATATATTAAAAAACTATACACAATAAATGATCGGTCATTTTGATCTCTCAAGGATTGAGCTATATAAATAATTGCAAAAAATAAGAGTAAAAATATTAGTAGATATTCAGCTAATGCAGCAGGAGCCTTCGCAATACTTCTAGAAATCATGCCAAAGAATATGATTCCGCTAGTCACAAGAAAGAGATTTGTATAATCGAATTTATATTTAGTAATATTCATAAAATCCTTTTATTTTTTTATTCAAATCATTAATTGAATCAGTGCTTATAACTTCATCTCTATGTAATAGATACTTATTTGTATTTGAGCAGTTAATCCCTTTTTTGCTAGTTGCAGCAAAGTCATAACCTAATTTACTTAGGATTTCAATTGTTTGAGAATTAAATGAACCATGTGGAAATGACACTCCTGTGATATCTTTGTTAATAATTTGATTTAAGACTCTTTTACTTTCACTAAGTTCAGTATATTGATGATCATATGATAGTTTAGATAATTTCTGATGTGAAAGACCATGTGAACCAATCTGTACGTTAGATAACTTTGATATGTTTCGAAGATCATCAGATGATAAATATTGATTGTTATCTAGATTATCAGATGTTACAAACAAAGTAACAGGTATATTATAATTATTTAGTAGATCAATAGCATCATTCGTACAGGAATAACCATCATCAATCGTAAGAGATATATAAAATTTATTATCTAGTTTACTATTTACATGTATAAACTCATAATTATCTCGTAAATAATCGATATGCGTCTTAAAGTTTCTCATAGAGATACTTATGCCATATGTATCATGTTCAAGTTTAGAACCAAATGCATGATAAATAAAACATTTACTACCTAAATTTTTTATGTATTGTCTATATAGGTAATAATAAGTTGAACCTAGAGATTCCTTTATTATATTTTTAATTTTTGTCGACATCTTCAAGTATTTTTTTGACATTCTTATCTGGGATTATTGGGAATAACAGCATCAGCCTAAGTTTTGTATTTAAGTCTTCCCTCTTATTTGACCAATTAATTATAGAAATGTTCCTTCTATTACCCCATTGAATCCATTTATGCATAATATCTTCATTTTTAGCAATACATGGAAATACATAAGGAGTGGTATCTTTATCTAATATAAGATTATTGATGAATATAAACTCAGATTGAGGGAGATAGTTAAGCCAAGCTCTATAATTTTTTTGCCTATGTGAAGTTATACTATGAACACATTTAAAATAATTATTAAATAAATTTCCTGAGATTAAATCAATTTTATTTTCAGAACTTGGATCAAAAAAGTATTTATTATTTCCGTCAGGTCTATAGTGTCCAACTAGTTTTGTATCTCCTAGTCTACTTTTAATAAAACTTGGCTTAAAAGATCTCATCATATAAAATAGCTCGCTTAAATTTGGGGATCTCATTTTTATATTTGCGCTATTCTTATAATCCATATTATTATAAAAAAGTTGTGACCCACTTAGTAATGGCAAATTTTTCCTAAAACTATTAAAAGATAAGTCACCATATTGATTCAATTCCTTCCCCTTATATTTTGAGAATAAAGAATGACAATTATCTGAAATCAAAGTACATGATGTTTTATTTTTTAGACTATCAAAGAATTCCCAGTCCGAACTAAAACCAAAATAATTAATAACTATAATTATACATTCAGAATTTATATTTTTTTCTAAAAAATCCTTGTCTATCAAAAGATTCTCATCTATTTGATAAAACACTAAATTCAATTTCAAGCTATTTAATGGCATAAGTACCTGAGGACATACAAAAGAAGGAATATACACATTCTTGAGTTTAGGATTAGTTGATAATATATTTTTCAACCCAAAATATAATGCATACCTACCAGATTTATATAATTCATAATTTGATTTATTCTTATGACTGAAATCCATTTTAAAAATATCAATGATATTAAAGTTTGGTTGTATAGTTAATTGTTTATTCATGACATATAATATTAGGGGATGTAACAGATATATTATTTGATGCTACAGTTATAATCTTATCGCATTGATCTAAATATGTGTTTCGATGAGTAACCATAATAAGAGTAATATTTGGATAGAATCTTTTTATATTATTTAATAGGCTTATTTCTGTTTCTTGATCTAGTGCATTAGTTGCCTCATCAAGTATTAATACCTCAGGTTCTCTATATAAAGATCTAGCGATGCCAATACGCTGTTTTTGACCCCCACTTAACATTGAACCCATATCACCAATATTCTCATATAACCCACCCTCTAGCTCATCAATTACATCATTTAGTTGCGTAACTTCAACGACCTTATTAATTTTTCTCATATCTACCTCTTTGCTAGTATCAGAAAAAATAATATTACTAATAATATTGTCAGCAATATATGAGATATTTTGTGAAACATATCCGATCATATGATTAATTGAACGAAAGGAATTATCTATTAATTGTATCCCATCTATTGTAATCTTACCGGAGGTAATTTTGTAAAATCCTAAAAGTAAATCAATGATCGTAGTTTTACCTATCCCTGTTTCACCAACAATTGCATATGTTTTGCCTTTGCTGATGTTCAAATTAACATTTTGTAGAATATAAGAATTATTATCATATCCAAATGACACATTAGAAAATTCAATACAGTTCGAAAAACTATTAATTTTAGTATAAGATTGTCGTTTATAATTATCTGTATCAATAATAGCCTTGATATTATCAAATACATATTCTGATGATTTAATATTAGCAGTATTTGTAAATATATTCTGTAATAGAGGCACAATTCTATAAATTGCTAATAGAAACATACTGATCATAGGTATGTTTAATAATAAATTTTCATTTGATGCTATTAAATAGATGATTCCAGTGAAAATTGTTCCAAAAGTTATTATTTCAATGAAATATCTTGGTAATAATCCAATAAGATTTCTTTTAGCATTTAGAAAAGCAAAATTATTAGCTGATGAGCGAAAATTATCTATATAGATATTTTCAAGATTATAGTACTTCACATCTTTTATGTTGGATAAAACTTCTCTTGTGTTTTTATATCGATTATTATTTGCTTCTACTCTACTAACACCTATATTGAATAGTATTTTTTTATATCGCACAAAAATTAATAGATAAATTATTGTAAATAAAAAAATCGATCCAAAGAATAATTCGGGGTTCATGGTTATCATTAGTATGGAAATTGCAATTATTATAAGTGATTTTGTTATGATCTGTAAAAGAGCATAAACAACACCATCTGCTAATATACATGATTCATCTAAAATATTTTTTGATAAAACTGAATGATCTGATTTTATAAAGAAATTATAAGAATTTTGTGTATACTTCTTTAATACGGTTGTAGATATTCTTGATTGATATGCAGCAATAAAATTCATAGTATACCAAAGAGTTAGAATATTCATTAAATTACTAAATATAAATAAAAAAATAATTAGTATTCCAAAGTATACTTTACTTTCTACTAATGTCAGAGAATACATATTCGCAATATTATTAAAATATGTATTATCGGTTATATATTCAGGGTTAGTTAGTAAACTCATAAAAGGTACAATTGAAAATACACCTATTGTTTCAAAAATACTTGTTATGATGCTCAATACTAATATTATATTTACTTTATATTTTTCATTTTCAGAAAATAAAGAATATACTCTTTTTATGAATAGTATGTTCATTATGTATTATTAATAATATTATTTAAATGCTTTTTAATCATAAGATGAGGTGGATGATCAATATTATTATTCATGATCAAATCTTTAGAGGCTTTGATATATTCTAGATATTCTTGATCTGTCATCTTTAGTAGTTTATCCATATGATTTTTAAAAGAATTATAATCATGATATAAATATTTAACTTCTTTAGGATAATCAAAATATAAATCTGTGTCTTCAAAATGGATAGATATTGCCTTATTTCCAAGGGCTATAGTTTCAAGGATCATTGTTGACATAAAAGAGACAGATATATTGCTCATGCTCACAGTATTATATGTTGAATATTCATTTGATCTATCTATTAATTTAACTGCTCCTCCAAATATTTCCCTATAATAATTTTTTTCATCAACGCTACCTGTGCTAAGTGCTATAACTAATCTAAGGTTATTCTCATTGATATATTTATATATGAGTTGATCAATTTTCCTATTATTAATAGCTATATTTTGTATACCTTTTTCCTGAATAATATCTGGATTACGACGACCATCTGATGATATTATGCATAGGTCATACTCTTTATCTATAAGTAATTTTTTTTTCTGATACAATCCAACTCTATAAGATCCTACTGGATAACTATGTTTTATCCTACAACCTAAGGATTCATGCTTTTTGACATCATACTCTCCAAAGCAATAGAAGTGCTGATGCTTGCAAATCTTATTATAATCATAGTTTTCAAATTTTTGTCTAAGGCCATTTTGTATGGCTATAAACTCACAATCCTTGTGCTTTTGTGATAGCCATAAATAGATACTATTATTATCAATATATGTGATGATAATTTTTGGATTAATAATTCTTACAATATTTAAGTAATATATATGAAAAAGCTGTCTTGTTATTTTTTCTTTAAGATTCAGATATTTTATTAAAAGACAAATATATGTGACTATAAAAATTGGATTGATATAAATAGTATATTTTCTCGTATCAAGAACACTAAATTTAATATCTGGTTTTAATAATGAGTCAATAATTTCATTACTGCATTCTTTATCTAACACAATAACTTTAGTCTTCTGAGGTAATGAAAATCTAATATTTATAAGTTAAATCTTTCTAAAAATAAATAATTTTATTACTAGATATAAAAATGAAAGCAAGATACCAAATGCTGTTCCCAACATTACTATAAGTTTTCTTTTAGGTTCTGACCTAATAGTGGGTGCGATAGCACTTTGATCAATAGTTGCAGGCTTAACATCATTTTCATTAATTTTGATTTGTTTCAATGTTTCAATTTTTTGTTCTAATGCTCTTAGTCCAGGTGTAAACGGATCTTGCGATGATCGAGATTTCAATAATTCAATTTCTGCTTCTAATGCATTAACTCCGTAAAGATAAAGTTTATTATTATTATCAATAGTATTTTCATCATCCATATTAACTATAGTTGTATTATCATTGACTATCCGAATTTCAGTGATATTTAGCTGCTTTGCAATAGCCAATGCTTCTTTGAGACGTGCGATAGTGTCTGTACGAATTTTTCTTGCTAAATTCTTTTTAGCTTCAATATTAGCCTCATAAGAGTTTATGCGTTTAATAATTGTTGTATTTACAGCTCTTGTTAGCTCACCAGCAGTATCCTTTAAAACCATTGCAATATATTGATTTATAATTTCAGCTGCTTTCGATGGATCATCACTTCTAAATGATACAGTTAAGAAATCTTGGCTTCTCATTCTGATTTGGCTTACTTTTGATTGAAGTTGAAGTCCTATTTGATCATGAAAATTCTTTTCAAAAGATTCTTCAATATTATCATTATCAAATAATTCATGTATATTATTTTCAAAGAAATATTTTCTTTGATATTTCCTAGATTGTAAATTATTAATAAATAAGGGATAGACTTCTCTGACGGTATAATCACGTTTTGTATTACCTACTTCAGATGCAGATAAGTTTAGGTTTTGTATGTATTTATTTTCTGGAGGAAGAATATAGGCTTTTGCGGTATATATCTCTGGTGCACTTAACGCATAACTAACAGCTATGATGACATTAACTATAATTATAGCGACAATAACCCTAATGTTGTCTTTAATACTTATGTATATATTATCAATATTCATGTGTAAATTATCTTATAGCATAATTATCATTAATTCAATTATGGTATTTCTTATATGCCCCAACCACCATCAATTATAATGTCTTGCCCAGTTATATAATCACTCATTGAACTTAATAAAAATATCACACAACCAGTAATATCATCTTCTGTCGCCATCCTCTTTAAAAGAGTCTTTTTGATATACTTTTTTACAAATAATTTATTTTGATTGCGATAAATTCCGCCTGGAGATATAGAGTTTACCCTAATTTTTGGTGCAAGTGACGATGCGAGCCATTTAGATAAATAAGATAAACCTGCTTTTGATACACTATAGGCTGCAGGATTATTTATTTTAGTGTTCTCATAAATATTATAATCTGGAGCATAAGTGCCATAGATTGACGAGATATTTACGATTGAAGGACTTTCACTAATCTCCATAAATTTTTGTATCTTCTGGATAAAGAAAAATATGGAGGTCAGATTGGTATTCATAGCTTTTTGCCAAGAAGTTTTATCTTGTTTATCAAAAGTAGTATTCCAACCTTTTGTCGTACTTGTGCCAACCATTCCTATGGCGTTGACCAAACCATTTATATCAAGTTTATTAGATTTTATATAAGTAACAATTTTAAGTATATCCTTATCTATTGTAAGGTCCGCTTTAAATATTTTTATGTTGCAAGGATTATTCTTTTGTATTTTGTCTTTTAATGATTTAAGTGCCTTGTTATTAATATCAATAAGAATCAAATCACAACCTAGCATAGCCAAAGAACTAGATATTGATGCTCCTAGGAAACCAGCTGCCCCAGTTATGACGATAGTTCTATTATCTAAACGGAGATTATTTTCTGTTATCATTTTTGTTAATTAAGTAATTTGCTATGTCCATATCATAATAGCTGTCAATATCCAGACTTCTTTCTTTAGGAATATTAAATCCACCAATATTCCCATCAAGCATAGACTCTGTACTAAGTATATACTTCGGAGTAGATATATAGCAAACTGTAGTTATATCATAATAAATGATTGAGTCTTGCCTGCGGAATATCTTCTTATCTGATTCAATCACTTTTTTAAGGCTACCATCTGGCTTTTTTTCTACCATATTAAACAGTGGTGATTTACTCGACTCAGTTATACCAAGAACGAGATCATAACTATTAGCATTAAAAAATTTACTCATACCAATAATATCATGAACACTTCTTAGGGGGCTTGTACATGGTAAGCAATAAAATGTATCGAAACTATTTTTTTCTTGATAACGTTCGATTTCATATTTCCAACTTAAGAGTTCTGGAGATTCATCATTTGCAAGCATATCAGGTCTAAAGTTCTCAACCTTAATCCCATAGGACTCAGATAATAATGCGATCTTTTTACTATCTGTGGATATAACTATATCATCAAATAGTTTTGATTCTATGGCAACTTCTATCGCATATGCTATTAATGGCTTATTATTTAATAAATAAATATTTTTATCCTTAATACCTTTAGAACCACCACGTGCAAAAATGAATGCAATATTTTTTTTCTTAGTCATTTGTTTATGTTCATTATCGACAAACATTCCGATAAAGTTCTATAATTATGAATATCTGTATCATTTTTTATTTTATTTTCAATTTTTTTTACAAAATATTTAATCTGATCAATATAGGTATCAATTATTCCTTTTTTAAATAAATGGATTTCATGTCTACTATTGTTTTTGAAAATGTACATTGTATTTGAATTAAAATTTAATAGAACTCTTGCTCTTTGAAAAGTAATATGACAGATTCTCTTATTGATAGATGCTAACATATCTATAGTTGTATCTACTTTGAAAGTTGGATAAATGAATCTTGCATAACATGAATCCATTACATCTAATGATGAATACTTATTTTTATGTGCATTAGATTTTTGTGAGATTGGTTTACCAAAAAGATAGTACATATAATCAATCTCATGTGATAGTTCATTTATAACTCCACCACCTAATGATTTAGATGCAGTTGATGTATTTGTATAATTTCTATCTGCCCTCCATGAAATAAAGTTTGTAAACACAGATATATTACTTTGTAATATCTTTCCATATATTTTTTTATCGATTATGTTCTTTAAAAATTTCATAGATTCTAAAAATCTCATATTATATCCGACATGAGATATTAAGTTATTTTTTTCAAGTAGCTGGTTTAAGTTTTTCAATGAATTTATTTTATCAGTCAATGGTTTTTCACAGAATATATGAAATTTCTTCTTTGCAAATAATAATGAATGCTTAACATGATGACTAGGTGGTGATGCTATTATAGCAAACGATTTATTATTATTTGATGATATATCATAATGGTCAGTAGTTATATTATTAAATGTCGATAGAATTATCTTATCTGTTATTTTATTTTTATTAAATTTTCTACCTCGATAGTTATATAGAGTTATGTTAAATCGAGGATATAATTTTTTAATGATAGTAGCATGTTTTAAGGCAATATCTCCTGTTCCTATTATGACAACATCTGTATAAATCACTTTATTCTACTTCTTGAGCCTTTTTTAAATTCTCTGGGTTCCCAATATCAAGCCAATGTTCATGCAATGGGAATACAGATACTGATTTTTTTTTGATATATTGATCTATCAAAGTTGTCATATCTATATACTCCCCTTTTTTCATTTGATTTATAACGTTTTTTTCTATGACATATATTCCTGCATTTATCAGATAACTTTTAATAGGCTTTTCTTCTAGTTTCATTAACTCAGCATCATTCAAATTAATTGTGCCGAAAGGAATTAAAATATCATAGTTAACTGTACAAAGTGTTATTTCTTTATTTGATTTTTCATGGAATTTTAGGAGCTGATCATAGTTAATTGATGTCATTAGATCACCATTCATGACTATTAAAGGACCCTCATAATTATTTTGTAACAGTGATAATGAACCAGCTGTTCCTAATGGATCTTTTTCTTCAATATAACTAATATTTGTATTAAATTTTTTACCATCACCAAAATAATTTTTAATATCATCACCCATATAACGCACAGATATTATTATATTTGTAAATCCATAATCAGATAATGACTGAATAATTTTATGTAATATTGGCTTGTCTTTAATATATAGTAGTGGCTTTGGGGTAGATAGTGTTAATGGCATCATTCTCTTACCTTCTCCTCCAGCCATAATAACAACTGTATTTTTTTTAGATAATTTTTTATTAACCCTTATCGATGACTCAATACCTATAAACTTGTTATCTTTATCAACAATTACAACTGATAATTTATTTTTTGTTAATAATTCGTTAATGAGCGTTGAATCGCTATCAAGTGCACATCGCGGATTTTTATTCATAATAGTTGAACAGTCGTTGGATAATGATATATTTTGTAATAGACCTCTGCGTATATCACCATCTGTAATAGTACCTATTACTTTATTATCATCAGTAATAATCACTATTACCTTGATTTTACACTCTTGTAGCAATTCCACAGCTTCTTTTATACTAGACTTTGTATATAAAACATTTTTATGAAAAGATTTGCCTACAGTCACTTGATATCACTCCTTTTAAGAATATGATTAGCCTTCAACGACTTATTAACTTTTTTTCCTATAACTTTATAAAATTCTATAGGGTGCATTCCAGTCCCAGGTCTTCTGATTCCTAAATTATCAGTAGTTATCTTGTCATTTTTAATTATATTATTAGATATAACTAGACTTTTCCTAGCCGAAGATATATTTTTCTTTTCTGATTTAGTAATAGTTTTAATATGATTTCCTAGCATTGTTTCTGAATCTCTAATATTATTGACATATTTTTTAAACTCACTAGGATTTAATGATGCTTTGTGATCAGGTCCTAACATTTTCTTATCAAGCGTTATATGTGTTTCTATGGTAGATACACCTTTTGAAACTGCGATTATTGGAGTTATAGTGTCACTAGAATGATCAGAATAACCTATTGAAATATTAAATATATTTCTATATGTCTCAATAACATTTAGATTCAATTCATTAAGTGGTGCTGGATATGCTGTTGTACAGTGCATAAGAATAACTTTAGAACTTAGATATTTTTGGCTATGATCTCTTGTATAAAAATTTTTATGTCTTAAAATATTAAATCTATATTTTTGTATACTATCTTTATATTTATTTGCATAAGAAAGTGAAGATAATGCAACTTTTACATCATCAATAGAAGACATACCAGATGAGATGATAATATTAGTGCTTTTAGAACCAGCCTCGAGTAAAAAAGGTATATTAGTAATATCCGTTGATGATATTTTAATTGTTTTGAGCTTAAGCTTAGATACTAAATATTGTAGGCTATCAATATCAAATGGTGTTGAAATAAAATCTATTTTTAGCTTTTTTGAATACTCTAAAAGTTTTTCATGATCTTGCTTGGATAACTCATATTTTTTTAACATTTTAAGCTGCGAAATTTCTTTATTATATTCATTCTGATATTCTGATTTTTTCGCTGTTGGAGTTGCTAGTAAGTTACTTTTATAAGTCTGAAATTTAATAGCATCTGCTCCACAATCTTTTGCAATTTTTATTAGTTTTTTTGCTATAGATAATGATCCGTTATGATTAATACCTGCTTCAGCTATAATATATGTTTTATTCTTAATATTATGTAACATCATAAAAACCTTTATATAATATCTTATCAAGATTTGTTTTTTCTAGAATATTAAGTATGTTATTCACGGATTTTACTGGTTTATATTTAATATCATTACGAATGTTATTGATAAATTTTTTATTATTAATTTTCTCATAAGCATTAATTATAGACTTATAATTATAGTCGCTTGATATGATATTGCTGCTTAGAGGTCTGCCTTTTTGCCTATCACCTATTAATATTACAGGTGTATGAAGATATGGGGCTTCTATAACACATGATGATGAATTACCTATCATACAATGAGCATGTTTGATAAGACTATGATATAGAGTTCTTCCAGCTGACTTAATAAATCTTACATTGTCATTTGATGATGTATAATCATGAATTTTTTCCAAAAGTAAATCTGATCCAACATCTGAGTTTGGACTAGTAAAAATTATATTTACTTTTTCTTGCTTATTGAGAAATTTGAATATATTAGTTATCAATGCAAGATTTTTCTCATAAATAGTTTCTGGATGTAAGGATACTAAAAGATATTTACTATTATTATTTTTAAAACGATCTTGCAATTGTTTTTTTGTGGATAAATTATTTTTTTTAATACCTAAATTACCTAATGAACCTATATTATGTATATTCTTTGGATTTTCACCCATTTTAATTAATCTTTTTTTAAATGAGTCATCTGCTGTTAAATGAATATGTGATAACTTTGAGATTGAATGTCTTAGATTATCATCTAGTGCTCCAAGAGTCACTTCACCACCATGTAAATGCGTGATTGGTATATTTAATAAATAAGCACATAAAGCAATAGGATAAATATCATATCGATCACCTAAGATCATAATAATATCTGGTTTTATTTTTGTAAGAGTTAAGTATGCGCTATTCATTTGTACTGCCATAGAGTTGATTATATCCTTGTTAGTGGCAGATCTCTGGGAGACTTTGATTATATCTGTTATCATAAAGCCATCTTTTTTAAAATCTCTGATTGTATCTCCATATTTTTTCATTAAATGCATGCCAGTAACAACTATTTTTAAATCAAATGATTTTGATTCTTTCATAGCAACTAAAATGGGGTGTAAGTGACTATAATCAGCTCTACTCGAACTAATGACACAAATTTTTCGTCTTTTCTTTTTCACGATTTTTTTGTTAGATGTTATACAAACCAGTCTTATATCTATCTATATTATTAGATTCACTAAACCACTCTATAGTTTCGATAAGACCTTTTTTTAGCCCCAATTTCCCAGAATATTTTGGGCTCCAATTTAAGAGTTTTTTAGCTTTTTTATTATCAGCTTTTAAACGATAAACCTCACCAGATTTTGGCCTAATTCTTGACTTATCTGAGATAATTCTAATGTCTGTATCTATTATTTCTCTTATCAATTCACATAAATCCTTAATAGAAATTTCAAAACCTGATCCTATGTTAATAACTTCTCCTAAGCTCTTTGGTGATTTACCTACATGGATAAAACCATTCACCGTATCGGCTATATATGAAAAGTCTCTAGTAGGATATAGAGATCCAAGTTTAATCTTTTTATTTTCAGACAACATTTGAGTGATAATTGTAGGAATTATCGCTCTATTTGATTGCCGAGGGCCATATGTATTAAATGGTCTTATAATTGATACGGGAAGATTAAAACTACTAAAATAAGAATAAGCTAATTGATCTGCGGCAATTTTTGTAGCTGAGTATGGTGACTTAGAAATAATGGGTGTTTCTTCACTTATTGGAAGTGTCTTCGTATCACCATATACTTCGCTAGTAGATGTATGTATAATTTTTTCGATATTAGTATCTAATGCAGATTCTAAAATATTCAATGTGCCTTGAACATTTGTCTGTAAATAAGAATTGGGTGAATGATATGAATAAGGAATAGCGATTAGTGACGCTAAATGAAATATAATATCTGAGTTTTGCACAGCTTTATTTACAAATTTATAATCTCTAATATCTCCACTGATTACTTCAATATTATCAAGGATATTCTTATCAATATCCTCTAACCAGCCCCATGTGTTGAATGAATTATATAATGACATTGCCGTAATATTACATTGATGTTTTGATAATTCCTCAACTAAATGTGATCCAATAAAACCATCAGCTCCTGTGATAAGTATATTTTTATTTTTATAATTAATTTTTTGCATATTTATATATAACTACTAGGTAAGCTTATAGTTGATCTCCATAATTTAGTACAATTCTTCATATCCATCTTTGGATATTTAGTATTCATTTTTAGTAAGTGTTGAGGTTTCCATGCTGCTCTACACTTTAATCCGTTTAATAATAAATATTCGAATATTTCTTTTTTATTATTAATATATTTATCTTTAATAATAAGATTATTGACCCAATGATTCTGAATAGAATGGCTATTTTCTTCTATGAGACTTGCAATCTCATTTTCTTTCATGCTCAATAAATATTTTTTATATAATTTTCTTTTTTTCGTGAGCGTCTGTTCCAAACATAAAAGCTGAGAGTATCCCAATGCTGCATTTAAATTAGTCATTCTTAGATTATATCCAACACTATCATGCTCAATTTCATAAGGATGATTTATTCTTGATGTACTTACTAGATGCTTGATAGACTTAAAGTCATTAATATTTTTTAGAAATATTGCTCCTCCCATACCTGTGGTTACAATTTTATTGCCATTAAAGCTAACAATTCCATAATCTGAGATTGTTCCAGCATGTTTTGTCTTATAATAGGAGCCAAGAGCACCAGCTGCATCTTCTACTATCTTAATATTATATTTTTTGCATATTTTCACTATTTTTGTCATATCTGACATATAACCATAAGGATGGACCACGATTAATGATCTTATTATTCTTTTAGATTTTTTGTTGTAGCATATATTATTTTTAATAAAACATGATCTTGACAAATATAATGATAGTTTATCAGGGTCAATACATGGATTATCAGAATAACTATCAATATAGTGAGGAATGCCGTTGTTATAAATAACAGCATTAGAAGTTGCTGCAAATGTCATACTTGGTACTAATACTTCACAATTTTCTACATTAATTCTCTTTAACACCATAAATAAGGCAGCAGTTCCACTATTAGTAAGAATGATATATTTTGAACCTGTTATTTTCTTGAGTTTCTCTTCAAATTTTATTAAATATTCACCAATACTAGAAACATTGTTAGTCTTTATGCAGTCATATAAATATTTTTTTGATGATAATGGAAGAATTGGTTCATGTACAAAATAGGTCCTGCGTTTTTTACCAATTGCATTTATTATTGACTTAGTCAAATTTTCTAATAACAATTTTTTAATCTTCATCGCTATTTGCTAGAGTTGCTTGTGAGTTTTTTACTTCTTTTTCTAATAATCTAAGTTCTGCTTTTAATTTATCATACTCATCATTTTTTCTTTTGAAAAAACCTAAAGTCATTTTAGCTTTTTCTTTAATGCCTTCTGATGTTAGATAATATGCATAAGCTCTTTTATTTTTGTTATTTTTAAAATTTTTTGCTTTTACTATTCCTTTTTCTACAAAGGCATTAAGTATGTAATTAACTTTGCCTAAACTGATACCAAGATGTTGCGCGATTTCACGTTGACTCACCTCTTGTTTTTTTTCAAGATATCTAAGCATATGCATATCATTTTCTTGGTTTTTAATTTTTTTATTATCCATTAACTGTATTACCTATAAAATACTTTTTAAACTCATCAATGATAATTGAACTAGATGTTTTTCCTTCTGAATTTTTACTAACAATGTAATTATATTTATAGTTGTCATAAAGATTCTTATTTACACTAGATATTTTAATATCGTTTATTGATTTTATTTTATCAATATTGATTAAATTACATCCTAATGATTTTGATATTTCATGATTAGCATATTCTTCATATTCACCTATCCAATCATTTATCATTAAAAAGTTGATAGGTTTATAATTAAGTACAGCATAACTTATTGCGGTACTATGATGAGATAGTACATATTTTGATTTAACTACTAATTCAGCAGTTTTTAGCCTTGTAACCTGGCGACCCATGAATTCATTATTATCATACTTGCTTGTTGGATGAGCAGAGATTATAACTTCTGTATTATATTTTTCTTCAAAATAATCAAAATATCTTGACAATGATTTAAAGTATTCTTTTGGATTGATTTTTTTAAGATCATTTAGGCTAATATCAGAATTTGCTGTTAAATTACTATCTAAAAATACTGCTTGATTTAACTCTGTCTTATTATGAGTATTCTCAAGAAATTGATCGTAATCACATAAGTTAATATCTATTGTTTTTTTTGCATTTGATATAGAATTAGACCCTATCCCAGCATTAAAATAAATATCATGAGTTTTGATCAATTTGAGTTTTTTTATAATCTTGCAATATATGGCACCGAAAATATTTCTAAAACTGTTCTTAAATGGTAGCTGATTATTAAACAGCATTTTTACTTTTTGCAAAAAAGATTTGTGTCTAAAAGCAAGGGCTTCAGGCGTGTCTCCCCAGTTAAAAAATACTGTAAATATATTATATTTATTCAAGATTCTATAGAGTTTTGCATTACTTGCATGAAAGGAAGCCATGATTATATATATAGTTTTAGTATTTCTATTATCATGAAGTAAGTTAGATAATTGTTTATAGCTAAACTTTTCTAATATTTTAATACCATCTATACATGTCTGTTCAAGTTTACTCTCTGAATTTTTTAAAATTTTTGAAATATCCCAAAATTCAACCTCAAACTTACTCTTTACCAAGATATTCGCATACCAATCTCTCAAGACTTTGTCGCTATAAGGCATTGTGCTTATATATATAATCTTGTGGACCATTACTACAATCTTGTTGGAGGTTTTGCTGTAATTTTTTTATGAAAAAAATTAATCACTGTGTCAAAAGTAGGATCATATTTATTTTCCTGAGCCCAGTATAAATTATGTGAAATCTGCGCATCGTTCCAATGTGTATGAAAGTTTAACAATGCATGTAAATAGTTAGATTCAATATATAATTTCAAAGGTGAATCAATATAGGACAAAGATAGAGTCTTATTGACAAAATCGACGTGATATCTTTTATTAATATCAGTGACCTCAATCAATAATGATGATTTAGACTGAATATTTAATGTTTCCATCTTTTGGAATGCATGGTTTGTCGATTCTTGTATCAGCGCCTCTAGTGATTTTATATCTGATATTGGTTTAAATAAATATCTAGTATTTGGAATTTTAGAATACATATGATCAGAAAAGTCTATCAAACTAGGATGAGTATTATCAGATCTTTTGATATTCAATTCATCATCAAGAAACATAGTATCACCTACATGAAGATAATGAGTATTAATGCCAGTATTAGATTCATAGATTTTACATGTTTTCGTCTTATCGAGCCATTCTTCTGGATGTATGCTTGCGAAATCTTTTGCTGATGGTCCTGCAAGAGCAAAATCAGAAGAATAAAGTAAGATATTTTTAGGTTCAATTTTTTCAATAAATTTTGATTGTAACACTAGTCTATTATGACTATGCATATGCGATAATTCTTTTCTTTTAGCTTTGGAAAAGTTAATAAAATTTAGAGGGTAATCAGCTGCATATCCATTGTATGGGATCATTAGTAAATCTGATTTTTTTAATGACTCTAAAGTTTTTTCTATTTTATCAAAATAATATGGAGAATCATCAGATAGGATACAAAGTTTATGTCTTTCTGTTGTAAGCAGTAATCCACAATCTATTGGAACCCCATTAACATTAGCATTTGCCATTTCTTCAGTTTCATGGCCATATGTATTCATCGGTGGTATTACTTGAAATCTAATATCTTCTATTACAGATGTGTCAGCATCAACATCAATCATTCTGATTTTACTAAATCCTAAAAACTCAAGTTGTTTCTTGATCTTATCATTTGGGAATATATTAGGAATAAAAAATTCTGTCATCTTTGGAAAATTTTTGATCAAATTGTAGTCACAATGATCTTTATGTATATGAGAAATAAATACATGAGTAACACCATTTATAGCCTGATCTACATCATATACCGGAGGATACACCATCCATGAATTATCATAAATCCTATTTGTTAACCATGGATCACATAAAATAACATATTCTTTATATTCTATGCGTACAAAAGCATTACTTATATTTTGTATCTTAAGATCGTTTTTCTTCATATTGAGCACCTACATTGAAAAGTCTGTTAATTACATGTTTTTTATTATCAATAATTCTATTATTCGGATAATATCCAGTTACCATTGAGTCATTTGGTATGTTTTGATTTATGATAGTTGAGTTAGCAGTCATCACTACGTTATTACCTATATTACAATTACCTATGATTGAGGTATTACTATATAGCGCAACACCTTTGCCAAGATTAGGATAAATACCTTCATCTGTTGAGCCTACTGTTACATTTTGATATACATAAAGATAATCATCATATTTCGCATGACCTAATATTGTATTTAGAGGATGAGCTACACAAAAAATATTAGGTAAATTTACTGAATAAAATATATCAACACTATGCATCAATTTATTCAAGTAATATATTTTTTCAAGATTAGTTCTCTCATAATCTAATTTAAATCCAGAGTTTGCAATATAATATAATAAAACAACCATATGGTCAGAGTTAAGATGATTGAATAAAGGTATATCATTTTCACAAAAATACTTATCTTTTACATTTGAAAATGAATATTCAAGTCTATCAAGACCAGCATTGACCATAATTTTTAATGATGAATCATTGATATTATTATTATCAGGAAAATTATATTTTATGAGATCCCTAATATATGAAAATATTTCTTGTTTGGATAAAGATGTATTCATTTAGTATTACTGGTCATATTTTTAATACTAGATAAGTAACCTATAGTTCTTGAAATATCAAAAACTAATGCAGATAATGGTAGTGCCAAATAAAAGTATATACTTTTTTCATCAAATATATGTTTCGATTTAATATATGGTGCAATATATCCGCGTACTATTAAATAAAGGAAGAAAACTTTTAGAAATATATCTGATGAAATTGAAAATATTATTATAAAAATAAAAAAAATATAAAGATGAGGCTTATAATCTCCATTTGTCTTCCATCCAGTTAATGAATAATTATAAACTTTTTTAGCTGCAGATATATAATCTTTAGCATAATTAGTTCCTATATATTTTAATGATATATTTTTGTTTATTACTCTATCTATTTTTTTAATCTTCAATCTATTAATAAAATCAATATCATAACCTGCTCTCATATTTTCCACTAATAAACCAGCATTCTCAAATATCTTAATATCCATTAGGGAGCCTGGAAAGCATATAGTTTTATTTTTATAACCATAAGTTTGAGCAATTAGAGATTTATCTATAACATCTCTGCCGTCTGTGTATATTTGAGTTGATACAATAAGAGAGTTTTTTTTCTTTAGTAGCCTATATTGACTATCTAGCCAGTTTTTTGGAATTAATAAGCCACAATCTATATATGCAACATAATTAGTTTTTGAATGTTTGATTCCATAGTTTATAGATGAGCTTGGAGATCCTAACTTTGGTTGCAATAGCTTTATGGATTTATTCCCATGGTCTATATACTCCTTGATAATATCTACAGAATTATCTGAAGATCCTGAATCTACCATTAATATTTTAAATGGTTTATGTTTTTGTGTACACAATGACTCCATTGTTGTTCTTAATGTCTCTTCCTCATTAAAGAACGGTATAATTACTGTTATATCACTCATATGTATTTAGACAGGCTACCGCAGGAACATATGTTCAAGCTATGAACATATTAATCAATTAGGAGAAATATTGCAAGTTTCAGTAGTAAATCGGTTGAATATCGCTGTAATTTACTGAGACTTTTCTTGTTTTGTTAAGTATATTCAATAATATCAGTGCCCGTTTTGACCCTTTCTTCTCTAAAAAAATGCCATTCAGCATTGATAAACCTTTAGTGATGTTTACCTTAGATCCTTTCTTTAAAGAATTGATTTTTATATCTTTTTTATGATTTATATTATCAATAATTTCCTGATCAATAACATGCGGATATCCTGATATATGGTCAACAAGCACTTTTAGTATTCCAGTGGTATATGATAATGAGCCGATTTTGTTCAAATTTCCTTTTATCTTAATGAAAATATAGCCAGGGAATAGATATTCGCTGACATCTTTCCATTGTGAGCCTTGAAATTTTTTAGTACTAAGCGTGGGTAGATATACCTCATGCCCTTGATTTTTCACATTAAATTCAGCTATTTTCTCACGTTTAGCTTTCGTTTGTGCTAGTATCCACATATGTTCAACCCCTGAACAGATATTATAGCAATAACTAGTGAGAATCAAGGTTATTCGTACCTATCCCAATATACGTAATATTGTGTCTGGACATCAAATCAGGTGAATATATATTTCTTCCGTCAAATATAATAGGTTTTATGAGCAATTTTTTTAATTTATCAGGCTCAATAGACCAAAATTCCTTCCATTCTGTGCATATTATTAAAGCATCAGCATTTTTAGCCGCCGCGCTTGCTGTCTTATACTCTTTATATTTATTAGAATCAAAATTAAAATCCTTAGATAATGTTGCAATTGGGTCATATGATTTAACAAATACTCCAGAATCAATAAGACTATTTATTAGTGTAATACTAGGTGCATATCTAATATCATCAGTTTCAGGCTTAAACGCAATTCCCCAGACTGCTATAGTCATACCCTTAAGTTTATTTCCAAAAAAAGATTTTACTTTTTTAAATAAGATATTTTTTTGATCGTCATTGATATTGTCAACTGCATTTAATAAACGAGAAACATAGTTATGTTTAGAAGCGATATGATTCAATGCTTTGATGTCTTTAGGAAAGCAAGAACCACCATATCCACATCCTGGATAAAGAAATTCATAACCTATTCGTTTATCTGCACCAATTCCATTTCGCACCTTATCAATATCAGCTCCTACCATATCAGCTATATTTGCTAATTCATTAATAAAACTAATTTTTGTTGCTAACATCGCATTTGCTGCATACTTTGTTAATTCCGCGGATTTAATATCCATATATTGTATTTTGTATGATTTTCTATTGAAGGCTTTATAAATCTGGTCAAAAAGTTTAGATAAATTATTATTTTCTATACCTACTATAATTCTATCAGGTTTCATAAAATCTGATATAGCATTACCTTCTTTTAAAAACTCAGGATTTGAGGCAATATCAAATGTAAAATCTTTTTTAGCTCGCTTCAATGATTTCAACAAAAGATTTTTAATAAGATAATTCGTACCAACTGGTGATGTTGATTTCTGAACAATCACCTTATGACCATTCATATTTTCAGCAATATTCTTTATAACATTTTTGACAGAAGTTAAATCAGCATCACCATTCTTCTTAGATGGTGTATCAACAGCTATAAAAATAACATTTGCATTATGAACAGCTTTTTTATATGAAGTAGTAAAAGATAGTCTGTTATCATTCATATTAGACTTTATCATAGGCTCAAGTTTAGGTTCATAGATAGGTATTATACCTCTCGAAAGTTGTTTAATTTTCTGAGTATCATTATCTAAACAAATAACATTGTGACCTACTTCTGCAAAACATGCTCCAGTGACTAATCCCACATATCCAGATCCAATTATTGTAATTTTCATGTAGCACTACTCCTCATATGCATACTAGTTTTTATAGCAGCTAAAGTACTGAGTATAACACTCATAAAAAGCATTAGCTGTTGATGTGCTAAAAATGTTTGAAATAGCATGATAATTGAAAAATAACATACTGACAATATACCAAGTAAAGAAATAAAATTCTGATCAGATTTCTCTCTATTAAATTCTCTACTAAAAAATTTAATATGAAAATAAATGAAGATCAGTAATGTGATTAAGCCAAATATCCCTGTTTTGGCATATATATCAAGATATTGATTATGCGCATGGTTCATACCTGCAGATTTATTAGTAAGTGTTTTGCGTATAGGGTCAACATTGCCACGTATAATTTGATCTTCTAAATTTTCGTTGAAGTTATTTAATCCTACACCATATAGATTATTTTCGTTTATCATATTAATGGAAGCTTTCCAAATTGATATACGAGGAACAATGCTATCTTCATGTTGCCAATAGTGTCCAGAACCCTCAAATAAGTAATTATATGTAGAATGATATGTATTTGTCATTCGGTCAAAAACAGGGCTTACAAATAATAAACTTAACAGAATCAATGAAGCAAAACCAAGAGATTTCTTTTCCATAATTATTGCAGTCTTTGATTTTGTTAGTAACAAGTAAAATATAAAAAGAATAATGATCAGAGAAAGTCCTCGTTGTCCAGTTAGCATCCATCCTATAAAACCTATGAAGAAAGACACTATGAAGAAGAAACGAATATTTTTATTACTAAATTGAGAAATTGACATAAAAGAAATTAATGAAAAAAATAATATGATAGATGCAAACACTGATGTGCTACTTGAAAAACCTACGACAGGACCATTCATAAAATAATACTGATAGATTGCAAATAATCCAGATGAGATAGATGAAAGGCCAAAAATAATTAAAAAATCATGTAATTTTAAATTAATTTCTCTCAAAGTAACATAAATAGGTATAACGAATAAAAGCCTAAGATAATTATCTAGTTCACTTAATGAAGATAAATGAATTAACGAATTATAGAAAGGATAGATAAAAAATAAAACATAAGTAGCTAATAAGATAATTTCATATTTATTGTAACTTTTTCTAGCATAATATAGTGAATAAAAAATACATAAAGATAGTAAAATAATCGCGGTGATATTATAAATAGTATCAGTAATTAATATTGTAATAAAAAATAATGAAATAAGGATAACAATTAATTGAGGTATGAACTTTGGAATTGAGTAAATATTTCTACTTTTAAGAAAAAAACTAGATAACAATATTATAAACGATAAAACAAAGAGGCTGAATCTGAGTATTGTATCTGGAGGTCTAAAGATATTATCTTTAGTACTAAAGACAGTAATAATTTCATTTAAATTAAAATCATAAAATAATTGTTTAATTGGTGTTTCATGATTTCCAAATAAAGAAATTGTTAATAATGGCAACGCTAGAATAAATATATATATTTTTTTTTCTAACAGTAAACTCATTGTACTATCTAATTAGAATAAGCCAATAATATTACCATCATCATCAAGGTCAATTTTTTCTGCAGCAGGTACTTTTGGCAAGCCAGGCATGGTCATAATATCGCCACATACCATGACAATAAATTCAGCTCCAGCAGCTAATCTTACTTCTCTGATTGCAATTTCATGACCCGTTGGTGCACCTCTTAGTGTTGGATCAGTTGAAAATGAATATTGTGTTTTTGCAACACAAACAGGATATTTTCCATACCCATTATTCTGCAACTCATCAATTTGCTTTTTAATATTTGCTGGTGCTGATATTCCAGATGCACCATAAATTTTTTGTGCAATTGTTTCCATTTTAGACCATAAGTCTAAATCATCTTCATACAAAAATTTAAAATTATTTTCAGCTTTTTCAATTGTTTCTATAACTGCTTCTGCAAGTTCTTTTGCACCCGCTCCTCCATTTGCATGATGAGTTGAGGATACAATTGGTACATTCAATTCTTCTGATTTGTCTTGTAAGATTTTTCTTTCGGCTTCAGTATCACTGGCAAAACCATTAATACCTACAACTACTGGTAAACCATAATGCTCTTTAAGATTATTTACATGTTTTTCAAGATTAACTAAACCTTTTGACAAATATTCACAACCCTCTTTAGAGAATTCTTCTTTAGGGCAACCACCATGATACTTTAAAGCTCGAATTGTAGCTACTAGAACAACTGCAGACGGTTTCAAATTGGCTTTTCTACATTTTATGTCAAGAAATTTTTCAGCTCCAAGATCTGCTCCAAAGCCAGCCTCGGTGACTACATAATCAGCAAGTTTCAGTGAAGCTTTCGTAGCTATAACTGAATTACATCCATGAGCAATATTAGCAAATGGTCCTCCATGAATGATTGCTGGATTATTTTCTAGAGTTTGAACCAAATTAGGCATTATCGCATCTTTAAGTAGAACAGTCATTGCTCCATGTGCGTTTACCTGTCTTGCCAATATAGGTTCTTTATTTCTTGTATAGGCAACAACTATATCTCCTAATCTTTCTTTTAAATCAGATAAAGATGTTGCAAGACAAAATATTGCCATAACTTCTGAGGCAACTACTATATCAAATCCATCTTCTCTAGGATATCCATTACCAATCGATCCTAGCGAGCAAACTGTTTTACGTAATGCCCTATCATTCATATCAAGCACTCGTTTCCATGTAACTCGCCTGACGTCAATTCCTAACGCATTACCATGATGTATATGATTATCAACCATTGCTGATAATAAGTTATTAGCTAGTTGAATTGCATTAAAATCTCCTGTGAAATGAAGATTAATGTCTTCCATAGGAATTACTTGCGCCATTCCTCCACCAGCTGCACCACCCTTCATTCCAAAAACTGGTCCAAGTGATGGTTCTCTGATAGTAACTAAGGCATTCTTTCCGATTTTATTCAATGCGTCTCCCAGCCCAACCGAGGTTGTAGTTTTGCCTTCACCGGCTGGCGTTGGACTAATAGCAGTTACTAATATTAATTTTCCATCTTCTTTGGATTCTAGCGAATTGATAAAATCCATAGAGATCTTAGCTTTATGATGCCCATATGGTTCTAGAGCATCTTCAGGTATATTTAACTTTTTTGCAATTTCCTGGATTTTTTGAAGTTTCGCTAACTGCGCTATTTCAATATCTGTTTTCATGTTATCCACCCTATAGTAATGATATCTTAAAAAATATAAAGTTCAAGATATCAAAATTTTTATTATCACTGTTTATAAAATTCTAATTGAGCTGAATTATATTCTCCTAGGGATGGGTCATTTAAGTAAAATATATGTTGATCATAATTTGCATCATTTTTGTATTGCCAATTTCTAGTCAAATTGTCCCTTAAGAATGCAGCATTTGCTCCTCTACCATCCGTTAATATAATAGTTCCTGGCGTCAGAAAATATTCAATTTTTAGTATATCTGAGACCATAGGCATGAGATCTTTATGCGCAGTACTAAAACCATTTATAGTGCCTTTAACATTAAACTGTTCAGGTCCATCTAGGTATATAAAATCAGGATTACATAGAGGGATAGACTTATATTCTGTACATATGCGACCATTAAATGTAGTCATATTAATCTCAGAAACCTTATAATTAATTTTTGATGGTTTTATAACTTTATTTTTTTTCCAATAATTATTTATTCTCTTTCTTGTGATACCCATATATTTTTTTTCATTCTCCAATATGAACAGTTCAAATGGATTATTTCTTCTGAGATTTTTAACCTTATTTTCATATTTACTTTTGAGCTCTGATAATGATGCGGAGAACATCAATGATGAATATCCTGAGCCAAATTCTAAAATTGTAGTTCGTTTATTCATGTAAACAATTTGATACAGCCTATATAAATCTTTAAGTTGAGGACGATACTTATAATCTGATGTCATATCATTAACTGCTTCTTGATATTCTTTGCTGGACTTTACGACAGAATCCATATTTTTAGATTTGAAGAACTTAATGATATCAGCATTAGAGATTTTTTTTGGAGTTCGTACATTTTTCATAATATATTATAAATTATTGTTGCCTAATTATATCACAAACATCAACTCTAGCTAGTTCTAACTTGTTTGGGTTAATTTTTTTTGATAAGGGTGGAATTATATTATTCGATCTAAAGGCACATTCTATACCTAAATCTTTAAGTATTTTTAAGGTATCTGAATTATAAGAACCCAAAGGGTGAGATGCGCACTTAATTTTATATCCACATAAGTTTTCTAGATGTAAAATATTTTTTTTATACTCAACTAGTTGATCAGCATAAGATAAGTTTTGGAAATTAATACGATGACTATAAGAATGCAATCCTATCATATTACCAGATTTTATAAGATTTAATAGATCTGATTCGTTCATCCAAATAGCATCGTAATTTATATCATTCAAAAAATCTTTTTCTGAGAAAAAATTTCTCATAAGATTAATAAATTCTGCATTATCAAAATATTTATTTCTCAGATATCTATATTTGATATCACTATCTGAATAAAATGAATAACTATTTTCCATTGAGATTTTGAATTTTATATACTTTTCCTCAGAAAATATTTTATCGTCTAATTGTAAAAAAGATAGAAACTCTATCAAAAATTTCTGAAAGTTATTATATTTTGAAGAAATAATATTACTAAATACTTCATTGAAATCAACTTCATTGAAAAATGTTAATGAATGTACGAAAAAAAATGCAGTTAGATTATATTTTTTTAGGACCGGTTCCGCTATTTGTATTTGAGATTTTAGGCAATCATCAAATGTTAAACATATATGATCATTCTTAAGCATATTATTCTCTAATCTATCAAGCCATTGTTTTGGATCTATAATTCTATCAATACCAATATTAAGTATGAGTGATTCTAATTCAGTTGCACTTAATGCACCTTGATATTTTGGTAAGCTTGGCCCATAAAATCTATGGAACATAATACCATGAGGATAGTTTTGATGATAATCAGGACTCATTCAAAATAACTTTCTAATTTACTATCTCTAACAGTGTCAAGAGTTGCACAGTGTATACCTCCACCTTGGGTGTAAATGTGTCTCATTTTAATTGGTACTATCTTAAAATTATACTTTTCTAGGACTTTAATCAAATTTGTTTGTCTTTCGTCAACAATAACTGTCTCTTGATCATATGAAAGTAGATTCATACCGACCCATGGAGAAGACATTAAGTTCAAATTAGTCTCAAAACCTAAACTCTTTAATTCATTATAAGCTGGATCTCGGACAGACTTTTGAAATTCTAATTCTTCCTTTGAGGTTTCGGCTACATCTTCAAAATAAATCTTATCCCATTTATCGAATAATTTAGGTAGATTTTTTTCTGAAGCTCTTGCGCTATTTACTAATATCAAACCAGGCTTAAGTGCCATCAATGTAGAGTCAATATGACTTGATCTATAAATCGAATCGGTTATGTGAACATTATAATTCTCGCCAACTATAGATTTTAACCATTTACCAGCCTTTGCGTTACCTGAGGATGATTGCAAATACAATAAATCCTTACCTAAACGTAATGTATTTGCTGCCTCAAACATTATTTCTTTTTCAGATAACTTATGTAATTTTTCTAATCTACCATTTGTTAATTCTAAATGCTTACGATCTTCATCTGTCAGAGTTCTCTCATTTTCATCTCTATAGTATGGCTGAAGAACATCGTAATTCAGTTTTGGTTTTGGTGCAGCAATCCATTTAAAACCTTTTTCATAATACTCATACCAAATATCATAAAGAGTTGTTGTTTCGAAATATCGGCTAGCATCATGAGATGGGCTTTCAATAACCATATCGCCAACAACTAAATTTAAATCTCTAACATTATATGCATTATTGCTTGTGGAGCTCCATGATGGGGTTGAGTATAATTTACTAAAATCAAACACATTCGGCCTTAATACTTTGACAGAGAGTTCCGATAAAGTTTTTGCTAAGTTATCAAGATCTTCCGTGACTTCATCATAAAACCATTTTGGACTAGATTCCTTTGCAATCTTCATAGCTTTTTCAAAATTATTTGGATCTATTTTCTTACTAGAGTTCCAAGTAATTGTTGCTTGAGTATTTTGTGCAGTCCCAACTATGCATTCATGTAGTTTATCCCACTCGTTATGTGAATTTATTTTACCTGTCTGATTTTTCATTTTAACAATTATTACATAAAACAGATATGATTACTTGATTTTTTTAGCAGGTGTTCCAAAATACAAAGAATTTGATATGCAGTTTTTATTGACAAAGGAATGGCCACCAATTATTACATCATGATCAATATTAATATTATTAGTTATTGTTGAGCCTATTCCAATATCAGAGTTATTACCTATTTTTACATCACCACCAGTAACAACTGTGGGTGCAATGTTTATAAAATCACAAATTATATTGTCATGATCAATAGATGCTTTAGTATTGATTATGCAATGTTTGCCAATTTTAGTTCCAGTATTAATTATTGACCCTGCAATAACCGCTGTGCCCTCTTTGATTACCACATCATCAGAAATTATAGAATTCTTGGATATCAATGTCATCCAATTGAAAGATGGAAAAATTTTATTAACCTTATCGACTATAGATATTCGTTTTTCAATTGAACCTATGCCAACAATACCACAGGATTCTTCATCATATAATGATTCTAATTCAGAGAGACTATTAATGACGTTGTAATCAATGTTATTAATTTTTATTGAGCTATCTTTATTGTCATCTGGTCCAATAAAAATTATGGAGTTACAGTTATCAATAAGTAGCAGCTCTGATAACAAGACTCTTGAATGACCGCCAATACCAAAAA
>MDSV01119879.1_pt1 | contig 52940 bp, 57 predicted proteins | sample 810851 | NCBI WGS metagenome assembly MDSV01 (sample SAMN05326640, study PRJNA326480) | marine metagenome | isolation source: seawater | place: Atlantic Ocean: North East | collected 2012
TATAATCACTACAAATACCCAATACATTTTCAAGTTTAAAATCTTTTGCTAATTCTGGCATAACAGATATTCCGTTAGAGCAGTCTACACCTGGATAAGCCCAAAGATACCCTTGTGATGTTAAGGTTACTTTATCATTTTCGTGCCAAAAATAATTTAAATAAAAACCTCCTCTATCTAATTCATGCAGTTTATTTATAGCATCTACATTTTTACAATGTATCCATAATTTTCTATAGTTATTTTCTAGCCATTCTATAGGTATATCATATTGAGGTTCATCATGACCTAAATAAAATTTATTATTAGAAAACCAAAAATCAACTTCAACCTCATATCCTTTAATTATAGCGTCAAGAATATATGAAGGTTTATTTTCATTTTCAGGATTAGGCCCATCTATATTACCTCTATGTGATATTAGTATCATTTATAATTTTCTATATAATACTTTAAATCTTCAGGAGTACCTAACCCCCACATCTTTTCAATATTATAAGTTCTTATTTTTTTATTATCTTTTATAGCTTCATTAAATACTGGACATACATAAAATTCATTATTTACTCTTATATCTTTATTAATCATTTGTTCAGCATATTTAACAAAATCTGAGCCGTTTTTCCAGAAGTAATATCCAACAGTAGCAATATCTGATATAGGATTTTTTTCTGCTACTTCAGTTACAAGGCCTTCACTATTTAATTTAGCAAATGACCACTTAGGATGAGTAGCTTTAAATGTTACCATACCACCATCTGCTTCAGTTTCATTCATCTTATATAAAAATTCATTAGAATCCCATTCTACAAACTGATCTGAATTCGCAAAGAATAAAGGGTTACTATTATTTATATAATCTTTAGCTAATAATGCAGTACAAGCTGCTCCTTCAGTAACGCCTTCAGTCTCTACTATCTTACACCCAGGAGTTATAAGGTTTAGTAAAGTATCTAAATTATATTTTTTCCTATGCTCTTTTTGTACTACATAAATATAGTTAGCTTTAATATTTAAGTTATCAGTTACTACTTGAATCATAGGTCTTCCTTTAACATCAATTAAAGGTTTAGGAAAAGTATACCCTGCCTGTTCAAATCTACTTCCTGCTCCTGCCATTGGAATAAGAACGTTTAATTTTTCATCTCTCCATGCTGGGGATGTCTGTTGCTCTCCCATATTTATCTGATTTAATTTATTATTAATATTATTATAAGTAACTTCTGAAGGATTTTTTACTCTTAAAATATAAGATTTAGATCGTGCTGCTGCTAATAGACCATAAGGTGAATCTTCTATAATTAAGGTTTCTTCAGGTAAGCAGCTCATCATTGATATTGCCTTCCAGTACATTTCAGGATGTGGTTTGCTATTTTTTACATCTTCATTAGATATAATTAAATCTAAATATTCTATCAATCCTAGTTTTGATAATACAGTTAAACATGTTCTTCTTATTGAGTTAGAACATACGGCTAATTTGTACCCTTGGTTATACAGTTTAACAAAAGTATCAACTAATTCATTATTTTGTTCTAAAGTATTTAGCTTACTAAGAGTAAGGTGCTGTTTTCTTTGCCATACTTGATCATGTACTTCTTTAGGGAGTCCTTTTTCTTGTGTGAGTAAATTTAGTTTCTGATAGGTTTTTAATCCGTCATACTTATTTAAGTGTTCACTCCAATCAATTTTATATCCAGGGTTTATTTCAGATAGTGCTTCATTTAAAGCTTGAAAATGTAAATTTTTAGCTTCTACTAAAACTCCATCTAAATCAAATATAATTAAATTTACTACTTTTTTCATAGTATATTTTTTAACATATAATCAGTTAGGTATTCACCCCAAGCTTTATGAGATATATCAGTAGGATGATCTAATTCATAATACTCATCTTTACTCTCCCAGGTACTATTAAACTCTTTTAAAATAAAATTTTTAAAATGATCTTCTTCTACAGTACCGTTTACCCAGTCTTTATTATCAATTAAATGACCAAGAGGATTATTCTTTGTAATAACAGGATAATCAAATGCATTAAAAAATAAATACTTAATATTATTAAGTTTTAAATAATTTTGTAATAAGAGTATGTTTTCTATCCAATCATTTATAAATACATTTTCATTAATTTCTCCTAATAGTGCTTCATATACCTCTCCTCCAAATCGAGGTCTGATATTATGTGGACCGTAATTTTTATTTTTTTTATCATATTCTAATATATGAATTCTATATTTACTAGACCAGCCTACTATTACAAAAATATCTTTTTTACCTAATTTTTTTAAATACTCTACACTGGTAATAGTTCTGGATGCTATATTTTGGTTACCTGTTCCTGATCTACCAGCATTCCATGTTTCTAATTTTAAATTTTTACCTAATACTTTAGGCCATAAAGAACATTCATAGTATTTATAGTTATTTACAGCCCTAGGTTTATCAATCTTGTGCGCAAAGCCAAAATTAGGTACTATATCATACCAATCTAAAGTCTTAGTATTATCTAAATTATAATCTTGGGATGGAGCAACTCCTCCAGTCCAGCTATCTCCGTTGCATAGTAAAATCATTCGAATCTTCCTCTATAGTATTTATGGTTAAAAATTTGTTGTTCGTTAAACTCATTAAGTTCTTCATATTGCTCAGAAATAGTTAAATTACTAAACCTTCTTAACTCAGATAACATTGAAGGGGTCATTGAAACTTTTCCATCTCTAGTTTCATCTATTTCTAAGACTGTAAAATGCCTTTCTAATACATCTATACCTTGAAATATAGCTAGTTTAGCAGTAAGTAAATTATCTTCATGAGGATTAGAATGATCACTATATCCAATCTTATCTAAGGCAAAGTAGAATTTATAAAAATCTATATTTTGTAGATTAGCTTTTTCTAAGGGAGTAGGATACACGCATGTACATCCTAAAAGATAAAAATCTATATCCATTTTTTTTAGATTAGCTATTGTTTTACCAATTTCCTTTAAAGTTAAACTTGATGCCGAAAAGAACAGGGTTTTAAAGTTTAAATCTTTTAATTTTTTACCGTAATCAAATGCTGGAATAGAATACCCAGATAGTTTTAAATTATCATAACCTAAGGAGTTAAAGTATTCTGTATGATTAGGTGTAAATAACGTAGTCATAGATTCTACATCATGCTCTTTACACTTATCTATAAAAAACTTTTCATCTTCCCATGATAGTTCAATTCCTTTTAACCTTTTATACTCTTCTTTATATGGTCTAAAGTTTTCATACTCTTTTCTTTTAGAAAGCGTATCTGCTTTGATTGATTGTATTTTTAGTATATCACTATCACAAGCAGCATATTCTATCATAGACTCAAGAATAGCCCTATCTCCATTATGGTTTTGACAAAGTTCAGATATTATCTTCATTGTATTCTTTTAACAGTTCTTGATATAAACCTTCTTTTTTTATATCAACTACTTCTAGTTTATATCCTTTTTCATCTTTATAATAATCTACAGAGCCTGATCTTCCATCCATAAAGTAAGGTATTTCTTTTTTTAAATACTTAACAAATAATTCTAGGTTTAAAGTAACCTCTGTATTAGAAACTCTTTGGTCAGGACCATCTATTATAATAAAATCTACATCTTTATAAGGTTCTAAATCGTGAATGTATGTAAAAAACTTACCATTTATTTCACACTCTGGGTTGTATATTATATTGTTGTTAGTATTATACCCTTCAGCTACGTGGTAATCATAATACTTTTTTGAATCTTCGAAACTTATTATTTTACCGCCGTAATTCAACTCTTTGAGTAATGTACCTATAATAAATGTACTCTGGCCTCCTCCATATTCAAGAATTAACTTAGGTTTATTTGCTATTATATACTCTAGTGCCGAAAAGTACTTTCCATCTTTACCTAAAATTCCACGGTACACCTTAAAGTTTGGACTGTTGTAAATAAAGTCTAATGTTATACGTTGTTGATTAGTCATACCTAATTTAATTTTTCGATTACTCTCTTATATGCTTTTTCTTGAGCACTGATTGCTGTTCCTCCAACATGGGGAGTTCTAATAATTCTAGGATCTGATGTAATTTTTAAATTAGTTGCTTTAGGTGTATGCTCTTCTTTTATTACATCAGTACCGTACCCTAAAACTTTACCTTCAGTAATGTTATCTATTATAGCATCTTCATCAACTACTTCTCCTCTAGCAGTATTTACAATTAATATATCTTTTTTAAACCTATCAATATATTTTTTATCTATGAAATTAATATTTCTATCTTCTAAATTTATATTTACACTTAAAATATCGGTCTTTTCAAAGAAATCATCATCTGTAAAACTATCGTCGCTTATTTTTATATCTTTAAATAAGTTTTCACTTATATTGTGTAACATCTTACCTAATCTTCCATATCCTAAAATTCCTAAAGTTTTAGTACTGAGTTCTTCTATTTTATTAGAGTTTCTAATTAACGATAAAATAAGAAATAGATTATGTTCAGCAGTAGAAGTTATTTCTTCAAGTATAGAATCATTTTTTATACTGTATATTGGTTTAGATGTTATATTAATATGATTTATACCGGTTGATGGAGAAATAATACCTTTTAAATTCATACCTTTAATATCTTCTTCTTCTAAAATATAATTTAAATAATTCGGAGCAGCAAATAAATAATCGATTCCTTTAAAGATTTTTATTTCATCTCTGTTAATTTTCCTTAAATTTAAATCTTTAAACTTACCTTTAATAAATTTACAAAAATTAGGAAGGTGTTTGTATGGAGTTAAAAAACCTATTGTTGCCATTTTTGAAAAAATTTATTATTTATAATATACTCCTTATAATTTTGCTTTGTTTTCCAGTATTCATGTTCACAGTTTATAATGGATATACTGTCATTTTTAGTTTTTGCGATTGAAAAAGTAGAAGGAATACAGAAAAAAAGTTCGTATATATCTCTATAAATACCTTTTTTAAGTTTAGTAGTATCTAAAGTAATACAGAATCCTCGATAATCGTTTAACTTTACTATACCTTTAAAATCGTTTATATTAGTTTCATATGTAGAACGCAAGGTAAATCCAGAAAATTTTTGTTTTGGTTTACTATCTAGTCTAATTAATACGTCCGCTACTTCTGAGATAAGACTTTCTTCTTTGGTTAAACTGTTATGAATAAAATCATGATTGCGTTTACCTAAAGAAGCCCATCTACCCCAAGTACTACCTCCATTTAATTCAACATCTTTTAATTTTACAGAACTAGTTCTTGTAGCACTTAAAAAATATTTTTTACCATATTCTTCTTTTAAAACTCTAGATAAAATTTCCTTTCTTCCTTGCTCTATAATACCTTTTGCTTCTTCTTTATTATCAGTATATAGATTTATATCGTTATTAAAAAATATTCTACTAAAACTATTCATTGTAGTAAATGTTTTAGGAAGGTATAACGTACTAGAATGTAGACTAATCTTTTCATTTTTATCATCTTCAGAATATATACCATTTGCTTTTAAAATATGAGTATCATTTTGAATATGTTTTTTTAAACCTTTATTTATTTCTTTAATATCCCCTCTACCAGGCATATAAAAATCTATAGTAGCGGTTTTATTATTACTTAATGTGTTATCAGCTCTATATATAGGGAGTAAATCTTCTATAGTTTCTATTTTTTTTATAAAACTATATTTTTTTAATTTTATCTTATGCTTCTTATTGATATATAAAATAACATTTTTAAGCGGGTCTCTTAAAAATACACTACCTTGTGCTCTTGTTTGACCAGGGTGTATAATAACTGCAAATTCTGAATCTAAGGTTGAGTTTAAATCTAATTCTATTTCTTCTGGGGAATCTTTCTTTTGAGAAACTGATATATGTACTGGAAGGTTACTATTAAGGTTGCAGTTAATCATTTCATGAGTTATATTAAACCTCTGTCTTAAAGATTTTAAGTAGTCTCCATACTGTTGAAACTCTAATACTCTTTTAATAAATGAATTATACGCAAATATTCCATGAAAAAAACCTAACTTATCGTATAGCCATTGAAATGAAAGAAAACCAGGATCATTTTTTTGGCAATCAGCATCTAAAGCTGCAAAACTAACAGGTAGTTCAGTTATATGGTATATATCACTCTCTTTGAGAACGTATTCCATAATTTTCTTACTCTCTTCACTATAATTATACATTAAGTAAATCTTTTATAAGTTGAGAATCTTTTAAAATTAAATCATAATTTACTTTTATAAATTTACCTTTAATTGGTAATTCACAAAGTCTATAACTAACTTTATTTTTATCAAATATTCTTTCTATTTTACGATTAGATTCTATAAAAAACCAGCTTGCTGAGGTATCTATAAGTTTAATGGTTTTCATAGATAATTTTTTTATAGTCTTATTTTTAAATTCTATCGTCTTGTCTATATATCTGTTATAGTATTCAATATTGTCTAAAACAAATTCAGTATACTTCATCCCTATACTAGAAACCTCGTACATAAATCTAAATTTACTTATAACTTCAATATTATCTTTATGACTTGCAATATAACCAACTCTACAGCCTGCTGCACCATAAGCTTTTGAAAAAGTTTTTAATACAATTAAATTTTTATACTTATTAACTTTCGAAACAAAACTTTCTTTTCCAGTAAATTCTTGATATGCTTCATCTATTATTACGTAAATACCTGTATCTAAAAGCTTTTCTATTTTTTTAAAGTCATAATAGTCGCCTACTGGAGAATTAGGATTAGCTAGTATGATAAACTGTGTATCTTTATCGATTTTATCATAAAGGTTTCTTATATTAAACGTAGTATTAGTATATCTGGCTTTTCTTAACTCAGTTTGATAAAGCCTACTATATACGTCATACATAGGAAAACAAAAATTAGTACTTATAATGTTCTTATCTTTAACATCAAATACTTCAAATAAGGTTTTTATTCCAATATCTGAACCTGGTGTAAGCATAATATTATCAGACTGTAGTCCGTGATAATCACTAATTTTATCTTTTAGAATAGATGTATTAGGGTAGAAGAATAAGTCTTTTTCACTTATACTATCCTTAAACTTATTAAATAGGGTTTCAGGTAAACTACTATTTCTTTCGTTTTGAGAAAGATTAATTTCGTATTTAGTTTTATCTTCCTGTCCTACTTTTCTTATAATATTCTTTAAATAGCTTTTCATTAAAATAAAGATTTACCTAGTACCTCCTTACCTTCTTTTTTTTCAGTATTTTGGTAAACATAAGGAAGTTCTTTATTTTCAAAATTATTATAGATACATTGAGCTAATGCTTGATTACCTAATTCATTATAATGATGATCTCCTACTAAAGTACCGTCGCTATGTAACGTCCATTGTTTTTGACATTTAGCTTTAATTCTATAACTTTGTAAATCTTGTAAATTAATAATATTTAGTGTATCATATATCTCTTTGAATGATAAATGTTTTACTTCTTCACTATGAAATGCTATACTTTCAAAATTATGGTATAAATTACCATATTCTTCTTCATCGCTTATTTCTAAAGGTATAAGATTAGTAAAAGGTTTAACAAACATTCTTACGTGTCCTCCTTTACTTTCAATATACTGCTGTAGAACTATTAATTGCTTTAAAGATTCTGTTTGTACAAATTTAGCATTATAGTGTCTTAAGTAGTATTCTTTTTTAAAATCTTGATCATTAGCAAAACCGAATTTATCTCCATATAGATTCGCATAATGCTTAATATTAGTAAATCCCCATTTATCTTCAATAAGTTGATCATTTGGTCTTTGGTGTACTTTATATTCGTTAGCTATTATCTCTTGTCTGTCAGGAGATGGTACTTGAATTACAAAAAGATGGTCTCTTAAAGAAACAATATCTTTTGTATAATTGTATATAGACCTACAAACTCCATCTATGCCAAGACCTCCTAAACCAAAATTATAAACATTATCTGTTTTAAGTAATTTAGCTAATTTACCGCCCCAGGTTAAATTTTTAGATAACCATTCTGATGTTATAAAATCTTTACCGTATTTCTTTTTAAGTTTATAAGATGCAAATTCATATAGTTTTTCTCCTTTTTTATTTCTTAAACCTGTTTTAGAATTAAAGTAATTAGATTTGAGAAAAGCTGATCCTTGTGTATGAGAGCATCCTGCGGTTACTAATATTTTTTCTGATCTTGTGTTAAATTTTATTTTTTCCATAACTTAATTTCTAATTAAAGATAACATAGGTGTTAACTCTTTATACGAACAGTTTTTACAATGAGAAGTGGGTTTGTTCGATGAGCACCCATTTTTTACATTTAAGTAATCTTCACTCTGTCTAATTTCATCTATGGTATTTTCAAATAAATTTCCGAAAGGTTTAGCTCCAGTATTAAGACAACACATTTTAACGTGTCCTTCAACTGTAGTATATATACCATTCTTTACCCAGAAGCAATCTGGGAATTCCCAATCGGATTTTCCTTTTATATTATCCTTCCAGTTATTCTTTAAATATAGTAAATCTTTTTCAGAATAGCCACCAGGCATAGATTTATCTTCAGACCAATCTTGTGCTATGTTTAATCTTAACTCTTCTAACTCATAAGTCTCTACTATTCTTTCCTGTATCAACGGAATATCGTAAACATTTTGTGGATTTACTACGTAGTTACAGGTAACTCTACATTTATGTCTATCCATATACTGGAAGTTATCTAAAAACGATATTAATTTCCCCCATTTAGCAGGTGATCTATCTCTTTCGTAAGATTCTTTATATCCGTCTATACTAAAATATAGTAAATCTATATACTTCATACAATTCTGGAATTTTATACCCATTTTAGTATGAGGTTTTATAGGATATTGACAGTTTGTTGCTACTATTAAAAATGCATCAGGAAAAAACTCTTTGAAAGTTTTACATATTTCATCAAATTGAGGGTGAAGCATTGGTTCTCCCATTCCCATAAGTTTAGCTTCATTGATAGGATGGTGTTTGAGTCCTTCCAACATTTTTCTAAACTTAGATAAAGGCATATGTTGTAATGCTCCTATTACTTCGTGTCTATTACAGAATGAACATTGAAGATTACAGTAGTTTGTAGTCTCTAAATAAGCATATGTTATAGGTTTTGTCATACTTCTTTCTTTTGCAATTTAAAAAATTGACCTTTGTGAGCAATTTTACCAGTAAGTTTATGTTCTAGATTAAATTTTTTGATAGCTAACGCATGAGCATGATGTCCTCCAAATCCTTTTTGAACTAAATTATCACATTTATAACTCTTAAAGTAGTACTTCCATATTGAAGAGTATAAATCGAATGCTAAAGATGTGCCAAAAAAGGAGTAATCAGCATCTATTCTATCTACTACTTCATTACTATCGTTTGGATCTGGTTCTACTCTTAATTCAGTTAAGGTATTTACTTCAAAAGGTGTATGATTAGGTTCATCGTATTTACTAAAATCTAACTTACTTACTATAAAATTAAGTAGTTGATCATTCTGAAATAATATTTCACTTCTAGTCCATAATATATAATCGTATACAAATCCATTATCTAATTCATATTTTGATTTTAAATTATTGACTCTATGAATTAAATATGTAGCTCTATCAGTATGATTTTTAAACTTAGTTATATCAGGATCTATAAATTCTTTTTTAGTACATTTATCGAATGGAGACTTATCTTTAAAATCATCCCATGTACTTATGAAATAATCGAATTGTATATTATCATGGTGTAAACTGTAATAGTTTTCTAAAGTACTATACGTTCTAGTTTGGCCCCAAAAACATATAGCTACTCTTTTTTTTCTTATTAATTCTCTTTTATATTCCTTACCATCACGCCAGTACGTCTTATACTTAACACTTCCATCTGGTCTCCAGCTTTTAGATATACCGTCTGCTCTTATACCATCTTTATACTCCCATTGATACCTAAGATTACCTTTTGGCCATTTAACTTCAAAAAGCCCATTTTCGGGAGTTTCATAAAATATACCTCTATCAAAATCATTTTCGTTTGCGAACCTTAAATGCTCGGTAGCATATTCTTCTAACCATTGAGGAGTTCCTAATTCATATACTTTATCAACATGAGTAATTACTATCTTTTTGCCATCCTTAACAGCATAATTATAAACTGGAGCTACATAAAATTCATTATTTATTCTATCATTTGCGGCAATCATTTGATCTGCGTATTTGACATAGTCAGATCCTCTACTCCAGTAGTAGTAGCCGGCTGTTGCATCATTAGATATTTTTTTCTTCTCTGCTACTTCTAATACATACCCATCTTTGTCAGTTTTAGCATAACTCCAATCTTCGCTTTCACCATAAAAACAAGGCATACCACCATCATGTAGACTCATTCTACTAAAAGTTTCATTAGCATCATAATCGATCATTTGATCGGAGTTAAAACTTAATAGAGGAACTTTATTATCTATAAACTCTCTGGCAGTAAGTAAAGTACAAGCTGCACCTTCTGTTGTTTTATCTAAAGTAATTACTTCTACATTATCGTGTCCTATCAATTTATTAATAAAACTAAAATCATATTTATCAAAGTCACTTTTTTGACATATAATAATAAATTTAAAGTTACTATCAAATTGAATTCCTAAGTTCTGTATCACATGTTCAATCATATACCGTCCATTTATATCTATAAACGGTTTAGATTCTTTATATCCATTTTTTCTGAACCTAGACCCTTTTCCTGCCATCGGTAATACTATGTTAAAAAACTGTTTCATTTAATATATTTAGCTATACTGTTATTATCTTTATTATAAAAAGTAATTTCTTTATTTTTTATATCTACTTCTGCTTTTTTAATATCTTTAAAATAGTATTCAATTTCAGCACCTGGTTTAAAGTCTTCATAATTATATCCGCTTATTTCAGGATTTAAACTAAACGGAATAAATTCTAAATTAAATTTATCATTATTATTCTGCAATTGAAAAAATATAGGTACATCACTTTTATTTTTATAGGAAAATGCCATTCTATGAGTATTTCTTTTAGGAAAATACTTTGCATTATTAAAAACCGGTGTTCCTAAACCATAAAGCAAAAATGTTAACCATATTCCATACGAAGCAGCATCGTTATGCTCTCTTACAGTTTTACTATTATCATGTTTAAATGCTTGAATCTCTTTTCCCCATTCTTGATTTTTATCTATATATTCCTCTATTTTAGACCAATGTACATTAGTAGGACCATTTTCTGGATTTCTGTAAAGCCAGGTATTAAAATAATCTTCAAATAACTGGTAAGGTAGTTCTATATAAATAAACTTTTCATCTTTAAAGTTATTAGAATGTTTTCTAACTATATTAGAAGCGTTATCTACAAGCGGATCTGCCCATGCCATTGATCCATACTGTAGTCTGTAGTCATAATCTACGTTTCTAATATGCTCATAAGCTTTATCATACCTTAAACTTATATCTTTGATATCTAGTATATCAAAAGATTTAAGATCATCAAAAGCTGAACTCCAATGCTTAACCTTATTATTATTATAAATCTTCATTATCAAAAAACTGATCTGGATGAACAGATCTATCATCTATAAATATGTCTGCATCAAAAGGTTTAAAGTATAAGTGGTGATATTTTACTCCCCAGGACTCTAATTGAGCTTCGGTTATTGGTCTATAGTACTTCTCTCCTCTACCGCTTTTATTACCTCTAGCAGTATAGAAAATAATAGTATGACCTTTATCATAAAGCTCATTAACTTTTTTAATTCTGTCACGGTAAGGTACTCTGCTTATTACCGGGCCTTTCTCTATACAGATAGTATCATCTATATCAATTACGTATTTCTTTTTCATATAATAATTTTACTAATTTAAAATCTAATTCAGTATCTACATCAACTAACTCTTCTTCTTTCCAATCGATCAAATAAGGGTAAGGATCTGAAAAAGTATTAGAAAAAAGCTCCCAGTTCTCTAACATATAAGTTCGTTTATACATTACTAATGAATGAGTAGCTTCCCATAAAAAAGGTCCGCTTGTAGTTGATAACCTATCATTAGGTTTAAAGTTAACTGGTCTAGCATCGTTTTTCCAAAAAAAGTTTTTAGTTTCTTTTACGGTTATAGCACTTTCTAAAGGAGATTTTTTAAACCAATCAATAATTTTTTGAAGCTTCTCTACTTTTAAAAATGGTTGACAAGGGTTATAATTAATAATATAATCAGATTTAACTGCGTTTAGATGATCATACATAATACTGTGATGACAGTTGCCTGGTGCAACTGCTGCATAATCTCTATGTAAAACGTCTATTTTTCCTACAGCTCTATTAATTAACTCTTTATCATAAGCAGCTAAATACTTTTCTTCAACATTTTTTAATTTACTAACATTATTAATTGCTATATCTATTAACGTATTACCGTCTCCTAAATCTCTTAAATGTTTATCAGGACATCTAGTACTTTGTCTTCTTGCATGTATTATTACTCCTATACTTTTCATACTAAATTAAAATCTAATTTTTTATCATTAATATCAACCCACATTTCTAATTTTTTACCTCCGAAAAATTCTGGTGTAGTTACTTTATAATGTTTTTCGTTAGGTACTTGTAAAAAAATAGGAACATCACTATTAGTCATAGCCAATAAAACTGCTCTATGAGTACCTCTTCTCAACATATGGTACATACTATTATAGCACACAGGAAATAATAAACCATTTTTCTTTATAGAAATATACTGTCTTATATCGAAATCCTGTTTCCACTTAAGGCATGTATGAGTTTCGTACATATCAGTATAGGTAGATGTATCTGGGTGATGGTAATCATATTTTTTCTCTACAGCTTTCCAATTATCTCCTTCCCATCCAACAGTCTCTTCTACTTCTTTTATAAAGTTTCTAGCTATACTTACATCACTATTATCATGCATGTTAGTCATATGCTTATTAATTAGCTCGTAAGGAAGAGTAAGATAAATAAATTTATCCCATGTATTGCCGACTCCTGACATATCCATTGATATAACATCTGCTTTAGCCATCACTACTGTCTCTTCAGTAGGATCTATATTAAAGTAGAGAGGATCAAATCCGTTCCAATTAGCCTCGGGTTTAAACTCGTCTTTATCAGAATTAATTGGTCTTTCATTCCAGCCAAACTTTTCGTGACCTGGTTTTAAATCATCTGAGGTTTTAATGTAAGCATCTACTACATCTTGATAAGGTATAATATCAAAATGTTTAAATTTTTTAAAACGTTCACCCCAATATCTAACTCCGGTATAATTAAAATTCATAATTAAATAGTTTTATATCGTCACTATATTTTTTAGCCACGTAAGCTTTTGTTTTATCAGTATATACTTTCTTATAATCTTTTTCTCCTTCACTTATATTTTTATGTGGTAATGGAATTTCTGGTATGTTTAATTTTTCACATATATACTTCCATGAATTATCTAAATCCTCAAACCTTCCTATATAATCAATATACGAAATTTTTTTCATATTATCATTATATTTTCCGTTTAAAAATTCTACTTGAGATGGTATATGAACAAATTCATCAAACCAGTTAGCTCTATTAAACGCATTATCCAATTTAGGATTAATATGTTCCGGAATATTTCTTACAGACTTATTATAAGCAGATTCAAATTTTTCTTCTAAACTATAAACTGTATCTTCAAAAGGGTCGCAATTTAACCATGGTCTAAATTTATATTGAGAGAATAACCTATCCCAAGGATTTCTAACTATAGTAAAAACAAAATACTCTTGTAACATTTCTTCAGTTAAGTCATCATGGTGTATTTTAAATCCGCTATAATTCCAATATTCGTCAAAATAAGAATTTAAAGTTTCTCCTATTGAAGTACCAGCACACTTTGGTATATGTAAAAATACAAATTTATGTTTATGACTTACCATTTTATATACTTTAAGTAGTTATCTAAATCTAACAAATCATAATTAGACCAATCAGGCTTATATTCTTTATCTAAATAATCTAAATTTAAATCGTTCCAGTCATCTACTAGAACTATAGGAAATATTTTAGAAAAATATTCGGTTAAAATATTTCTATGACATATAGGTATAACTTTTAAATAAAGACATTCCCACATTCTGTGGCAATCTATACCGTTACCTTCTGGGCTTAAACAGTATCTATATCGTGCTACTTCTTTAACATATTCATTAAACTTAAAATTTGGTGCTTGCTCTATACCTTTTTCTATTGCTGCTTTATAACACTGCGGTCTATATTCGTTCCGAGCTCCTCCTTCAACAGTAAAATTAAAATGAATAAACTTATCTTGTTTAGGTAAATTATTTAAATGAGATGAAAAATATTCTATATCTCCAAAATCCCACATAGAGTTAGCTAATCCTATAGGTAAGGGAAATAATCTCTCGTGTTGAGTATTAATATTTTGAGTAAATATTTTTTTAATATTTTTTATATCAAAGTACTTTAAATGAATATCGTCAAAAGAATCATCAGAGTTATGTAAAACTAAATTAAAAGGGTTTTTTAACTGGTTTAATTTTTCATATAAGTTACTTTCTACTAATTTAGGTTTAGTATTATTAATTAGAGAACTATTTACATAGACTATAGAAGGATTATCATAATTTTTAAAATTAAAATTATCTATATCAATAGAGTCAAGTTGATTTTGACTCTCTAGTGGTTTATGCTCTCTTTTGCTTATACTAACACCGCATAAATCTTGTATATGTTCACCCGTTATTATTTTCATATAATTTTAAAAAGTTAGTATAAATAAGATGCTGAGCTTTTGCACCCCAATGTTGATCTCTAGCTGGTATATCTGGGCAGATTTCATCTGGTATTTCAGATGCTATTTTATGATTAGGTGCTGTATTAAAAACTTTATGAGTTTGGTAGTGTATAGGTACACCTATTTTACTACATAATCCTGTAATTGCTGATATACCTCTCATTTGTCTCATTATTTCGTTTTTATTACTACCGAAAATCATAGACTTAAAAAAAGTTTCATATCCAGGTTTTATTTTAGCAAATATTTGTCTGCCTAAATCAGTTCCTAATGTATGAATAAATGAAACATCTTCTCCTTGGTCTAAATAAATTTTTATTAAGTTATTATCATTAATTATAAATTCGTTTCTAAACATAGGAGGAACAAATAAGAATACTTGATTAATTATTAGTTTTTTATGCCATGCTAAAAGTAATCTATAAGCAGTATCTAATCCCATAGATCCTTGAGCTAGCTGCCAGTGTTTTACATTTAAATGTTTAGCTAGCTTATACCCCCAAGTATATTCATAAGGTAAACCTACTCCTTCGGTAAAACTACACCCCAATGTTACTATACCACTATCTTTATCATTAAAATTATAAGGTACTCTAAAACCTTCATTATTGTATTTATACTCTATTTTTTTATCTACCCAAAAAAGTTTTTGACCTGCTTTTACATTATCTTTAAAAGTAACTTCAGAATCTGAGGATCTCCAGTTGAAGGTTTTGTTGCTTTCTCCAATATTAGCAAAAATAATATCACTTAATTCAGATTGACTTATTCCTTGTGATTCAAATAAACTTTTCATTTTCTTCTAATATAAATTTAAATAAATCAACTTCTATACCTTCGTTATCAACTAATTTAGATAGAGCTTGTACGTCTTTAGGTAAACACATTCCTCCAAAACCTCCTAAATCTTTTGAGTATTTTAAATAACTTGTTTCTTTTACGTTTTCTAATTCAAATGCTTTTAATACAGATGAGTAATCTACATTAAACTTATCGCATATTTTACCAAATGAATTAGCAAAAGTAATTTTAACTGCTTTAAATACATTAGAATAGTATTTGACAAATTCTGCTTCCTGAGGTGCTAGTTCAATTACGTTTTTTGGATAGTCTCCATGACAGTTAATAACTATTCTAGATACATTATAGTTTGGCGCTCCAACTACTAAAACGTTATGATTTTCAGTAAAGTCTTCATAAGCAAATTTTTCTCTTAAAAATTCAGGTACATGGCACATTCTTTCCTCGTCAAATTCTTTTGAAAGTTCATTATAGGTACCTGGGATAATAGTAGACTTGATAGCTATAATTCCTTTATATCTTAAATGATTCAATCTTCTTACTACTTGAAAGAGTGCTTTAGTATCACATTCCCCTTTTCTGTTAGGGTTAGTTGGAAGGCATAAAAAAACTATTTTAGTATCTAAAACATTTTCTATTTTAGTATTATGTTTTATATCATGAGTCTTAACTATATGACCTAAGTCTTTAAAACCTTGTTCTATTGCAGCACCTACTACTCCAACTCCTATAACTCCTATTTTCATAACTATAATTGTTTTATATACTCAGCTATTTTACTATAACCTTCTTTATCAAATTTTAATTTATTATAAATAGTATTACCTGTATTATCCATAAACTTTTTTATATTAAAACCTTTATTGATATTATGTGAGTAACCTATACCTAGAGTATCTACTCTTTTAGCTAGTTCAATAATTTCATTAGAATCATTCATATCATATAACGCTAATATAGGTATATTATTTTCAATACAGTGAGTTAACATACCTACTCCTGGTCTGATAATAAAGATACAGTTAGCAGTTTTATGTACACTAGTTTCTATTTTAAAATTTAAATTTAAATTATTAATTTTATCTAAAAACTTAGTATAAGAATCTAAATAATTGAGACTAGGTTTAGCTAAAACTATTTTTTTAGATGTATCCCAAGTATTATTTTTCTTAATACTACATCCCCAACCAAATCCTACTTTATTATTATAGTTTTTTAAAGAACCAGTTTCTACGTACTTATTAGTAAGTATTAATGGATTATATTTTTCGAGTAATTCAGAATCAAAATCTGTAATTTTATTATCTTTAAACTTATTATAAAATACATCCTTCCATAAAAATGAACCTGATAAAATAATATCAGATCTATATCTTAATAAACCTGCAATATTATCACTAATCACTATATCATATTTTAAACTAACAGGTCCATATAAAGCACACCATTTTTGATAGCTTTCACTGTTAACCTGGTTAGACTCTAAGGCTTCATCCCATCTTATATTACTTAGCTGATAAAATATAAATTTAGCATTAGAGTTAGGTTTAAACTTTTCATATTGGAATTTTTCGCAGTATATATCTACATTATAAACGGATGTTAGGTGTTTAGTAATTTTTAATACTCTACTAAAATGCCCTAATCCGTTAGAGCATACAAAAATAGCTAGCTTCTTTTTCATTTATTATACCATTCTATAAAATAGTTATTCATAATATTATAATCTTTTACATCAAATAAATCTAAACCTTCAGGACAACCCTCTTTTAGTAATGTTTCTTGAAAATATAAATCAAAAAATGGCGTAATGCCGTATTCACTAAAATATTCCATCATTAATGTACCTGGTCCTAGAGGATGTATGTTTTTATTACCTTTTGTATTTTCATTAATACCTGCTTGTCTATAAAAGTATAAATTAGTTAAAAGATCCATAGTATAGGAATTACCTAAAAATACACAATCATTAAAATTATACTTATTAAACTCCATACCCATAGGGCCGCCATGAGTAGAGTGAAGACAGTTGTTAAATAATGGAGGTATTTCAAAATGCTTCCGTGGACTAAATATTACGTCGGGTCTAGATTTAACTACTACGTCATAAGTAAAATTATTTTCTATTTCATACTCTCTTTTTAACATAAGAGATTTACTTAAACTATAGAATAAACTACTCCAATGATCATTATTATAGAAAAAAGGAGTACGTCTATCATCAAAAAGAATTTTTTTAAACTTAAACGCGTTAGCAAATTCTAAAAATTCCTCTTCCTTAACTTCTCTATCAATATACGGCTGAGATACTCCTTGTCTATCCCCGCTATAAGTCCAAGTATGTCCAAAATAATCTACTTGAACGTTAGGTTGATTAACAGTAGACCAGAACCATTTTTGATTATGGTGACCTACTTTCCATTTTCTTAGTTGCCCGCTAATACAAACTGCTACTCTCATTAGTTAAATTCTTTCATTTCTACTCTATGAGTTGCCATTTCTCCATATAATGAGTTATCGACTTTATGTTCGTTCAATACAAATGGTATTACCCAAGAGCTACATAAAATTACACTATCATCTACTTTACAATCCCAATCAAATCCACTATGTTCAACTTTATAAAAGTATACATTGTTAGGAGTAAGTTTATATTTATTTAAATTATCTAAATCTATATCCTTTAATTTACTTTTATCTCTTATTATTAAATGACCGTCATAAAATTCATCGTTATTAAATTCATGTTCTTTGATTTGCATATATATTGAACTATTACTTCCTGAGTAGATGTCAAAGTTAAATGGTATATCAATATCATCTATATCTCCACTAATAGTAAACTTACTGTTATAAAAATCGTTATTCATTAATTATTCTTTGTCTTAGTATATTACTGCCGTTATAGTTCTGAATTAAATCAGAATTATGTTGTAAATTTTCTTTCATATCTACATACATTTCAAATATTTCTTTTTTAGATTTTTTACTTAGAATATCTATATTTTTTAGAACCCCTTTAAATCTATCCCACCCTTCTGGTAATTCATCGTAAGATTCATCCCACCATTTATCAAATGTTTTAAATCCATTATTTCTTAATACCTCTAAATGTTTATGAGGGCCAAACTGTAGTATAGGATGGCCACAGTACATAGGGTTAAACGTAGAACTATGTAAATGGCAACAGTTTTCAACAAATGGAAATGCACACATAACTACACTTATTAAAGTATTTCTGTAATGTATAGGTTGAAAAGGTAAATCTGCGTTAAAATTACCTTCACCAAAACCAGGTTCTCCATGATTAGTAGCATCAGTTTTATCGATATCTATAGGGCATTTTTCTTTTACTTCTCTTATATTATCAATATTTAGTAAATCTCCAAAATTCATAGGAGGATAAGTATAATCAGGTAGTTCAGGAAAGCTTATTTTAAACTTATCATATAACTTATTCCTGTTTATATAAAACATAAAAAGATTACGTTCGGGTCTTCCTGTTCTATTTACTTTTAAAAACTCTTTTATATTTAAAAAATTATCTCTTTTGTACTGTATTTCTTTTTCTATATCTACTACTTCAGGTAAATGACCTAAACCTTTTAAACGTTGTACATCCATAACATTATACATAAATGAGATAACTTTTATATTATTATGATGTCTATAGTTTTTATTTTTCCACGTTTCATGTTCTAATTCTCCTACTAAACTATTAGTAACGTAATATATTTGAGATGCAGGAAGATCTAGCCCATCAATAGAGCTGTATAAAGCTGTATAAAACTTAGCTACTCTATCTCCCTCCATGGTATTATCTAAAACTAATTTACATTGTTTAGATCTAATTTTTTCTAAAATATGAGAAGGTATAAGATTTAAGTATTTAGCAGCTAATTCATTATTATGGTGTAAAACTACTGGGTATATAAATTCTTGATCCCAGTTAAAGTTGGTTTCATTTACTTTTGTTATATTTAAAAATCTTGGCATATCAGAATGTGAAAATAAAGGTCTTACCATTCTATAACCTCTAGGATCGAATTCTTCTATTTCGGTTACACCTTCATATAAAGAAAGTATTTCTTTAGATGGATTATGTAAACTTACTTGATTAAAATTATCTTCTAAACTTATCATATATGTAACTACTTAAATACTTTGCCCATAGTTCATGTCCTTTTTCAGTAGGATGGTAATCTAATAACTTCTCTTCTGTATCAAAAGATAGTAAATAAGAAATAAAAGTATCTTTAAAAAATACATTCTTATATACATTATTATACTCTTTTAAAATATTATTTATTTCTAGTCTTTTTAAAGTATCCAATTCAGTTTCGTTAGAAAAATTAGAGATATATTTTTCAAACTTAGGTGATTCTAATAACTGGTGTGAATCTTCATTAAGTACTTCGTCTTTATTCTCATAAAAGCTATTAAAGAATATATGTTTAATATTTAATGATTTTAAAAAATAATGTAACGAAATATTATGTATACAGTGTCTAGTAATAAATTCTTCTGCATGCCAGTGATTTTTTACATATAATTTATAAAAATCTATTAACTCCTTCCGTTCGGAAGTCCAGTGTTCTAGCTCAGCTGGGTACAGACATTCCCATTCACCTCCTCCTTCATTATGCCATTTATAAAAGAAATCTTTTCTTTCAGGAGAAGACCATCCAATTACTACTAATAAATCTTCAGGTTTATTATTTTTAAGTAGCCCAAGTATATCATTAACTGTGCTTCTAAATATTCTATCATTTGAACCGCCTGCATGACTATTATTTATTACTTCTATATTAAGTTCTTTTCCTATCTTGTGAGGCCATACTCTTGGTAACCTATACGGTTTATTATCAGGATCGTTTACTTTAGAAAGATTATCTCCAAAAAGCTCAGGATCTACTATATCACCTGCGGTCCAGCTATCACCGTTAGTATATAAAGTTTTAAAATTTAATCCAGCCATTCCTTACTGTATTTTATTGGATGATTACCGTTTGATGATTGATCTAATATTTTATATTGAGTAGTATTTTTAAAGTCTGATGTAAATATGTTTTCTTTATTAGTAAGAGATTTAGTTTTATCATTAAACTCTTCGTAGTTATTGAAGAATAGTTCAATATCTCTTTCTGGTGTAATGCCGTATTGTATATGCATTCTATCTATATCACCATAAAATATATCATTATGATCAGGGTTAACTCTAGTAGCTGCTCCAATCCATAAAAAGCTATAACTATAATCAGCAAGTTTTTTTATTTCTTCTACTTTTTCTTCACCGTTTAAAGTAAATATAAATTTATCTCCTCTCCTCTTTACAGTAACGTCAAAATATTCACTATCTTGTTTGTCAGTTACATCAAACATAATAGTTTTTATATCATCATCTCCTTTTTCTTCATTATAGCACCAATATTCAAACATAACAAAGTGGTGTATATCTTCTCCTGATCTTCCTAATGCATAAAATACTCCAATATGTTTTCCGTTTTTACCTATTACACAACCAGCTTTTCTCCATTCGTCACCTAATTCTTCTATAAACTTATCTATATCAGGGGTAAATCGAACCATTACGGTACAGTCTTTAGTCCATATAGCATCGGGTTCGTTTCTTACTAATTTATTTTTATTACCTGCAGGAAACAGATAAGAGTTATCAAAACCTATTTTCATCTTATAAAGTTAAAGTATATTCGTAAAAATCAGCTAATTCTGGAAATGTCTTTTTAAAGTCGGTTCCTCTTCTTTCATCATGTGCTCTAAAGTACCTTCCAAAGTTAGATCTTTGATTTAATAATTTTTGCTCGTCTTTAGCAGAAATCATCCAATCGTATGCTCTTTTTAATTTTTGTATTTCAACATCAGAGTAACCTACTAATTTATTATCAAATTTTGGAATACCTAAATAATCAGCATGTTGAGCAAAAGAAAGAACTTCGTTAGCCCATACAGATGGAATTACTTGTAATGTTTGATGAGTAGGAAATCTTAAATAAGAAGAATCTAAAAATACTGCTGAAGCCCAATATCTGTCAGTAGAGGTATAATCTTGTTTTAATTTATATACTCCATCTATAAGCTTTCTATAACTAGGAACTGATAATCCGTTAAACGTAGACATAATAGTTAGATTTACTCTAGGACATGCTGTTAATATCTTATTCATATTATCCCAGAATCTATTAAATTCTAATCCATTTCTTATATATTCAGCTTGTTCCCCCCAAGCATCGACTGAGGTAAATATAATAAATTCTTTTACTTTACCAGCATCTTCTATCTGTTTGATTTTTTCTATAAATTTATTTACTAATCCATCGTTAATACCTAAATTTGAATTAATAGCTAGATTTAAATTAGTATTAGGATTAGGTTCATTAATAATAAAATCTAAAATTTTCCAAGTATCTTTAGCCATTAGAGGTTCACCACCAGTAATTCTAAATGTGTGTAAATCTCTATACAAATCAGGCCACCATTTCCAAAATGCTTCTACATATGGATTATAATCTTTATGGTGTATAGGCATTTTTTTATTAGCTTTTAAATACTCTATATCGTTAAATCTATCATCAGTAGGGTAAGGACCGTGCTCTTTTGCTTCTTGTACCCAAGCTGACGAGAAAGAAGGACCACAATAAGAACATTTAAAATTACAATTATTAGAAAATGCAACTTCTACATAACGAGGGTTAAAATCTTGTCTCCAACCTAAATTAACTATTTCATCGTAATGTGGAGCTGACCAGCTTTCGTTAGATTTGAAAGTCCTATCAGAGAATGAATCTGAGTTATCTTCTACATTCCAGCAGTAATCGCATTCCTTAGGTCTTTTACCTTCAAGCATCTCTTTTCTTTTCTGCTTTTTAAATAAAGTATTATGCAATGCTGATGGGTTTCTTTTTAACTCTCCTACCGGTATATGATGTGTAGACGGGTGGTGACATGAATGAGTTTGTCCCATCTGTAAGTGTATGGTTACTTGTGTCCATTTTGCTAAACACATTCCACATCCTACTTTATCTAACTTTTTCTTAGTATTTATATAGTCAGGATTAGTAAAAGAAATTTTCGAAGTTTCTGCTGTCATAATTTTATATCTATCATCTTAGCCCAAGGAGTAAATTTAGTCTCTTTTACAAACTCATATTTAACTTGCTTGATTCCGTCTTGTTTATAATTTAATTTATCTTGTTGCATTTTTAATACATACCTTCTTTCATTAGCTGCTGTTGTTTCTCCTTTAGCCCACTTCCCATTTACTAATCCTTCATCTTTATGAGGTAAACATCTCATTTTACCATCTACTCTATGTGGTAGTATAGAGTTAGGTATCTTTACTTTTTCTTCTTTTAATTCTACGTTAACTGCGCTATACTCTTCAGGTATACCATTAGTAAAATTAGTATTAATTGCAATTTCGTCTAGGGGTAATTCTTTATGTAAATTAGCAACCTCTTTAGGTGATAAAGCTCTATTCCATCCATAAACTCTTGCTATATCTCCTTTAAAATATTTAGCAGCGCTATCATTTTTTTCATGTAACGATGCTCCTAAATAAATATGTTTTGAATCATACTTTAAAAGTCTACCGTTAAATTCTAATGGAGAAGGACTACCGTAGCCTCCTTTTGAATCAACTTCTGTACCGTTTAAATAAAAATGAGCTTTTTTCGATATATCATCAATTACTACTGTTAACCAAGACCATTGGCTATCATATCTTTTAACCCACATATAGTTATGTTGATGAAACATATTCCAAAACTGTAACGAAAGAGCTCTAGAATTATTAAAAGATAAACCGTAGTCGTACCCCGGTACTCTTAAAATAGGGTATTCAACGTATTTAGCTTCATTATCACCTATTAAATGTATCCTTTGTTTATCAGGTTGTTGATATGCTCTACATAAGACTGAGATGGTATGTGATCGAGAAGGTATACTTTTTATACTTCTAGTATATGGTATTTTAACTACCGAATCGGAACCATTAAAGGATAAAAACTTTTGTTTGATAGCTTTTTCTAATAAATATGTATCATTAGTATACCCTTCTTTATAACATCTCCAAAAAAGATCATCATCTTCCATACCCCAGTCCCAATAATCATTTGAGTATCCATTAGTTTTTTCAACTTGTTCTTTACTAAATACTACAGCACCACCGAAATATTCATGATACTTTAGTTTATAATCCATTTGAGATATTTTAGTAGCAATATGTCTTGGATGTTCTTCGGGGAAAGAATAATCTGCTCCTCCTCCTTCTTCAGGTATCATATCAATATCATGCCAAACTATATAATCACATCCTTCTTCAAATGCGTGTTTAGCTGCTATATTTTTTGTAGCTCCTCTATTAAATAGTTTATCATCTACTTGATGGCAAAAATATATTTGAAAATCAATATTTCTATTCTTAAGATATTTTCCTACCTTAGGAATAAATTCATGCATATGTAACTCTCTATTTCTATAAGGGACACATACTCCTAGTTTCATAATTCTACGTTTAAATGTATGTACTTATTAGTTGTATTTCTTTTATTCAATTTAAAATCTAATGAATTAATACCGTCTTTATCTATATCATGAAATCCTTTTGAAACTTCATTATGATATTTTAACTGATTCCATCTTGTCATTTTATCTTTCCAATTCCCGTCTGTAAATCCATTATTATCGTGAACTAAATGTTTTATTTTACTACTTCTTCTATAAGGAATATATTGAATATCTCTCAGCTTATTAGAACTTTTAGTTATTTCACAGTTAAAAATACGACCTAAATTATTATTACCGGAAAGATCTATAGTTTTATAGTCTTTTACAAACTTTGTATCATAGTAAGTAGTTAAAAAGTGTGAGTCTGAATAGTCTTCGAATTCTTGAGATAAACTATAATGTTTATTTTCGAATATACTATTTAACTGTTTTTTATTTAAATAACTTTTATAAAAAGCAATATTATTAATAGTTCCTTTAAAAAACGATTCAGTACCTTTACTACTACCTATGTAAGCTTTAGATTCTTCATTATAGTTATAAAAACTATGAGGCACCTCTATCTTACCTACTAATTTATTATTAAGATAAAAATATATTAACTGTTGCTGTTTACTATAAGTAACAAAAAGTTTAGTTGGTAAATTCCTAATGTTACTAATATCTGAGAATATTTGATGATAGTTATTCAAAGAATCAAAAAACTCTAATTTATATCTATTAAAAGAAGTATACGAAATAGAAAAATCGAATCCTGGTATGGAAAATAAACTAAACTTATCAGAATCAGATCTATGGTTAAAGAAATTCTTTTCTGGTACAAATTCTAATATAATAGAAAATGAATCCTTTATATTAATAGGATTTAACATCTCTATATAAGCATTTGCTCCGTTAAATTTCAAATCTGTACGAGGTGGAATAACAACTTCTTTTTTAATTGTATTAAGCTTAAGATTATTCATTATACACCTATGCATTAGATCATCATCTTCAAATCCCCATCCCCAATAATTGTTTGAAAATCCATTGATTCTCTCAAAATCGGGGGTAGGAAATAAAGTAATACCTCCGAAATACTCTTCGAAAGGTAATAAATCAGTTGCTAAATGTACTGGGTAATCTATTCCTCCATAATTTACATCTATAGGAAGCATGTCCACATCGTGAAACACAACGTAATCACATCTTCTTCTTTGAGCTTCTGTAAACCCAATATTAAGTAATTTACCACGATTAAACGGTTTATCGTCATCCTGCTCTACTACTATAAGAAAATAATCATACTTCCTATTTTGTAAATACTGTTGAATAAAGGTTGTGAATTTATCTAACTGCTCCTGCCTATCTCTGTAAGGAACTATGATAGCTAATCTTTCCACACTTACTCTCCTTTTCCAACATACTTCTCGTAATACTCAGTCAAATACCATTGCGCTCTTTCACTCCACTCAGTCTTATCGATGTCTTCAAACCAATAAGCTAAGGCGTCAACAGAGGCAGCGATTTTTTCTAATGCTTTCACTTTTCTTTCTTCAAGTGCTGCAGCATCATCTTTACTAGTTACTCTTGTAGCCATAATTTAAATTTTAATGATTAAACTTGTTAATTTACTCCAATTGCTATAATCGTTATAATTAATATAGTTAAAATTATTCAATTCTTCAACTAAATAATCATTTTTTTTTATATTAATTTTCCAATCGCAATCTTTAATTGCTTCATACATTTTCATGTATTCATTAGAATATGAATATTCTTGATTATTATCAGCAACTTCTTTTATACGTTTTATACAAGTACTATCCCACTTAAAATGGTGTACTTGAGTAAAACACTCTTCAACTGGGTATCTTTTAGGATGTTTTAAACCCCAGCTATTATTTCCATTCTCGAACAAAGCATAATGTTGTCCGGAAGTTATTTTTTGGTTCCCTTTAGCTAATGTTACTTTATTAGGACATGCACCAGACATTGGATATCTAAAAAAACCTCCATTACTAAATTCTTTGTAAATATTAGTATCTCTGTCAACTTTTGGAAAAGTACCATCTTTACCTATTCTATCTAAGAAACCTCCAGAAACAAAAGAATAACCATTGTTATTACATTGTTTGATAATATACTCTAAATCAGTAGGATAACATTGTAGTTCATCGTCATCTGATATTATCCACCAATCGTCAGGTTTTGTAGCTCTGACTGTATTATAAATGTCTGTAACTCTTTCCCAGTGGTACTTTTTATCTGTTACTACCCAAAAAGGTTTTATTCCTAGTTCTTCTACTTCTTCTAATATACCGTCATTAGTATCTTGCCTATAAACTACAACATATAACTTATCTACCATATTCTCGTAATGTTTGAGCATATGGGGTAAAATATGAGTATTTCGTCCTACTACTGTAATTAAATTAAGCACGTTGTAATAAAGTTATTCCGGTTGAACTTGGTTTAGAAGGAAAGTTACCATTATTAAAAAAGTTAAATTGTTTCCACTCCTGTCCTATTTCTTTTATAAATTTAGGAGGTCCATCAAAAAACTCATAATATTCCTTTTCGTCTTCAGTAATAATTAATTCTTTTTGAAATTTTTCATCTGAGTCGTGAATAGAGATCATTCCATTAGGAGCTAAGAGTTTACTATATAATTCAAAATCGTTTTTTACATCTTCATATGAATGTCCTGCGTCAATATGTAAAAAATCTATTTTTATATCTTGTTTTACAAAATAGTTATAGTATGCGTTTTCAGTTGTTTCTTTTATATATCTTGGTGCAAATTGGTATCTAAAAAATGTTTTATCATCTTCATAATTTATCTTACCGCCTACTCCATTAGCTGCATCAACTAAATAAGTTACTCCTATATCTCCATGATTATAGTCAATGCTTCCTTCGAATATACCTTGTGCATGTAAATCTAATCTTGCTTGAGTCATAATACGTGGAATATATCCTCCACCTGAGCCTAAACAAACACAGGTTTTATATCTCATTAACTGAATTATAGTATAAATTAGTAAACCATCTCCTAAGTCATAATCTGTTGCTCCATGAGTCCATCTATACTTTACAGGGTTGAACTTTTTTAACTCTTTGCCGTTGAGGTCTTTATCTAACTCAACATCATTCGTTATGAATTGTCTTATATACTCTTTGTCTAAAATACTCATTATAATCTTTTAATTTTAGATAAATCTAATATAGGAAAATTTAAGCAATTTTCCAAATGTTTTATTTCTTTTTTATAATCGTACCCTTCTTTATTATCAACTATCCAATTTTTTTCAGGTCCATAATGTTTAAGATATCTACCTGATTCGTTAATTGTCCATATCCCTTTTTCATTATTTTTATCCCATTTCCAATCTTTACAATTCCAATCAGTAGAAATTAAACTATGATAATCAACTTTATTTTTATCTAATAAATGTTTAAGTAAAAGCTGCTCAGCAAATATTAAATATTGTGAATGAGGTACATTCATAGAAGTAAACTCCTCCATTAACTTTAAACTTAAATTAGCATATTCTTGAGTAAACTTATAATCAGGTAATTGTAATAAACTTACGTTAACTGAGTCGGTTTGCCATCTAGGTCTGTAGCTTAACTGTCTAACGTACTTATCTAAACTAGTAGGATAATAACCGTTACCTATTTCGTGATGATGAAAATATACTTTATCTTTATTTAGAAATTGTTTAATTGGAAAAAATACAAGTAAATCATTATCTATGATAGTTATCGGTTCTTTCTGATAAGATAATGCTTCTAACTTACTTGATGCCCAGAATACTCTTTTATTAATATTTTTTTTACTTTTTAATAATATTATTTCATTCCAAAAGCATTCAACTTTTAAATCTATTAAAAACTCTTTAGTCATCAAATCACAATACAGAACACAGTAATCATCTGGATAGAACTTTTTCCATAATTTTACTGAGCATAAAAGTAAAAGTGTGTGGAGTCTACTGTAAAAGTCTTTACGTTCTCTTATATTATCTAAAACCCAAATTATTTTCATAACGTTTAAAACTACTTATTAAGTAAAGTAAGCAAAATAAGTTTCATGATCTGCTCCAGCTCCATCTGTAATAGTTAATGTAGCATTAGTACTTATAGAAGCACCGCTACCACTAGCTCCTGTTCTCCATGAATCAAATGTAGAAGGATAAGAAGGTGTAGCAACACATGTTATTGATGTGGCTGTAATGTTTAAATTTTTTACTGTAATATTATTAGATGAACCAGCAGTATACGGAGCAGTTATTTCTACATTACCTCCTGGACCTGCTACTATAGAACCATAGAATACACTACTACCGGTTAAGCTAGTAACTTGTACATTAGATCCTGAGAAGCTTTGGGAAGGGTGATAATCGCTAAATGCTGAAGATGCAGATATATTAGTTGCCGCCGGGTTAGATGCTATCGCATTGGACCAAGACGGAAACGTACTATAACTTATATCTCCTGTACCGTAGGTAAATCTAGCCATTGTTTACTTTACTGTTTCAATTTTATCTTTTGGTACTATATCTATTAAGTGTTCATACAATCGTTTATAACAGTAACCATATATATCATCAAACGCTTTTGTATCTATTACACTCTTAACTTCTTTATAAGTACCAGTTTCTACTTTCTTTTCTTTTATTATCTTTCTGTGCTTTATTACTTCGTCTCCATTTTCATCGAAACTTATGTAAGGCACTTCTTCGGTTACTTCCTGCATCTCGAAAATTGGTATTTCTATTTCTCTTTCTTCTGCAACATTCACTTTTAGATAATGTTTAAATTCTATTTCTTCTCCATCATAATCCGCCTGTTCATAATACATCATTTTATTCTGTACTAATCCCACCATTGGTCTAACCTCTTGTTCAAGATATACCCTATTATGTTTAATAGCGTGTTCTCTATCTATCCAATAGGTTATTTGGAAACCTAATTCAGCTGTAACTTTATTAAAGGAGAATCCTTCAACTCTTAAATATAACTCTTGAGTCGGTCCTTGACTTGTCTCAAGATCTGCATTAATTATAAAACCCATAATTGTAACTTATTTCTTTTTTATTTCTTCTATTTCATTCTTTAACTCTTTGATAGCGTTTACTAAAACAGGAACTAGTTTAGCATAGTCTACAGCAAGATGTGATTCATCTCCGTTCAATCCATCTACCTCATTTACTAATTCAGGTATGACTTTTTGTACATCTTGAGCTATGAATCCTATATCATGCTTTTGATTTAAATGTTTTTTCCAATCAAACTCTTTTCCGTCTAATTTTAGAATATCATCTAAACCGTATTTAGTACTAACTATATTAGTTTTCAACTTTTCATCTGATGCTACTGTAGAAGAGAATGCAACTACATCAGCATTAGCGTGAAAGGTTCCTCCATCAACAAATCTAAAATCTTCAGTGTTATCTATTGCAACTTTAATCATTGCATCAGTTCCGAAGTCAAAATATTCGTCGTTAGAGGCTGCTCCAACTTTTGCTACTCCTAAGATATTATTTGAATTTGCTTGTAAATCACCAGAAAGAAGAATTGATCCGGTAACAGAACTAAGGGATGCATGTGATCCCGAAGTAATCAGTTTTTTCCAATTCGGCATAATTTTTAGTTTTACGGTTGGTTACTCATTATTGAGAGCCCACTTCCCTTTCGGGCCAATAAAGCTTCTAATATAAATAGTACTAATAATATAATAAAATTTATGCTAAATAACAAAAAAAAAGGCACTTCTGTGCCTTCTTCTAATTTAAAATGTGTGCCTGCTTATACGTAGATATAGATATCTCCGCTATCTATTCTTATGTTTCCGTAATGATCTACCTGTGAGCCTGTAGCTTCATTTTCAGAACCTGATATTACTCCTGCCATATAGTAACCCGGTGTTGCAGTAGTAGATGTTGAAGCTACTCCGCTTGCTACAGCTACTCTACCGTCATTACCATTGAATGCCCCATTCCAGAATAAAGAAGATCCAGAATATAAAGCTCCTTCTGATCCACCGAATACTAATCCTGAATTATCAGAGGCTGTGTTTGAACCAGAATTTACTAATATAAATTTATCGGTTACAGTTAAGTTAGTAGTATTTACTGCTGATGATGTTCCGCTTACTTTTAAATCTCCAGATATAGTTGCATCTCCTGTTACTACTAAAGAATTAGAAACATTTAAAGATCCGGTTATACCTATACTATAAGGAGAGTTATATTGAGATCCAGTTATAGTAAATATATTAACTACCTCCCATGAGCCTGTAGAACTAGGAGCTGTTGCGTCTTTTAATACAAATAACTGGTCAGTGCTTTGTTCAAATGATAATAAACCTTCATATACATTAGCTGTAGATAAGGTTAATCTTGAAGCACTAGAAGCTACGGCAATCCTAGCATCTGCTGGTTCATTATTTGTTATACTAAATCCTCCTGGTAAAGTTATTGCCATAATCTATTAACTTAATACATATTCAATTGTTGTTCCACTTCCACCTGCTTGTAAAGCAGTTGTTCTATAAACCTTATAGTCTCCAACAGTAGTCTTAGTAAACTGTCCTAATACTGCGAAACCACTTGTTGCTATTCCACTTAAATCACTTCTTGAACTATCATAAACTATATAATGATATTTATCTCCTGTCCAAGTAATAGATACTGTATTACCTACTGGGTTAACATCTCCTTTTACGATAGTACCTACATCTCCATTTAAAGTAGTATCCCAGCTTCCTAAATTTTCATACTGTGCTTGAGTGAATGCTGTTGTAGCAGATGCTCCATGTCTTAAACTTATTATCTTCGTAAACGTAGTAGTTTTAGTTCTTGATGTAAATAACTGAGGATCGTTTTCTCCTGTAGGAGATTTATATGATGCCGAAGCAAATAATGTAAAGCTTGAAGAGCCTGTTAATGCACCAGTTATACTGAGTGTACCAGGGTTAGTAGCTGGTGCTGAAGAAGCACTCATTACTAAGGATACTTGCTCCCAGTCATTTGAACTACCGTATGAACCTGTAAATGCTATTGAACCAGTAGCTCCTTGCTCTAATTGATTACTACTATCACCTAACTGTATAGTAGCAGTATCTGATATAGAAGGATTCCCAGGATTAGTTTTAGATAAGGTAGCTGATACTGTATCGCTATCTGTAAAGATACTACCGTCTAAAGGAGAACTTGCAGTATATTGAACTGAATAAGCATGAGATCCAGTTGTAGTTAAGTTAGTAGATAAAGATGTTCCACTCCCAGATGATGCAGCTAATAATACCGAACCTGTAAATATAGATGCTGTTACAAAGTTATAACCTCCGTTATTCCAAGTTGCACTTATTGTATAAGCATCACTTATTTTATTAAACCTATTAGTAGCGAATCCTGATTTAGCTAAATTTAAACTTGATGGTACAGTAGGAGTTCCAAAAACAAATTTTAATCTATTACCTGTAAAAGATACAGCGACATCATTATCAAAATCTGCTACTTCAATGTGTTCTAATGAATGAGTAGTACTAGCAGATAAATAAGCTACTGGGTTAAATGATGCTGATGCTACAGACATTGAGCTAGTCTGTGAATTAGATATAAACGATCCTGTATCTGTATCAGTTAAAAATGAACCAGTATCGGAATTAGTTATAAAAGAACCAGTATCTGCATCTTTAAGGAAAGACCCTGTCTGTGAATTTGAAATAAACGATGAAGTATTAGCATTAGTTACATAAGAACTAGTAGCAGCCATTAAGGCAGTTACTTCTCCGTCTATGGACCCTGTAAAGGTATTTACTGATGCTGAAAATGAGTTTAAAGCTCCTAAATCAGAAGATCCTCCTCCTGAACCAGTTGCTACAGTAATATTAAAAGTAGAATTATTTCCTTTAGTAAAAGTTATAACATTATTAGTAGCACTAGCAGTACTAATTAAAGAACCGGTTGATGCTTGAGCTGTACTAACAGCCGAGCCATTTAATAAGATAGAACCAGTAACTTTTAACGAACCGGTTAGATTCGCATGAGTTGATAAGTCCTTACTAAGCTGTTTCCATTTAATTAACGCCATTATGCATTTACTTTACCAGTTAACATATATTCATCTGTAGAGTCTATATCATAATTTAGACTACTACTAAAAGTAACTACTACATTTACTCCGCTTCCTGTCACACTATGTACTGCGTCGTTTTCAACAGCTACTCCATTTATAAATATCGTGAAATCATTCTTACTTTGAGTAGGAAATCCATCAGGTATAGTAGCTAAAGAAGTTGAGACCCAGGTTAGTGAAGCAGAAACAGAAGCTGAGCCTGTTACTACGTTAACTGTCTTAACTGTGCTTGTTACTGCGTTGTTTAATACCGTATAAGCTTTTTGTTCGCTATTCATTGCTTCTTCTATTGTTTGTTGTACAAATTTTCCTCCATCGACAGCTAGATCAAAAAATCTAATGCCTCTAGAACTTGCTCTTGATGTTGAATATCTAGGCATATTAAATATTATTTATATCTTTTACTGTTTCAACTCCAAAACTAACTGATGATTTACTAAAATACTTACTAACACCTTGAGGTAGTGTATTAAAGTTATCAGGTACTATATGTCCTAATAGATTTATTTGAAAATCAGTCTTTACTGTTCTATCGCTACCTTGTGATATTTCAGTACTTGTAGTATAGTTATCAATCATTGCTCTAAATTTAAACTTTTCAGGGTCCCCCCAGTAAGAATCAGAAGCATAATTAATAGATTCTACTATTTTATTCATTTGCTCGATATACTCTGTAAAAATAACACAAGAGTATACTAAATTAACATAGTCAGGTACTACAACTCCTTGATATTCTTTTACTATATTTCTATTATTTAGTAAAGAGAATCTATCATATCTATTTTTACTAGAATATTTCTTTTCAAAAACTCCGAAATTGTTAGGATTATTAGCATCCATCTTATTTCCTAAGTTTCTATTTTTTTCTATACTATCTCTTTTAACAATAATTAGAGGTAGTTGTATTTTTCCATGCCTATCTCTTATGAAACCATTCTTCTGTACTGCAGCCCACCTTTCAGGAGAACCATATAATACAGGTACATTTTTTTTCTTACTATTTTGCATTACAGAAGGTTTAATTACTTCTTTAAAATAGTAAAATATAGCTTCATCTATATCTCTTAATCCAACAGAGAACTTTTTTACATCATCATTCTTTACAGAACGTTGAAGTTCTCTCTTTTTCAAGTTATTCGCAGGTGCTACTGAACCACTATAGTTTTCTACACCATAAGGTTTAATAGTTTTTCTCGATAACTCCTCTTGAGAAGGTGGATTAATGTTTGTATCAGGCATATTTTAGTTTATTAATTATAAATAAGCAGTTCCTTCAAAATCTATACCTGTAGACTCCCTTTTTGTCATATGAGTATCACAGATAATAGAAATAGATGAACCAAACTTATTTCCGTACGATGTTAAATTGTAACTCTTGTCTCTTCCTAACATCAATTGATTTTCTCTTACAGTATCTACTACATAGTAATCTTCTTGCCAATTAATTATATCTCCTACTTCAGGAACTACACTAATATCTGCTAAATCTGGTCTTAAAAAGGCAAATGATGCCTCTCTCTGTAGATCTGGTAATGTAAAGTCATCAATACTTACTACCTGATCTCCTCTTGTTATTAAACAGTTAAGTTTAGCTGGTACAAAGTAACTTTTTGTAAGTGCTTCACCGTATATATTAGCATCAGTCTCTTCTAAGTTAAGTTTATAGAATAATATTTCTTGTTCTACAATATCTTTAAGTAATTCTCTATTTACTTTTACTAATAATTCAAAATCTCTATTACTTCCAAATAACATTACTTCTCTTCTATAGTATTATCTGCTATTTCTATAGCACTTATAAAATCATACTTATTTAATGCATTAGTTTTAAAAGCTTCAAATGCTTCAGCTGATTCTTTTTGTGATATTAACTTTACTTTTAATGTTTCTCTATTGTCTCCATCACCTGAGGCTGTAGTAACTGTTGTTACGCCTGGTAAAGCTCTTAGCAGTTCAGCTAAGTCATTAGTATTTTCGCTACCATCGTATATAACCTGTACCATACCTTCGTATGTTCTAAACTCTATTTGTTCTCTTAATATATCTAATAACTTCATTATCCTATATATATCCCCATCGGTACTCCTTTTAGAGCATCTCCTAAGTATTGTGTCTGTTGTGCTTGTAATTCTAACTGGTTATTTAAAGAAGCTTGACTTAATAATTCTCTTAATTCAGTTATATATGATTCTTTTTCACTTCTAACATCAGAAAGTAAATCTGCTTGGTTTAAAGTAGCTTCTGATCCAGGAACTGGTACTGTCTGATACTTACCTCTTACGTAAGCAAGCATCTCTTTACATATAGTAGCAGTATATTTAAAGATCCACTGTCTACCTGTAGAGTTAATTTCAGCATATATTGGGTTTTCAGTAGGTACGTTAGATAAGTTAGTAATAGTACCGCTATTTGTAGTAGAACTGCCCCCTCCACTTACTTGACTACCTGCATTTGCTGATGCTGTTACATGTAATCCATCATCAACATATCTTTTTTCTTGTCTTTTATAGTATTCGAAGTATAAACTACCTGTTTCTTTAGGTATAGGAAATAATTTAAGTTGATTATTAACTATTTCAAAGGAATAAGCAGATTTTCTTACTTGATCGTTTAATTCTATAGCCTGTATCTTAGCTAAATCGTAAGAAATAGGCATTAACATGAAATTAATACCCGGACTGAATGATCCAAAGTCGAAAGCATCCATTAATGATTGAATACCGGTACCTGTACCAGCATATGGGTCGAAAAATCTTTGTATAGCTGGTGGAGCTTCATAAAATACCTTTCTTATCTCTATACCACCTACTATTCCTTGGTCAGATGCCCAAGCATTTAAGTTATAGTTCTGTTGATCTTTATTTACAGCTATAGATCCTGTATATTTTGTAGTAAACCCTCCTACTCCGGCTTCCATACCGTATTGATGAGAAGTTCTTATAGTATTTTCTAAGGAAGGCTTAATTAAAAGGGTGTTTATTGCTTCAGCACTTGATTGCCCTTGTAAATTAGTAAACTGTTGAGCTGCTAACGCTTGAAATACTTCATTTCCGTAAGAAGTAACTGCTTCTTCGAATGCAGCAAAGAATGAACCAGAGCTTAACTCCACGTCCATCATAGGAAATCCTAGTTTCTTAGCACAGTACTCTGCTACCTTAGGTGCATCCTTTTGAAACTCTAAATCATCATCGTAGAAACCGAAAGGAGTTGATTCTCCTGCTACAAAGTTCGCGTTTCCATCATATATTGCTATATTAGCCATAGTTTATTATTTAGATACTAAAAAGTACTCAACTGTTGATGTTGTATCAACTGGAGTAGCTTTAATTTTAGTAATATTGTCGAATGAGGTTACATTTTGAAAACTACCAGTAAAAGAAGTAGTATTAATCATAAAGCTTCCTGAACCAGCTACTGCTATATTAAAGTTTTCAGTAGAAGAAGACACTTGTAATATTACTGAACCTGTAGAGTGATTAGTAAATCTAAAATACATTAAACTACTACTTACAAATTGACCTGCTCCTGGTGCTCCTGAGAAGTCTACAACATCAGAAAAAGATCCTGAGGTTATATTGAATATCCTTTCATCGTGGTTGCTAGCAGACGGTAAAGCAACATTAAAACTAGTACCTCTTTCCTTTCCGTTTAATTTAACTCTCTCTTGGATAAAGTAATTTAAATTAGCCATCTTATATTTTTTATTATAAATAGTTAAAAAAAAAGAGGCCCGAAAGCCTCTCTTTAGTTATTCTTAACCTTTCTTTTTGAGAATATGGTATAAGACGAAGGCACCTACTAATCCAAGTAATCCTTCATTGCTCAATCCACCCAATATACCCATGATATTATCTACCACAGACACATTTGGCCAGAATGGGATGACTGCGCCCTTAAAGAGCACTTCTAGTACAACTCCCAGTGCAATTATACTTACACCGATTTCAGTTAATTGATTGGCCCAAGAGCCTATCTTCTTTAAAAAATCCATATTTATTTGGGTTTTTAGTTAGACATAGATAACTGTCCGACTTCTATAATAGAAAGGAATTCCATGATAATAAATAGGCAAAAAAAAAGAGGCCCGTTAGGACCTCTCTTTATCACTAAATTCTAAAAGTTATATCTTATAAATCGTTAAGATCTGAGATAAATACTTTTCCGTAGAATTCTGGTCTGATCATCTTCTTAGCATATCGAGTCATTAAACCTTTTCTTGGAGTGAAGGTTTCAGGATCGTATACAAGAGGAGTCATCATCAATGGTACATATGGAGCATATACTGCACCAGTTTCAAGGAATTGTGAACCTCTATATCCCATTAATAGGATGTTTTCAGTCATATAAGGATTCTTATATACTCTGAATCTGTTAGCAAGGTTTCCAACTCTTTGTACACCAAAGTTGAAGTCCATTTGATCACCATCAGTATTAGCAGCATATCCTGGAATTGATTCTAGAATAGTTGCAACGTTTGGAGAACAAACGATGAAGTTCGCACCACCTCTAAGAGTTTTTTGGTGAATCTTGTTAGATACTTTTTGGATCTTAGTTCCTAATGTTTGGAACCATTCTCCTTGAGTATTGTAATAGATAGGACTTAAGTTAGCCCAAGCCGATCCATTCCATACTCTGTTTGATTTAACAGACCATCTCTCAGTAGTTACTGCGTCTTGAATAAGCATGTCAAGGATCTCTAAATCAATTTCCATTGAAATATATTCACTCAATAAAGAAGTTAACTCAGCCTCAGCGTCAATACTGTGGTATGCGTTAAGATCTTGAGCGAACTCAGGAGTCCATTGTGCTTTTAATTTTCTAGTTTTAGCAACAATTGCCTCACTAGCTAATTTTACATCTACGTTAGGGATTGTGATTGAAGTATCGACTGCAGCAGTTGAACTTGCTTCAAAATCTCCTCTCGAGTTGTCAGCTGGTTGCTTGTAGTACATTACAGATCCTGTGATACCACCGTCTCCTGCAGCTGTTACATTTGATGCTGTGATAACAAATGTTACGTTGTTGCCAGATACAGTAGTTAATTCAGGGTGTGAAGTAACGTCTGTTGAACCAGAAAAGAATCTAAATGCTCTTACACCTTTTAAGTCAGCACTTAAACCAGATAATGATTTAGTAACTGTCTTGAATTGGTCAAGAACTAGATCGTCGTTGTAAGCGATAGATGCTGAAGTAGCGGATCCTGTGTCAGCTTGAAAAGCGACAGAAGCAGATTTCATTGAATATCCAAATTGACCTGCGCCATAAAGACCACCAGAAACTTCCTCATCAACACTCATTTTGTTTGATGCTGAAGATACATTACCGTACATGTTTGAGCCAGCGCTTCTACCTGAAAGGTTTGATCCATATTTAAAATCTAAATAGAATACTAGACCTGAAGGTAAATTCATTGGTTGTACAGAAACGAAATCTTGAGCAACGATTTGAGCGAACACTTTTCTTACCAATGGTAAAGCTACACCTGCCCACTGCTCTCCTTCACCAGCAGTAAAAGTACCACCAGTTCCAGTTACGTTAGCCTCAGCAACGATTTGTTTAGCTTGGTTTTCAAGGATCATAGCCATGTTATTCTTGACTCTGTTATCCTCAATACCTTCTAACAAACCGGAATCTTGCCATTTGTTGGCTAACTTTTGAGAGTCAGCTAGCATACTTTTGTAGTTGTTCGAGCTCTCTAATAGGTTGTTAATTTCCATGATTTAAAAAAAATTAAAGTTTCGTTAATAATAAATTTACTTAATAATACCGGCTAATTTTTGCATTCTTCTAACAGTATCAGAAACTTCGTTAATTACTTCTGGTTTAGAAGCTGTAGTTCCTGTTGCTTTAGAAGCCATGCCTAGTTTAGTTTTCGATTCCTTAATAGTGTTGTTAGATTCTTTTTTACTAACTACACTGTCAGAAACAGTTTCATAAACTAATTTAACCTCTTTAACAGTTTCTGCTTTATCAAAAGCAGCTATAATGTTAACTTTTTGACTTTCTGAAAGGTCATTAGATTTAAAGATCTTGTTAACATATAAAAGTTTTGAATTTAGTATATTTACTTCATTCAATTCTTTTTTAAGAGTTTCAATAGTCTCTAATGCTTGAGATAACTCATCATTAGTTTCTTCTTTAACCTCTTCGTTAACTACTTCTTCTTTAGCTTCCTCTTTAACTTCATCTACTTCCTTATCGTGTTTACCTTCTGACTTTTCGTCTTCTTTAGGTGCTTCACTTAATTCAGTAGTAGCTTCTAATTCTGCTAATAGTTCATCTAAATCAATTTCTTCTTCGTCTTCGACCTCAACATCATCAACTGGTGCATCGATAGCAGGCTCATCGCCCATACCTTCGATATCTCCAGCATCCATGTCTTCTGGTCCTTCGGCTCCATCACCAACTTCTTGAGCTATGATGTCTCTGATAAGGTCCTTAAACTGATCAACAGTTAAATTACTTACATCCTCATCACCTTCAGGAGCGTCATGGTCTTCAGCTTCGTCTTCAGATTCTTCTGAATCATCCTCAGCTTCGTTTGCTTCAGCATCTAATGCTTCGTCTTTGTCGTCGTAAGCTTCGTTATGCTCATCGTCTTTAGGAGCTTCCTCGATAGTTTCCTCTTCAGATATTTCTTCAGATTCTTCTATTGATTCGTCTTTTTTGTCATGCTTAGCTTCGTCTTTTTTCTTGTCATGCATTCCTTCATCTTTCTTTTTGTCGTGCATTCCTTCTTCTACCTCTTCTTCGTTTACGTTTTCTGCTTCTTCGTTCTTGGAGTCATCCATTTCTTGAAGTTTAGCAGCTAACATATCTTTTAGATGAGGAGTTAAAGACTCTTCTAAAGCTTCCTTAGCGTTAGCAATAGCGGCTTCTCTTACAGACTTAGCTTCAGCAATAGCTTGCTTGAATAAATCTTTGTTTGCCATTTTAAAAAATTGTTGTGATTCTACGATTATTAGAAATCGTAATAAGAATTATAAAAGTGTTAGATGCAATATAATGATTGCATATTCTTTATATAAATATATACTTTTTCTGGAAACCTTTATGCTCTTAAAATATCGTTTATGATATTATCTAAACTAGAGTATTTAGATGCTTTTTCTTTAGCTTCGTTTAGTGCTACAGGATTCATAAAAGCTCCGTGAGTTGAAGGATTAGATACAAAATCCCAACATACTAATTCAAAGTCAGGTTGTACTTCTAAATGTCCTTCATTAGTTTGAGTTACGGATCCGGTACCTCTAGATGATATACCAATAGTATGACCAGCTTTAATAATTTCTTTTACTATATTACCAGCAGGAGTATTTAATAATTCTACTCTACCCATTAAGTCGTTACCGTCCCACCATAAGTCTTTTACTACATGTGAAGCATTTTTAAGAGATACTACAGGGGTTTCAGGATGATCTAATTCACCGAATGCATTACCTTTTTTAACAAATTCGCTTACATATTTTTTAGCTTCTCTAGCTAATAAATCCTTCTTATATATTCTACCATTTTGGTTTTCAGCTAATGCTCTTTGCATTATACCTTCTACTTCAAATACTCCAGGTCTTCCTTTAGCTTCTCTAATGGTAGGTTTAAATGGTGTTACGTCTACTAATAATTGTGCCATATTAAAAATATCTTTTTACTGGTGCGAATACTGTTTGTTTCGGAGATGTTTCGTTTTGAGGAGTTTCTATATCTTTAGACATAAATTTTACTTTAGGTATGTTAACTCCTTTCATTAATCTATTACCTCCAACCATTCTTGAATCTTTATTAAATGCTGATTCTATAGCAGGTGCTAAAAATGCTCCTACTTTAAGACCATCTTCATTTTCTACATCTCCTACTTTATCAAATACGCTTTGTAGTTTTTCTCTAGTCTTAGCTTGATAAGATTCTATATCAGTAACTATGTTTTGTAAATCATTTAATACAACTTGCATACCTTTATACCCGCCGTAAGTATCAGCTAAAGCAGCTAATTCTTGAGTAGCAGCTTCGTTAATAGTATCTTCGTTTAATGATTTTTTAATTATACCTTTGATAGCTTCTTTTAACTGTTCATTCTTTTTAGTTTTAGCTACTGCATCGTCATGAGACATTCCGCTAGCTTTCATTCTAGCTATTTTAATATCGTCAAAGTCATTATCACCATCTTTATCTTGATCAGTTTCTTCTTTTACAAACTTAGCTTTAGCAGCTTCGAAATCACCTTTATATAATTGTTTTACTATCTTACGGCCTAATTGTTCTAATTGGTCTAAATCAAGTGTATGTTTTCTACCAAATCCAGCTAAGTAGCCTTGACCTATCATACCATAATCTGCAGGATCAATTACTTGATCTACTGAGGTTACTTCAGCTTCATTTTTTCTTCTTTTATGTCCATGATGAGATGAATTAATTACTTCTAATTCATTTAAAGGAATACTTTTTACTGTCTTACTACCTTCTTTGAAGAATACATCGTAATGAGTTACAGTACCATCCTCTAATAAAGTGTGCTGACCTTCTAAACAAATACCATGACCGTACTTTTCATGTAGTACATGATTTGCACAATCGTGATGTATTACTTCATCTTCCTCAGCAAGTCCATCTGCTCCCATCATATCGCTAGGACCAGGGTAATTAACGCTTATAAACTCATTAAATTCTTCTATAGGATCAGCTCCATCCATTATATCCTGGTAATGTGTTTTAATAAATTCTTTTATTAACATATTGATACCAGGTATTTCTCCATACTTATCATGTATAGCTCCTATAGCTGAGGCTATATTTTCTTTTAAGGATTTAGCAGCTGCCTTATACTTAGTTGCATCTCCAACACCGGCATCAGGTTTAACATTACCTTTTCTATCTATACCCATTACTTCTCCTACCTCATCTTCTACTTCTCCAACTACTTCATCTTCTATCTCTCTAATACTACTAACCGCTGATTGTAGTTTTTCGAGAGTAATACCTAAAGTTTCAGCTAAATCTTCTAATCTACCTTCTTTTAACATTTCTTTAGCTTCTTTTAAATCAGCTTTTTTTAAGTCGTTAAATAGGTCTTTTTTAAGTTCACCTCTTTTTACAGGAACTTCTCTATCATGTTTATCAACATTAGTTGATTCTCCTGCTACTATATCAATATAGTAATTAGGGTGTTTAATTAAATTATCTTTTGCTTTTTTTGCTGCTTTTAAGTACTCGTCTGTGGTTACATTTCTTTCATCGAAAGGAGGTTTTAAACCTGCAGCTTGTAATTCATAAAATATACCTCTTTCTAATCTAGTCAAATCTATGTTTGCAGCTGGTCTTTCATCGTATATTTCAGTACCTGTTGGTTTAGTTTCAAAGATAAGTCCTTTATTTTTCAATATAGATACTGAGTCTTTAAATCCATTGAATTGGGATATATATTGTGGAAATTCCTGTCTCATCTGTCTCACGAATTCCTTTTTAGCCATCGTCCCTTCGTTGACGGCTCTATATTTTTCTGTTGCGGTTACTAGTCTCATGTTTATAAATAGTCAAATGCTTTAGTATGTGATGGCCGTTTAGGACGGCTAGCCTTCTTATAACCATGCTTTTTAGAGATTTTACTAGCTCTATTAGCGTTTCCAAAAGCATACTTAGTTTTGTAGTTCTCTCCAGCACCTGCTGCAAAAGAAGCTCCACCGCTTGTAGTATTAGCTTCTGATAATACTTCTTTTACTAACTTAATTAACTGTGTTCTTGTCATAAGTTCTTTAACTCATTAACTAAATCGTAATATTGCATTAAATTTACTAGATGAGTATCGCTTACTTTATCAGTCTTTTTTAAAGGTTTTATACCTTTAATTACTTCATCTAATTTTATTTTAACAATATCATCTTTTACACTGCTAGCTAAATTAGTAACTTCTTTTATAATATTATCTAATTCGTTATTAACTAAATTATATAATCTTCTGTTTGAGTTTACTGATGTTATAAATTCTTTTAGTATCCTTTTTTGAGGAGCTAGAAGGTTTTTATAGTTATCATTAAACTTTTCTAATAATATCTTAAACGTAAGCATTTTTAAATCTTTATCATACTTACTATATTCTTCTATAAGACTGTCTTTAACTTGATCTGAGTTTTGATCTTTAGAGGTTAAATGTTCTAATAGTGTACATTTGTTAGATACTAAAAAATTAGGATCTACCATGTTAGAATTATTTTGAGCTTCTAATAAACAGTATAATGAAGCAAGAGGTTTATAATCTCTAACTTCCATACCAAAAAACTCTTCTAGTTTATAGTGCTCTTTTATAGCAGAAATTAAATTATACTTCTGCTTTTTTAATAATTTTTGATTAAGTTTCCTAGAAACTTCTGTAATAGTTGAAATTATAGTTTCAGCTTTACTTTGAGATACTTTTTTATTTCTTAAAATAAACTCGTATAATTTATACTCTTTAGCTAAAGTTGTTCTACCCGCAAAATACTCTTTTAAGATAGCTATAGCGTTAGATTCTTTATTATCTAAAGTATCAGCTGCGATCTGCTTTATTAGCAGTTCAAATATAAGTCCAGTATTACGATACTTTGAGTGCTTTATCTTCATTATATACGTTTACTATTATAAATATGTATTAGTTACCTAAATCTTTAATATTATCTTCGCTTAATAACTTTGAATCGTTCTTGTTATCTTTTTTAAAAACAATATCTTTAAGATCCTTTTCATTTTGCAAGTAAACTGTTTGTGCTGTAGAATTTTCTAAAACGTTTTCGTTGTCGGAAGGATAGCCTCCTTTCATACCATGCTGACCTAGAGGATCTCTTCCTCCTATAGGATTATCGTTAGTACCATAGACAGACATTTTCTCTCTAGGTCTTCCTCCTTCAGGGCCAGGTTCACCGTGTTTAGGTAGTTCTTCGTAACCTGCTGGTACTTCTCCAGGACCTGCTCCTTTTGGAGTAGAAGTAGACCTTCTACCGTACATAGATGCAAGATCATGAGGTGTACCGTAAGTAGTTCCTGATTTAGCTGGATCGTTTCCTTCACCTTCTATTTGAGCTAATCTAAAGATACGTTTAGAATCTTCTCTAACTAGATCTCTCATCTCCATATAATTATCTTCTGACATATCAAAAATCTTTTCATAGATATAGTCTGATGAGAATAATTTAGTATCTTTCATTTGATTTGCTAAATCAACTTTTTCTTTTAATAAAGCTACTTTTTCTTGTTCAAATATAATAGAAGGAGTAGTTAACTTAATTTCAAAATTAGTTAAACTATCTCCAGTAAATCCTTGGGAATATAAATGAACTAAAGCTATTTTAGTTAATTCAGATTCTATTATTCTTTGTATTCTTTCTACTGTTCTAGCGAATCTTATATCTTCAGCTGCTAAAGTTGCTTTTCCTTGTAAGTCGCCTTCATATCCAAAATATGCTTTTGGTATTTTAAGAGCAGCAAATAGCTTTTGTTGTAAGTACTCAACATCAGCTTTACCGTCATACTCTAATCCTTTAGTAGTTTCAATTCTAGTAGATGTATCTCCTCCTCTTACTGGTAAGTAAAAGTCTTCCATCATATTTTGAAGGTTGAACTTAAGGTTATATTGACCGTCATCTCCTACATAAGGAGTTTTTTTCATTTGATTGATAGTCTTCTGCATAAACTGCTCTACCTCATTTGGTGGAACATTACCTACATTAATATAGAACATTCTCTTTTCAGGTGCTCTCATTATACGATGAATTAACATCGCATCTTCCATAAGAGTAGTTTGTCTAAATATTTTTCTAGCTGGTTCTAAGTAAGAACGTCCATAAGGTAAATACTGAGTATCAGATATTAATCTAAAGTGAGCTACTTCATAGTTATCAAAATTAACTACTTTTTTATTAGATTTTCTTTTAGGTAAGTAACTAGGGTTTTGAGATGCTGCTAATCCGTCAGGATCTAATTGAAAAATAACCTTAGCAGGATTTTCAGGATCTTCTCCTTCTCTTCTTACCATATGATATACGGTATAAGGAAGTACGTTATAAACTCCAAATTTTTCAGATATTTCTAATTTTAAGAAGAAATCTCCATACTTACACATATTTCTAATCCATGACCATAAATTAAATTCTATATTTAATACGTCATAAAATAAATTATAAAGTACTCTCTGAATATTTTCATCAGATGATTTTATCTGTAGTATTTCATTCACATCATTTTTTACTGTAGCTTCATCAGCTATAATATCTAATGCGGATGCAATAATTGGGTCTGTATCCATTGCTTCATAGTCTGAATAAAGCTGGATTCTAAGTGTTTGATAGTTTAGGTTAGGATTAAATATATTTCTATTATTATAGATATATAACCTACTAAATCTATCTACTAGTGAATTTGTTTGGTACCTTCCGGTTCTCTGTATTTGGTTAACATCAGCTATTTTTAGCTCTTTGCCACCTATATTTCTTACAACTACATCTGTAGAAAATAATCTTCGAAGTCTACCAAATAATGAAGTATCTGCCATTAAACGTTTAATTTATATATAAATAGTCTATTTTAGTAACCAAGTGATATCCTCTTGTCCACCCGGTGTCTTTAAAAGATAAGGATTTTCTTTCTGATTTCCAACTCTTTTCATAACTGCTTGGTTTTTTGCATTTAAATTAGAAAATGAAGATAGCTGTGCCCTAGCTAAGTCCATTCCTTGTTGTCTTAACTTTAAAGCAGTATCTCTTACATATAGTGCAGTTGCACAAGAAATAAGTAAATCATCGTTATATCTGTCTTGAGCTTGAGGTTTTCCGTTTTTCCACACAAATACTCTCATTTCACCTAAAAGTCTTTTAGACTGTATAGTTACTGATTTTTCTCTAATGTACTCAATCATCTTAGCTATTACTAATGGACGGGTTCTCATAGACATAGTAAAACCAGGAACTAATTTATCTCTTTCGTATTTGTGCATATAAGATTCTACTGATTCCATATTAGATGTAGAACTATAATATAGGTTTTTATATTCTCTTTCTAATACCTGTTCTATTGTAGCCCAGCCTATATTAGCATTTTCTACTACTAATAGTGCATCATTATATTCAGATGCTATACCAACAAGTACGTTACCGAAATCTTTAGGAGACAGCTTACCTTTATATTCAGCTACCTGTGTACAGGTTTCTATATCGAATATATGAAAAGCAGAATAGTCACTAGAATCACCTCTAGCAACGTCTGCTACGACCATATACGATTTAGAGTAGTCTACTCCTTCCCATACCCATAAATTACCATCAACTCCTCTTCTTTCTAAAGGTTCTTTTTCATATGTTTTTTCATAGAATAACATATCATCTGGTTCAAATACCGTGTCACCTGATGCTAAGAAGTCACAATCACATTCCTGACCGGCCATACGAGGACCTAAATCAGCATCTTGTTGCTCTCTCCATTGTTGGTTTCTTTCAGGGTGCACTGTCCAAGGTAGTCTAATAGATAAAAATGAATTTTCTCCTGATATCGCTTTTTCCCATGTTAAATGAAACCAATTACCAATACCATTAGGGGTTGATAAAGCCATACATTGACCACCAGTTGCTAGTGTTTGTTGTGCAGCAGTAAAAGTTTCTTCTATATTATCAATAAAAGCTGCCTCATCTATTAATAGTAATGATACTGCTTCTGATCTTGCAGCATCAGCATTAGATGATTTAGCTTGTACTTTTGATCCGTTTTTTAATCTTAATGATAATTTATTTTTTTCTACTGCAGGTAACTTTAACCATTTAGGTAACTGATCGTACATGAAGATTACCTTTGTAACTAAGTTACGAGCGGTTGCTTGAGTAGTTGCTAATGCTAGTACGTTTTTATCTTTATGAAATAACATCAACCATAATGAATATGCTGATGCTAAAGTAGATATACCTAGCTGTCTTGATTTAAGAGTAATTACGTATTGATTATCTTTAAATAAATGTAGTACTTTTTCCTGGAATGGATAAAGGTTAAATAATATTCTACCTCGCGTAGGATGCTGTATATAACAGTACTTACGCATAAAGTAGATAGGATCTTTAGCACATTTAATATACTCTTGCGCTATTATCTTTTTTATATTCTGTGACATAACTCATTTTATATTTTTAATCTAGGTACCAAGTCTGAAGGATTTGCTACTATGATTTCATTTCCAATAGCATCTACAAAACTGTCTTTATCGTAATATTTAAAATTACCATTTGGATCAGATATCATAAATGCATCGAATCCGTGCTCTTTATAATAAGCTCTTCCTAATTTTTTAGCTAAATCTAAAATAAATTGTTTAGCATTAAACTCTCCATTACCGATGTAACTAGCAGTATCAAAGTTTAAAGGTGCATAACTGCTATCTAATACATTATCTATTCCGGAAATAATAGTAGTTTCATCAACTCCCATACTAGAAGCCTGTTTTACTACATCTGCTATTTTATATGGCCAAGCGGATTTGCTATAGTTTTTTAATGTTTCTTTTTGTTCGTCATCTAACTTTAAACTATCAACGAACTTATCGACTTTAGGTTTAACTCCTTTAGTCCAATCACCTCTTGCTACTCCTGTAGGAGCTACTAATGCTCCGGTATTACCAGTTCGTGATTTTAATTCTACTTCTTTACCTCCTATATTTAAATCTCCTTTAGCTTTAGCTTTAGAAATATTTTTAAAAAATACTGATAAAAAAGCTTCTCCTGGTCCCATCGATACAGTTCCTTGTATAGAGTCTTTCATATCTGAGTATAGTGATTTTAATTCATCAGGAGTAAAGCCTGGTATTTGTGAGTAGTAATTGCCTCCTTTAGAATTAAATACTGGAGGATTAGAGGATAGTTTTGCAAATTCTCCTGTTTTACCCATATCGGAAAGTAGTGATTGAAAATAAAGAATATCTTTTCTACTTAAATTTTTTGATTCTAAATAACTTTTCATTGAATCACCATATCCTACATTCTTAGTATATTTCATTACTCGTTTGAGTACAGTAGAATCGCTTGTATTATTAATTATACTTACTAAATTTTTCTTAAGATCTTCTATATCAACATCTTCTTGTTCAGTAAGTTCATAAATTAAGTTATCTAATATAGCTTTATCTTTAGGGTTACTTATATCAGGTGTTCCTGATTTAGTTCTCCATGCCCACTCAGTATATAATTTATCTATTACGTTCATTATGCTTCTGGTTCTTCCGCTGGTTCTTCGAAGTCTATTGGCTCATCAGTTAAATCTGCTCCACCTTCTTCTCCTGGTTCGTCTAGGTCAGTACCTGCTCCTGTTCCTGCATCAGCTCCAGGGAAGTCTCCTCCTCCAGTATCAGCAGAATCAAAATCTTCAGGTGCTCCTTCTCCTTCTTCTCCTCCAGCTTTAAAAGGTGCTTGTTGATATAAAAGAGTTAGTTTATCTAAGGCTTGTTGATAGTCACTAATTTTATTTATATAGTATCTTTTACCCATTATTTGAGCTTCAAAACCATCTCCTAACCATTTAAGTATGTACTCTTGACCGTTCTTTAAATTAATTCTGAAAGTACTAGGTCTTGGTGAAACCCAATCTATAGACTCTATAAAGTCTTTAAAATCTTCAGTTTGTAATTTTATAATAGCAGATTTAATTGTTGGAAACTTATTTAATATAATATCAGTACTATCTTCTAATACAGTATCTTTTGGAGCATCAGTATCAGGTTCTTCTTCTGGTTCTGGTTCTTGCTCTTTCATAAGATCATTTAAGTTTTCAAATAATAGTTTATTAATATTTTCTTCTAAGGATCTTGCTGTTTTGAACATTTCATACTGTTCAGGTCTTTCAGTTCTTAAATATCTTTGTAGTTTTCTAAAGTTAGTTTTTATTAATTCAAATAATTCTCTAGCTGCTTTATCTGTTCTAACTTCTTTATTTCTCATAAGATCTTTTATATCATCAATTATTTCATCATAATCGTTATATAATTTTCTGAAAGAAGGTAATCTTATAATCTTATGTTTTATAGAACCGGTAGTTTTATTTTCTCCATCAAATTTAAATAATGTATCTAAATCGGTACTTATAAAATCTTTTGGATGAATTTTACCGTATCTTTTTTCTATAGTCTGTTTAAATCTAGCAGGTAAATCTTCTATTTTGATTGGTCCATCCTGTTCCTGCTCTGTAATTACTTCAGAGTAAGCCTGTAATACTATCTGTTCTAATTCTTTTTTGTTCATATTATTCCATATCTTTCAAAGTTGCTTTTAAAGCACCTCGAAATTTTATTAAAGAGTCTTTTGCAGCATCTTTATTACCTGCTTTTAATGCATCTATTATTCCACCTAGATGTTGATTTTCACTGTGATAATTTACGTCTTCAAAAGAGTTATATAACTTCTGTAACTTCTGTACAGAGGAGCCTAAAGTAGCTTTTAAACCAGCTTTTAACATTCCTATATAATCAAAGTCATTAGAATACATATCTCCTAATCTATACTTTTTTATGTTTTCATTAACAGTAGTCTGTCTCTTTAAATCGCCAAATTCTTGAGCGACATGAACTGCAGCTCTTGCAAATTTTTTAACGTCACTTCCTTCTATTTGAATATAATCAAATCCTACTCCTTTTAGTTTACGAGTTGTTATTTGTAATGCTAAACCATTTGGTCCTGCAAATCTTTTAAACTGTAATCCATTATCGTCATAAAGTTCAGTACCTTCTTTAATACTACCAGGATTCCTTAATAAACTAGCTAATGCTTTTATTGCTTCTTTTCTGTATTCTATATCTTGAGGAATCTCTCCAGTTTTAAGAATATCTATAATACCTTTTATATATGCGTATTGTCCATCTGTTATTGATACTAAATCATCTTCATTTACAGCAAAAGGATTGACAGGTTCATCTGAGTCTAAATAATTTTGAATCATTTTAAGATTTAATTTATAATGATCAGCTATAGCAGCAATTACTTCTGCAGCTTCTTCTCTAGATTCAAATCCTGATTCATCAGCTCTATCATCTATGATACGGGTAATCATATCCATATCACCTCTACCTTCATCAATGTTAGGATCTAATTGTTGACCTTTGTTTTTATTAGATACTGCTTTGTCTAAAGCATCTTCTACTTGTTTCTTTTTCTTATTTAAAGACTTTAAATGAACTATTACTGAATGACCTCTATATTCATGCTCGCCGCCTTTTTCTTTGTATAGCTTTGCAAGCTCCTTCATCTTATCTACTATCATTCCATGTACTTTCTGCAGTTTAGCTATTGAATGCTTACCTTTTGGTAGATCGCTATCTAATGCTTCGTTTGGATAATCATCATCATCTAAATCATCATATCCATACTCTTCTAATCTATCTACTTCACTACCTATAGTAGTATCGTATCTATTACTTGAATAAGCAAAGTCAAATACTCCATAACCAGTCATTCTACTCATTTCATTAGGAAAGTTGTTTTTTACTAAATCTCTGGCTTCTTCTCCTAAATCTTCTAATGTACCTACTATTTCTCTTAATCTATCTAAAGCTTCATCTTGTTCTGCATTTTCACTTACTTTATCGGTATAAGCCATATTAGTAGGATCTCCTTCTGAAGGTTTAATTTTAGTAGTCATACCATCTCCTTCTTCTATTTCAGCACTATGGTCTGAAATTGTAATACCGTAAGCTTCTAAGTCCATAACGGCATCATGCATAAATGAACTAGCTTCTCCTGATGATATGTCTCCATCTCTAAACATGAAGTAAATAATAGCATTTCCAGCTCCATCGTTATCGACGTAGTCCATCTTTACATTATTACCATCTATATTTTTAGCTATAATAGTTTCGGCTTTTTTAAAGTCAGCTCTAGGTACTTTAATATAGTGGTGATCATCTCCTTCTCCTTCTTCCATACCAGGTGATGAATCTTCTCCACCGTAGTCCCAGTTACCTTGAATACCTTTACCAGGTTTTTGTTTAGGGGGATAAGGAAAAGCTTCATTTTTTCTTTTATCTCTTTCTTTTTGAATCAGAAATTGAATCTTTTTTATCATTTCTTTTTCAGGATGCTTTTCTAATCTATCTTTTTCTTGTGCATCGGCAAATTCTTGATCTGTCATTTCTCCTACTTTTTTTATTCTTTCAGCTTCTCCTAAAGCAGTATTTACAGTTTTAAAATATTTCTGTAATTGGTCTTTTACCACATCTTTATTAATAATAGGTTCTCCTGATTGTTGTACTCCAACATCAGATATTTCTCTATCATAAGAAGTATCTTTTAAATAAAGTGTATCTCCTACTATATAAAATTGATAAAGATTTTCGTTTCCATTTTTAAAACCTATTAAAAGATCGAATTGATTAGGTTTTATTCTTTTAACTCTAGCTGAGGATATGTTTTCTCCTTCTGCTTTTAATGCTAAGACAGTGCCTTTACCTACCTCCATGGCTATCTTAGCTGTTTCGTTTTGATCAAATGAACTACCTTCTTGTTCGTTAGTTTCTAAATCTTTAGGTTCTACTAAATCTACGTCAACTCCTTTTTTAGATAATTTTTCAGCTTCTCCAGAATCAGCAGTTCTTACTGTGCCTTCAGCTTCTTTTAGCTGTTTTTCTAAAGACTCTTTTAAAATAGTAAGTTTTTTAGTAGTTTCAGTAAGTTTTACTTTACTTTTTGTTTTATAAGAACCATCAGCTATACATTTTAGTGAAAATTCACATTTAGCCAAGCGATCCTTTATTTCTTGGTAGGTCATTTGATATTTCTTTTATATACGTATATAAATAAATAGATTATTCTTCCCAAATAACATTCTTAAACTTTTCCGGTGATAATCCAAAAAAATCTGTTCTCCATTTGGTTTGTTCGAAGAAATCTAAATATAACCATTCGCTTTTTCTATTCCATAGTAAATTTGCTATATCATCCCAATCTTTATGGATAACGAACTCTTCTAATTCTAATTTTTTTTCTTGTACTGCTTCATAATCAAATGAATCCCATTCGTAATGAAATACTTCAAAAACTGCATCTTCAGATACATAATCTATTGAAATATCTATTCCCCATTTTGGTTTCATTTTAATTACTTTATATAACATAGGATTAATAACAGCAAATTTTTCTAATTGCAATTTAGCTGTTCCATTGAATCCTTTTCTTTCAAATATGTCTGAGTGATTAATGTGTGCTTTTTCTCTTTTATCTGATATTATCCAATCCTGTCTTAGGCAATCTTCATGTCTTCTTTCAATAGGATCATAACCATTCGGAATTAAAAAAGCCTGTTCAGCTTTAGTTAAATGATAACCGTTTTGATCAAATAAGTCTACACATTTAGGGTTACGCAAAACATCTACATCTAAAGTAGGTTCAGTATAATAACCTTGCCTATTAAAGTTAGTGTTTGCTACTTTCATTTTTTCTTACCACCTTTCATATTAGCACACCAATGGTACATTTTACCTTTCTCCCCACCGTATTTTTTAGCTTTTGCTCTTAAACTACTAACTGATCCTTTACAAGAGGCTCCTGATTTTTTAACTCTACCGGGTCTGCTTTTACCTTTCTTTTTACCGTCTTTAAAGTTTTCTGTGTTTATATCTGTTTCTTCTGCTACTGCATCTGCTTGATTTAAATATGGAGCTACTGCATCATACTTAATATACTTTACACCCTGTATATCTTTAAAGTTTTTAGGATTTTTTTCTGGTTCTGTTAAGCTTCTAGCACTATCTTTGGATGAATCAGTATATGATAATAAATCATCATCTAAATCTAAAAATGAAATAATAGATACTAATGTAGCTGCTGCTGCTGTTAAAGGTAATGCTGAAAAGGCTGATGCTGCTGCAGTTCCTAAAACAGCCATTTTAATTAAATCTTTAGATTGATCATCTATTAATTTTTGTTGTTGAGGGGTTAATTTTTTACCTTTTTTCTTAGCTGCTAAAAGTTTAAACATCTCTAAAGTTTCTCCACCTTCTTCTTTAGCTGTGTTAAATACTTTTAAAATTTTATTTTTTATATTAGCAATAGTTTCTTTACCTAAGTTTTTTAGAAAACCTAATACACTAATTTCATTTAAGACTTCTTTCTTTTCTCTAATAACTTCTCTTAATAGTTCAGCTAGTTCATTTTTATTAGAAAGATATGCAGCTATAGCCATATCGCGTCTTTTTTTCTTAGACTTACCTTTGAATTGTGGAGCTTTAGATTTTTGAAAATCGTCTACGTAATCTCCTGCGTCTGATTTTTTAGTTAAAGGCATTTCTTTTTATTAGTTCTCTTCTAATTATATTCTTTTTTCTTGTAAAGTTGTCTCCTTCATACATCTTTTTAAGTTCTTCTGTGGATGTATTATGAGGAGTATAGTGTTTCCAGGTAAACTTATTAGTCATTCTGCCTCTGGCGTCTCTTGCATATTCTTTAGTACTAGGTTTTAGTTTAGCTGGCATTATTTTTGTCCTTTAATGATTCTCTCATTTCCATGTTATCTATTTCATCACGAACCCATTCTTTTTCGTTTGAACCTAATTGGTCATAATCCATTCCAAACTCCATATTTGCAATTTCATCATATATGTCCATTTGCTCATTTAATTCAATAGGAAAATCTAATGGTACTTTTTTACCTTCA
>MDSV01111521.1_pt1 | contig 52915 bp, 86 predicted proteins | sample 810851 | NCBI WGS metagenome assembly MDSV01 (sample SAMN05326640, study PRJNA326480) | marine metagenome | isolation source: seawater | place: Atlantic Ocean: North East | collected 2012
GCCATCATTCGATGGTGTCTAGGAATCCCTCCCTTTTTCAGGTAAATTTTGCTATTGTCCTACCCTTAAAATCTACCAGAAAATGGGTAGGCAAATAGGACTGGAGGGAATTGAACCCTCTTCACACCGTTATAAGCAGTGGGCCTTAACCAATAGGCGACAGTCCCTTGTGGGGAGGGGGGTAAGTATAAATACTTGCCGACCCCCTGGAGTCAATTTTTACCGGAAAAATTTTTCCGGGTTTTTTGGAACTACAATGTCATTTTGAAATGGGAGTAGGATCTTTCTCTGATGTCAGAGGAGGTGCATACAGAATCTCAGCTTCAATGTCTTGAGAATCAAAGATAACTCTCACAAAGTCAAGGACTTCTGTAAACTGCTCCATTGTATCGCACTCAATGACTCGACGGTCTCCCTCGTTTGAATAGAGGTAGAAACTACGAAGAGACACATCGACAACACACTTTGTCAAATACTCAGAGTCGGTTTCCATAGAGGATTGGGTTGCTTACTCAGTCATTATAACCTCAGGAGACCGGGTTGTCAAGCAATACTACTTGTCGTACTCCTGGATGATAACATTCTTCTCATTATCCTCTAATGTAGATGTTGCTCTATTTGTGTTGAAAACTCTGTTTGTAGCATGTCTTGTCTGCAATCCATATCTCAAGTCAAGGAGATATTTGTGCCTTATATCTCTTAGATTATTAGATCCAGTATTAGAATTGGATAAAAATTCATCCAATTCTTCTCGAATTAACTCTATTTCATTGATTTTCTCAGAAACTGCAGTATATGCAGAAGAATCATGTGCATTAAGATCTTCCCAAAAATAAAAATATCCAATCGGAGTAGCATCATCAATCATTAGATCGGAAAATGTAGTATATCCATTAAGATCCCCATGAGTGTAAGCAGTCTTTCCAACACCAGTATTGGAATCTTTCAATATAACAAATTTTTCACCATCCCTCCATATTTCAGCTTCATAATCTTCATTCTCTAAAGCTGGATATTTCCAAGTAACCATAATATCTTTATAAATCGGAGCTTTTATACCAATAAGACAACAATTCAAATCAGTTATGCAGTCCAATCTTCCAGGGGTAAGGATATTACCATCAATATCAAGTTCCGCTTGAATATCGGAGTAGTTCATCCAAGAATTTGGAACAGTACATGCGGGTGGATATGTGAACGTAGTTATTCCAGTCATATAAGAGACTCTACTGCCAATTTCACCACTTAATTCCGGCAAAATAAACAATGGATCATTATCATAGAGAGAAGAACCTCTGTTATTCCCATTAGCATCCAAATAATTTGGGTTCAAAGTGGGAGAGATTAACCTACTTTCTACCGCAGGGTATGGACTTAAGACATTTATATCATCAAAAAGATCTTCCATCAATGTGGCGATCTCTTGCTTTCTCTGATTGATTTGACTCAAGAGATCAAGAGCATGTTCATCTGTTGCAACAACCAGATTATTAGCATGTCTAAGTTTTTTCCTGTCTTCATTCTCATATTGTTCAAATGTAATGAATGGTCCTGGTTGATTTGCAGGATATTCCACCGGTTTTGGCAATTCATATACATCGCCATTGGCATCAACAACTTCTTCATACTCTTGAGTAGGTATTTCAAAGGACTCTCTTTCAGGAGTAGTTGCTTTTGATTCATAATCTACAGTTTCAATCTCTTCATATATAAATTTTCCGGACTTTCCACCAGTTGTACCACCAGTAAATAAATTAGACATAATCGGCTCCCCTTACATCATAGTCATATCCAGAAATAGAATACTGACTAGAATCTCCGGGGTATTCTCTGGGGGTTTCGCCTTTGTACTCAACCACCAGTGGGTCTCCATCAATCCTAGATGCATGAATGGTATAATAGCAATCAATACTTGAAGAATTTCCAGATTTTACAACTACTCTTTTCCCCCACTCTATTGAATCGACAATCAAATCTTGAGAATATTTTATTTGAGTCAGTGTAACTGTAATACTCTCTGGATCAACAAGACCTTCCCAATAGTCGGGCAAATTAATAATATTCGATCCCGTTAATCTGCCCCTAAAGTAGATTCCTGCTTCTGGACCCTCTAAACAAATATGTCTTAATCGATGATTGTCCTTATTTGGGTGCTTAATATCAAATCCTTTCCAAGATTGAACATTGATATTCCCTTTGAAAGATGGAGCAGTTACAAGACCTCCCGCAGTTATAGTACCTCCCGCAGTGATTGCACCTCCTGCTATAATTTTTGTACCGGTTTCGATATCTAAATCAACTAGAAGACGCTGTAGTCTCATCCAATAGTGAAGATATGGAGGACATGCTCCATATGGTGTAGGATACAAGGCTTCCACTTCTCCAGTAGTCGCTTTTGTAGGATAACTGAAGGTATCGAGGGATGGAATACCCCAAGTTCTTTGGTCAATGCAAGTTGAAGTTCTAGTAGGCTTTCCTTTGAAAAGTGGGATTGTCATAATTTACTCCTTTATATCGTAGTGATAACCAGAAACAGAATATTCTTTATTGTTTCCGGGGTAATCTGATGGTGTTTTGCCTTCATATTCTGGGATTAATTTTTCCCCATCAATTCTTTCTGCAAAAATATGATAATAACAATGAATTGGTATTCCTCCGCTTGATTGGAGATATACTTTGTTTCCACCTATTCTTTTTACAATAATATTTTGATGTGCTCCAATAGGAGTAATATTTACTGTAATAGAATCTGTATCAACAAAACCTTTCCAATAAGATGGGAGAACAATCTCGTTACTATTTAATAGTTTACCACGAAAGTATACATCATTGCTAGGGCCTTCTGGACAAGTGTGTCTTAATCGAAATCCTTTCTTTGTTGGGTGAGGTATATCAAAATTTTTCTTAGCAGATAGTATGTGACCTCCAGATCTAGAAGCAACTTCACCTTCACAAACAATATTTCCACCAGATAATATATTACCCTGAATGTTTAATTGACCAAACATTGCAGTATTGCCAGCAACAGCCAAGTCCCATTTTAAAATAGGAACACCAGTAAGAGTTGGTAAGGCCCCAGTACATACAGGAACTCCCAGTGGATTGGGTACTAAGTTCTTAGCATTAGCAGGGTCATCATTTGTAAGAGCACCGATATTAACAGTAGCATATCCAGTTGGAAAATTTAAAGGGTTCCCAAATACTGCAGGACCTTCAGCATGCATTGAACCATTGATTTTAGCTGCCCCTTCTCCAGTAGCAGCACATATTCCTTGACCTACTTTAAAATGACCACCAATACTAGCGTCATCAAACATAAAAGACATAACTAATCACCCCTATAATATTGTGTTTAATTTTTGATAGGCAATGTCACCATGCTTGCCATCTTTTAGAGCACATCCATCGGTGACACCTTTTATCAGAGATCCATACATTTTTAAAACAGAATTAGCAACTATTTCTCCAGTTCCAGAAGTGGCAATTTTGTACATACTTTTAGCATTGATCAAAACTTTTTTAGCATCGACAGTTATACTCTCACTACCTGTAATAGTGACGTGCCCCTTGCCCTCTGCTCCAACAGCATGGAAATTTATACTATCTCCAATGAAAGTAATGTCACCATTTTGTGCGGATACTATAATATTACCATTCTCAGCATGAAGAACCATCGTATCATCTTCTTGCTCTGCATCTATTCCAGAACGAATATTTAATTTTCCGGGAGATATCTGTGTAGTAGAACGATCAGTTTCATCTAAAGTGATAAAATGCCTACCATCAGACCCCTGAAGGAGGACTGAAGAGGTTTTATCTCCTTTTTGATGAATATGTCCAAATGATATTGATCCATGCCTATTTCCGAACTTTATACAGTCATAATTTTGGTTGGCATGTTTAAAATTTGGAGCACTAATTCCAAGATCTTCTCCACTATTACACTTAGTAAGTCGATTTAAAAATCTATTAGATGCTGTTGTCATTCATAATCTGAAAATATTATACTACTATTTACACAAGATAATCTGGACTATCTGGTAGTGTTATATTTGTACTGTCACTCTGAGTATCTGTTCCTGTTTGAATGATTCCAGAAGATTGTGTCTCAGATATTCCAGTAATACTTTCTTTTAGGGTATCATAAATTCTAACAGGATCACCTGGGGTTTCATAATATCCTGCATACTTGACACCATCCTCATAGTATATTGAACCATAATATGGTCTACCATTATAGTATCCAGTCTTCTTCAAACCAACGAGATCAGTAACAGATAACAATTGACTTCTATCACTTACAATTGGATCACGAATTACTTTAAACACGGGTAAAAACTTTGCATTAATTCCAGTATCACTAATCAATCTAATATCCGGAATCTCCGTGAACCCAGAACCAGGATTAATAATATTAACATTTCTTATTACTCCAAAATTATCACAATCATAACTTAATACTACACCATTATCTGGTGTTATTTCAAGTTTATCCTTAGAACAATCATAATTTATTCCAGGCTCTTCGATTATTATCTTTTCAATCTCAAGTTTTATTGAATAACCGGAACCACGTCCTCCTCCAGTTGGAGGAGGATCTCCAGTTGGAGGAGGATCATCAGGTGGATCTCCAGGATCTTCTGGATCTCCAGGTGGTGGTGGAGGTGGTGGTGGTGGTAAAAAAGGTCCTGATGGAATAATAGGAATAATACTGCTAACAATTCCTACACCACCATCTATAACTCTACATGGTGGAGGTATTAATGAACCAGAGATTCCGATTGGATTTTCAACCCATGATTGATTTTCTCCAGTATCAAAGTTGACTTCTGTTGTAATTTTTAAAGCAGCATATGTCGGATTCACTCCATATCTAGTGTATCTACCTCTATCAAGAATTGTTTTGCCATCCCCAAAACTGTTCTCCAATTCAATTTCTATTGTCTTCTGCCCAGCAGTTGTATCAATCTCCAACTCCACTAACCCCTGGTTCTCCTTCGCTTTACATATCAACTTACCATCAATTCTAATTTTTGCAACTTCATCACCCTCTGCCTGGATTTTATATTTTCCATCTTGTGGGAATGTAACATTTTCCCATTTAAATTTCCAATCATTACCAATAACATCTCTAGCATGGGAGAATACTGGAGTCATTCTCAATCCAATAGGACCTTTTTTTGTTTTTCCACCATAAGCAGCAACGTCAGGACCAGTATATTTTGCCCCATCAAATGTTGTTATATAATCGGATTGATCATTGAGATCAAATTCATACTCTATTTCATAGGTACTTCTTGAGGTTTTATTTTCACTCTTTTGTTTAATTGCGCTCCTCTCTCCTAAGGAAAAGACACCATCTTGAGCAACGACTATCATGTCATCGTCATCATTAGTAGATCCCAAGTAATCAGCAAATATAAATCTACTTTGAGATCCAACTTCTCTACCTTCGACTAAACTTGCCTCAAGTTCTTTTTGAAGAATTTCTTTTTCATTGTCATCAAGATTTTTAGTAACTTTTTTAGGAAGATCATCAATAGATATTCGATCCTTTTTCTTTGCCAAATCTCTTTTTGCCAGAGTGCCCTGTTCCAATACACCACTATTTTTTTCGTTGCTAGCAAGTTTAATATCATCAAGTTTTAAGGTCTTTACCTTTTTCCCTTCACGCTCCTTCTGTCTAAACGTAACACCACCAACAGTAAGTTTTCCAACTGCCATTCCATTTTTCTTTGGATCATCTTCCCACTCAAGTTTCAAATCTATTGTTCCGGCACCTCTTCCATATACAAGCAACTCCTTCCCATTCGGACTAAATGCTGCAACAATTCCAGGAGATGATGATAAAATTTTGAATTCAGCATCAGTATCCATTTGATAGGCAGCATCTGTATATTTAATTGTATTGGTAGAAACAGTTGCAATTCGAGCAGTAGGTCCCCTACGATCGCTGCTGATTTCTATAGGAAATCTTCTAAAGTTTTGTTTTGGTAATAGCGTAATAGGTTGTGCCTCCACTTTATACTTTGTATTTGGTTTTAGCATTGCAGAAACTCGCCTAGTAATACCACTAATACGATTATATTTTATCCTAAACGTATGTGGGTTATATGTATGCCCTGCATTAAGTTTTTCTGTAAACAGAAACTCTATAGCACGATGTCCTTCAGTTGCCCGACCCTTAACATCAAAAGAAATATTAACAAATCTTGGAGGTCTTTTCTTTTTATAAATCCAATCAGCAGTATGAAATACTTTTTGATTTATTTTTTTCTTGATATCGGTATCGCCATTTCGAACCTTTGCTGTAACTGTATATTTTCCAGGATTCATTTTAAATGTCGTTATCCCAGGATTGGCATCTTTAGAATTTGCCAGATCACCAACAACTGTTGTGCTCTTTATGGGTTCAGCGTCAGTTTCATACTTTGGAGTATGAATAATAGCTAACATACCATCATCATTAGATACAGATATCTTACCATGCTTATCACAAGAACCTCGCAAACCATAAACACCAGTATGCGCAATTCCAACTGCCCAAGAATTTGTATAGTATTCTGATCCAGTGCCTTCATCACGCTCTGCAGTTGGTTTGATTGGCGAAATTGCATACTTATCCATTTCTTTAGACCAACTAGCATCAATAACCGGCCACCAACTTTCAGAATCATTTAGATCATTAGTAAATCTAGTTGACCATAGTGGATTTGGTGGACAACCATTACCAAAGTCTTGAGGGGTCTCTAGTCTAGGTTTAGGAGGTTCTGGGGCATCTATAGTTAATGCAACACCTATAGGATTGTCTTGCCAAGATTTTTCTTTTTTAAATGTTTGATTTACTATTTCATCTTTTGTTTTTACATTCATAGCAAATGCCATGAACTTTCCTTTCTTTGCAGGTCTAGCAAATTTTTGAGATAGAAGCACTTTTATCTTATAATATCCCTTCTCAAAAAACTCCTCTATTTCAGTTTTTTTCTTTGCATTTTTTTTATCTTTTAGATTATAACTATACTCTTTAGTTTGACCAGTAGCCAAATTTTTAATTTTAATATCAGCATAATCCCTAGCTAGCATCTCTAAAACGTAGTCAGTACTGCTAGGAAATTCAATACTATCCCAGACTATTTCCTGAACTTCATCATAATCTTCATCCAAAAAGTCAAAAACTTCTTCATCAAGATACTTGATATAATCAATTTTTAAAGCACCATCTTTGTATCCAGGTTCATCAATAGAATCTGTGAATTTTATAAGTCTACCACCCTCTTCATAGATTTCAACATTATCGATAGGTTTAAATCCAAAGTCTTCTCCTCTTCCTCTGATTCTAATTCTATACTCACCATCAGTAAATTCTCCAGACCCAAATATATTTTCTTTAGATGCATCAGATTCGGAAGTAGACTTTTTCAATACCACTCCTTTTCGACCATCCTCAGATTCAATAGTAACCTTGGATGCAAAAGTATTATCTTCTGGTGAAGATATCTTTATTTTCAGTCTAAATCCAATCTCAACTTTGTTACCACCAGTACCAGAAACTCTCAGAAAAAGTTTGTCTTTATCTTGATGAATTGTAGCTCTTGGTTGTTTCTTATCAAGCTTATCAACTCTTTTGTCAAGCTTCTTTGGTTTGAACGGGATGACACCATATTTATTTAAAAAATCAGAATTTAAACCATCACCCGAATCTGGATCAGATTTCCATAATTTTTTATTTGATTTGTTGATATACTTTAAAGTATTAAATATAGATCCAAATTTAACATCTCGACTTACTATTTTTTCTCTATTTTTTAAATGAATACGAATCTCGTGCAAACCAGATTCAACTTCCCGTGTATACTTAACTGGTTTCTTTTTAAATCTATTCAATTCTCCAACTAAATCACCATCAAAATATAATTCTCCATCATCATCAACAATACCTTTAAATTTATATTTACCGTCTAAAGGAAAATCAAGATCCCACTTTAAAATATAAGGTATACCAGAAGAATCTGTGCCCTTAACATCTGATGGAGGAACAGGAGATATCGCATACTTATTCATGAAGCTTTCTTGAGCATCTGGATCCACATTCAAACGATATGTAAGATCGTATGTATTTCTTGTTCTATCACCAGACTTTACAGTAGTCTTATTTTTTGCTGTAAAGTCACCACTCACACAACTAATTTGAATATCGTCATTATCATTTGCAGATGTTACTACATCAGCAAAAATTGTTTTACCTCTTGCACCAAGTGGACTATCTTCAAAAGTAAATCCCCTATCTAATTTTCTTTCTATTCCCCTCTGCCCAAACGTATTATTACGAATCAATCCCTGCTCAACATCCTTACGCTTTTTATTCCTAACATTTACAGTATATGTAGTATTGGCTCTAACTCTTTTTCTAAATACCTGGGCAAATCTTTGAGCTACACCATTTATACTGAACTTGTGCTCTCCATCTTCAGAAACAAAATCAACGACCATTTTTCTATTTTTATATGATCCAGCACTATAAACTTCAAATTTTACATAAATGAACTCCTTGTCATCAACAATTTCTCCCCAAGAGAAGTGCTCGACATCATACTTTTTCTTATTAGATCCTAAAGAAGAATAGTTATCAGCATAGCTGAGCTTTCTAGTATTCCACCAAGGATCAGAAAGATTCTTCATGTATCTCTGATACTGCAGAATCTCATTAAAATTTATATCTTCTGATTGATTTATGTATGCATCAGGAGTCCAGGGACCAATCTCAACACCATCTGCTCCATATTCTCTAGGATCTATATCTTCCCTCTCCGGGATTATGTATTCCTCAAAATCAAATTGCCCAAAGTCAATTGTTACAGGTGTAGTTCCAAGTTCAACTTGAAACTCAGGTTTGATGACTACACCATCATCATTAGCCAAAGTTACCTTTGGTGGGCACTTGTAACCAAAACCACCGTTAACAACATCAACAGCTATAATATTACCATTTGTGTCAACTACTGCATTAGCTGCTGCACCTATGCCTCCACATCCAGATATTTCAAGTTTAGGTTCCTTGGGATCATCACTATCTTCCTCATTTAATCCCTCAATGCCTTCACACTTTTTACTTGATTTTACATCTTCTACAGTTAGAGCATTTACCTCATTAATAGTTAAATATCTTGTAATATCCCTATTGCTGAATATAAAGATCGTTCTTGGATTCTTTTTTGCATACTTATTTGCCTCTTCAAGAGAAACATTATCAATGTAACCTCTTTTAGGATGAATGTATCCGATGCGGATACTATCCTTACCAGACTTATCAAATAGATTAAACTTCTTCTTGGTCATTATTTATCAGTATGATTAACATCTGGCTCATCATGAGCAGGTTGAGCGAATGGTAGATTGTCTGCAAAATCAGTTATTTTCTTAGTGACTGCATTATCAAAATTGCCAACAATATCTGTATTCAGGGCATCTGTTATTGATCTATCGATTGGGTCAAGTGCATCGGAAATGTTTTGATCAACATTATTTATAGACTCATTTATACTGTCAGCAATTCCAGCAAAATCGGGCATTTGACTTTGTCCAGAACCCAAACCTCCGGCAGCAAATTGATATATATCAGAAACTGATGGAACAGGATTAAATTCACATCCAAATATATTGAAAGAAATATTTGTAAAGTTCATAGCAGATGCCATTCCTCCCATAATATTGGAAAGTGTTGAAGAAATATCCGTGATACCATCCAATGAACTTTCAACTCCACCAATAGCACTCTTTGCATCAGAAAGTTTTCCCTCAACATCACCAAGAAAGTCATCAAATGCATGTATGATATTTTGATTTGTCCCATTAATCTTTGATGAATTTTCTTTAACAATTTTTGTTGTTAAATCTTCAGCAACACAAATAGGAACTTTAGGTTTTTTTCTATTCTTTACATCACTATCCTCTTCTAGTTTATCAACATTAAGCATTCCATCCAATATCTTCTGAACCATCTCACAACTAACCATTTTATTGTAAAGACACTCAATTAATCCGGTAGTCTTATCTTTCAATTGTGCAATTAAATTTTTAAAGCTAGCTGGAAGTGCAGCAACGACTGCAGTCATACCATTATTGAATTGTTTCATTGCAAATTCCATCATCTTATCAAAGACAATTTTCATATACTTTGCAATCTGACACGCAATATTTGAAATAAATTTTCTTATATCTCTGATTCTATTTGTAGCAGCATCAATATAACTATTCGCTTTTGCCAAATACTTATCAATCTTTTGAGTAAGATTATCTAAAACTGTTTGGATTGCAGACATCGCTGAAGAAACGATGCTTCCGTTCATTTGTTTTATTAATGGAATCTTCTTTTCCATTTCTTCCTGCATAGCAGAATCTGCCACAGATTGTTGGTGTACAGATACTACGGACTCTATAGTTGCTCCATTTGATGAATTAGTTGCCATTGCAGATTCAGGAACAGTCTCTTTAGCAGTTCCTTTCTTGGGCACTTTATTCTCAGCAAAACCACTAATTGGAGTAAGTGGTTCTTGTTTACCCATCAATAATTTGGTCTGAGTGTTATTTGAAAGCACACCCATGATTACTGGAACTTGCTGGTCATTCCCATCCATGAAAAAACCAAAAACAAACATGCCGTTACGCAAATTTGCACACTGCATTGATCCACCTTGCCCACCACCGGCAGTGATTGGATACATAACCTGTGCCCAAGGAAGATTCTCAGAGGACATTTCTTCTTCACTTCCGGGGTGCAATCCCATAATCCTTACCTTATATCTAGCACCCCACCCACAAATTAAAGTTGGATCATCAAATTTTCCAGAGGGAGCATTGTCCCTCCAGTAAGAATCATCTGCAATCTGGCCAATCCACCAGAAAAAATTTCCCCCGAGAAAAGCAGGATTAAAAACTGATCCACTATCCATTAGATATCAATCCTCATATAACTTACACTCAACTGCCCAGGGAACTTCATCACAAAACATTTCAAAGTCTGTTGGATCATGAGAATCCTCTGGATGATTTTCCTTATACTTTTCAAGTCTTTCCAACTCTTCCTGAGTGTGACGACGCTTTTGTGAAGAAATCATTGGGTCATCTAGGATCTGTTTATCAGATTCAATATGCTGATCTATTGTTCTTTTTTCGGTCATTTGAAACCTCGTTTAACGACTTGGTGTACCACTTCTACCAAATGAATCTCTAACAAGATTGCAATAGGTAAATGCTCCATCTGAAGATATTCGATGACGAATATCAGTTATAATATATAGACCACCACCCAAACTGTCAACATCATCAGAATTAGAGTGATCTAATTTGGGGATATCAACAAATATGGCATCTCCAGCATGAATAGATGAGTTGAATACCATAGCAATCTTAAACGTATGAGAAAATAGTTGATTATATCTCATATTAGATTGAACGGAAATATTCTTATAATCAAATCTGGGATCTTGAGACTTCTCAAGTTGCTGCATAGTATTCCCTCCAGGAATTGTTCCCCTGTCAATAACCTGATAGATTGTTCTAGGGTCCTTATCTATCTCCCTGAACTCAGAATTTAAATATTTAAGTTCATCTTCACTTGAAGATGGTGTTTCTATTATTTGCTCACTATAAAACGAGTTGAATGGGTCAAATAAAACAAGCTTTATTCCATACGCACCTATTGTAGATTTTGCATGAGAATTTAGCATATTGTCCTTTTCATATTTCAATATTTTTGCAGTATAATTCTTTGGAAGTTGTGCTCCTTGAGCATCAGATGTATTATTATAAAGCATTGATAGTTTCTTTTCTTGCTTCAATAAACCATCAATTGATTTAAAAAAATATCCTTCAGAAGTTTCATAGAAAAAATAACCAGCAGATTCACCATACACTTGATTAGAAGCAGAAACTGCATACTTAGATAAAAAATCAATTATATAGAATGGTTTCTTACAATTGCCCAAAAAATTATACGTATTCGATGTCTTTTCTACTTCAACCTTTTTAGAACTCTCAAGGTGTGTGGATACTAAGGTCTCAATACTCTGAGATATTGGACCATCTAACCTGTCCTTTACTTTTATTCCAGTGTTTAATATAGACTCTTTAGAGATTAACTCAAAGTGAATTGTAGAGTCTGTTCCGATTGGGGTAAACTTATTCACATAAAGATTAATATCGATTTCATTATCGTTTATATCCTTAAACTTTATAGACACAAGTTCTCTGCCACACAAAGGAAGACCTTCTGCTATTGATGACATCTTTCCATCACGTAGAATAGATGATCCAGTATCGACAATAATACACTCCACCTTTACAGTATGATTTAAAATACTTTCATAGTAATCAAACTGTACAAGTCCTCCTCGCAAGTCTATTGTTTTTTTATCCTTATTTGAAAAAATTACTAGCCTCTCTATATTATCTTTCGATATTTCAGAGTCTCTACCTAATACTACGTCTGACATAAAACTACCTCCTATACATTATTTAACCAATAAATTCTAAGAATTCATAGTCACTGGAATCAGATGAACCTATGGGAACAGGAACTACAGTTTTTCCTCCACCTGGCGACACAATTGTCGTCATGTCTCCTGGAATTACAACGATCATAGATTCTGCAGATCCATCTTCATAAGAAGCAAATTGACTAATTCCTTTCACTGAATTAGAAACCTTATCACCAAAAATAATACCACCACTTTCCATCTTTGGAAAACTATTCTTAATCATATTATAATACTCTGAACCCTTTACATCATTTCCATCTGATGTTTCTCTGCCACTGTCAAGCCATCTAGATGCATTTCCATGACCAACAAGATGTGCATAAGCAAGAATAGAAAGTTTTTCTCTTGCTCCAGCACTTGCATATCTTTGATTATATGAAAGATAAGTATGATTTGCTACAGTATATCCAGCAAAAATCTTTTCTTGAAGATCTGGATTTTCTCTAAATGCAACCCTTTTAGGATTATCTGGATTATTGTCATGACCGGGATCTTTTAATTTTGCAATTCTCGCACCATCTGTCTTAGCCGGTCCACCCATTTGATACATACCATCATAATAATCACCGGAACCACCTGCTATTGAATAATTTCCACTACTCTCTCTCATTCCCAAAGTTTTTCTATATACATCCCAATCACCTAAAGATACTCCAATTTCTTCATACAGATTGTTTGATCCGCTGAAAGTCACGTCTTCAGAACTAGTTGAAGAATCTTCAGTTTCCTCACTACTACTTTTAGTACTACGTCTGTTTTGTCTACGCTTATTCCAATTTGTAGAATTTGTAGAATTATCGCCACCTCCAGAATCGTCACTAAGAAGATCATCATCACGACGATCGAAATAAACCCTAAGAAATTGTTCCCTAAAAATATTCTTTATAATATCACTAGTATATAACTCGGATATCTTTTCTTCACTAAGGAGATTATAATCCCTAAACATCAATAATAAACCGCTACTTATATTTTCATAATCTCTACCAACAATATTCTCATTATCTTTTTCATCAATAAAAGATTTTGCAGCTACTGTTAATATTGGTCCAAAATATTTCATTGAAGAAACATCATTATATTTTTTAAGATCTTCAGAGTCAATATTAGATTCTTTTGAGAAGGAATATGGTTGAGGATCAATTATATTTGCACGAACATAATCACTTTTAATATCAGGAGTATCATCAGAAACCTCACCACCTTTGCTTCTAGCTTCAGTTCTAGAATCAAGTTTGACTTTTTTACCACCAAATATAGAATCGTATATAAATCCACCAAGAGACGCTCCGCCTTGACCGCCAAGATACATTCCTATCGCAGTTCCTACGCCTGGAATAGGAATCAATGACCCCAGCAAACCACCTACCCAAATACCTATACCAGAACCAATTCCACGAAATGCTGCTTTACCTACTGGATCTCCAGCCGCCCAGGATAATACAAACTCCATAAGACCACCAATAAATGGTAGGTTTCTAACAATAGGTTTGAGTATTCCTGCAGCTGCTTTAATTGATTTTGCTGCGCCTCTTTTACCAAGAACCTTTACCGCAGCATTTCTACCAAAGTTGGAGATAGAAGATCTAGCATACTTGCCACCCAAACTCTTAACTGTATCAGAACCAAACCTTTGTATGGCAGCATTTTTACCAAACCTAGAAGCATATCTTCGTGTGGCATCAACCGACACAGATCCTCGTTTAGCTCTACCAGGTCCTGATACTGACGGTCTATTTGAATTCTGTTTAGGTGGTCTAGTAGAAGCTGCAAGTAACCCAACTACAATAGCACCATTTAGAAATGTATTTAAAAGAGAAGATACCTTATCAAAATTTTCTACCCCATCCTCTCCAAATAAATTTCCAACAATCCCACGAGTAAAATCATATGCTCTGTATCCAAAGTCAACAAGATTTACCAGTCCACTTAATATTCCCTTGCCTATAGCATAACCACCAGAGACAAGAAAATTTACTGCAGGAGTAGCAATATTAACAATATTCGTGAGGTATGGTAAGAATTCAAGAAGTTTATAAATTAAAAATCCAGAAGTAACATTAGCCAAAAACCCAAATAAAGAATCCCCTATGCCAAGATTTGGAACTTTAATTGGATTCTTTTTAATTATATTTTTAACAGAATTTTCAAAAGATTTTTCTCTTTTCGATCTAGTTATTCTTTCCTGATTTTGATTATTCTTTTTTTGAGATTCTTTTTCTATCTTTTTTTTCTTAGTATAGTAATCTTTTCTTAAAACCAATACAGAAGAAATTTCTTGAGTAGTATTCAGAATTGGTGGAAGTATATTTTCTACAGATGTAAGTGTCCCTCTGATAGTATTTCCACTTAAAGGACTACTATTGATAATATTATTGCTAAGATTTCTATCTGTAGGTCTTGGTGTATACACACCCGTGCTACTAATGTTGCCTGTAATTCTAGCCATTCTACATCACCCCAAGAGTCTTGAGTTTTCTTGAAGAAATAAAAGATGCATCCAGCATTTCAATATCGTTAGCAACTTCATCAGATGAAGGGATTACAACTTGACCAGTATCACCTTCAGAAATAAATGTAACGACTGGTTCGCTCTTCACGGGTGGGTTTGGTATTAATGCACTTGAATTTTTACTTGCAAAAGAAGTGCCATCATCATACATGTTAATAATATTTTCAATATGATGGACAGCACCACGTTGGACAGCTTCGTTTGGAACAATTACATGCGCTTCACCTGGCTGAACATTAAATGTATATTGTTGTCTATCTATAGTTGCACCTGGGATATCTATACCAGTATCCTCCTTTATCATATTGATTCTATCATTCCCAGTATCAGAAACACTGTTGAAGTATTTGTCTGTTTTGAAAGTATCTCCACTATAAGTATTGTTAAAGTAATTATTATTTTCAAGTAAATCTCTAAAATAATTATCAGTTTTAAAAGTATTCTTATCAGTGGTACGATTTATTATAGTATTCAAAACATTATGAACCACATTTGAACTATAATCATTTTCAGTTGATGTTGATGCGTCCATCACAGTATCACGCATCGGAATATCAATTATAGGATCTACCTTGGGCATATTAAAAGAAGGAGAGATATTCAATCCCATCATAGAAGGATAGTTGAATTGATACTTATCCTTACCTATAACACCGCCAGAAGCAGCATAATATACATTACCCTTAATCTTTGGTTTATTTGCATTTGGAGACCCATCCTCATTGAACTCTAGGGGATCTCTACCAGTCTCTAGTATGGCTTTATCACGAGCCTTCTCTGTTAATACAATCTCACCATCTGTTAACCAACCTAAATTCTTATCTTTACCTTTCTTACCCCTTACAACTCCACCTTCTTCAGCATCAAACATTTTCATATTGAGCATATCAGAATTGTTCATTCCTCCATTAAAAAATGCTGCCCCAATAGGATCTGCAGCAAACCCACCAAAATCAAGAGCATCATCAAATTGATTAGTTCCTGGGGAAGATTCTGGATCACTAGATGGAGAATTGATCATTTCACTGGACAATGCAGAAGAAACTGCAGCGCCAGCAATCAAACCACCTCCCAATACAACAGCAGGAGACTTTAGTAAATTCCCAGCACCTAGTAAAAGTTTTTTCTTATTTAAATTAGCTATGCCACGTATTAAGGCAGCAACTGCTCTCACTGTTAGAGAAGTTATTGAGCGAATAAATTTACCAAAAGATGTGCCAAATAAAATATAGCTACCAATTATTGCTGGCCACCAATCTTTTAGAAATCTTAATATATTACCGAGTTTACGTTGATTTTTTGGATCACCCATCCAGTTCAGTATATCAACAAATACCTTTCCAAGGAAAACATTCATAACATAATCAATGATTGTATCTAGAATGCTTTTAACAGGAGCTAACATACGCTTGCCTATTGACGTGAATAGGTTTACCTTTTTCTCTGCATTATTCTCCCTAACTTCTCTTTCAGAATTTTCTTTATTTCGACGTTGCCTTGCTGCATTATTTTTTTTATCTTTGTTATCATCCCCCTTTTCACTTTCAAAATCTTTCTTCAGAATTTCCAATATAGCAATAGTGGACTGGTTGATATTTTCAAGCGTACTCACAATTGAATTAAAATCAACTTTCTTAACTGAAGTAGAAGTAGAACTGCCCGTTGAAGTATTGCTAGGAGTATTAGTAGGCGCAGGATTTTGATTAGTTCCCATAAACTTACCAGGGTTTATGGGATCCTTATTCTGACCAGTATACACATCAACTTTACCAGCAATTATATCATTCAAATATTGCTGAGCTTGTTGTCTTCTTGATGGGTCCATCCTACCACGTCTTCTAGCCATTAGATTGCTGTCGTTTTTGTTCTTCTTCTTCCAGATGTTGTTGCAATAACATCACATAAACGTCACGCTCCCATGGCATCATATTTTCAATTTCAGTCAATGAATATTTATGATACTGCATTAAAGAAAAATTAAGTTTAAAATAACTAATTAAATTCATGTGTACCATTCCTAGGCGAAAAAAGATGCAAGTCCCTCCAATAAAACTTCACTCTCAACTTTTGTTTTTGGATTCCTAATTGTAATCGTATGAGATAATTTTGGCATCGTCTCAAAGAATTTCTCAATAGATTTAAACTGAGATGAATTCATGGACTCAAGAAATTCAAGCATTTCTTTCTTAGTACAATCTGAAGTAGACCAAGCTTCCTCTTCTGTAAAGATAGTCCCTATACATGATGCAATCAATTCAAAAGACTTTTCCATAGTATTTTTCTTAGTAAAGTCAAAGTTATTTTTTACAAACTGATCTAGAGATGGATATTTCATCTGCAGCATTATATTTTCATCGACTTTTATCTGATCGGTATGCTCATCATTTTTCTTAACCTTGATATCATCTAAGTTAAGTTTGACATTTACTTCAGTCTCCTCATCATCTGGACAAATCAGGTTGACTTCGATTTGTTCTCCCACAGATTTACCACGAATATTTAAAAACAAATATTCAATATCAAATGTCGGAAGGTCCTGAACCTTTATGCCTGATGTTAGAATACAATTCTTTATCACATTTTTAATACCGGTGGTAATCTGCTTCATATCCTCGCTCTCAAGAGCAATGATTAAAAGCTTTTCTTCCTTGACAAGGAAAGGTCTATATTCAATAGTTTCTCCAGTTGAAGGCAATTCAAGTTCATATGTCGGAGCAACAATTTTTGGTAATGGCATAATAACCTATAGATATGTTCAGTATGATTATTTAGTTGTGTCAGATACGATTTCCTTCGCGATCAGAGACTACTCTTCCTGTAGCATCTCTAAGTGGTTCTGACAATGGTCCCCTATAACCAGTAGCATTATCAGTTGAAATAAATCTTTCATCTTCTCCATTTGTGTTACCAACAATTGAATCGTTAATTTTAGATGATCTCTTTTGTTCTTCAGGTAATGATTCTTGTTTTGAAGTTAGTTGTTGAAGATTTTTATTTGAAATGGCATATCTTGAATATGACATTGTTACAACACATTTCAATAAAGAAGAAGTATTGTAACTAATAGGCATTGAATTTATACTTAGTGGAAATGCATCAAAAAAGCTATATTCTAATCGTGCAGTATGTGTACCACTTTTATTAATATCCCTTTCAAATTTATAAACTTTAAATTCATTCCTATAATACCTCGGATACTGCATTCTATATGCCGTAGCAGTATATTGAGAAATATAATCCATCCAGTATTCGAAGTAAATTATTGGACCATATAGATCAGAATCCACGTAAAATTCTAATTCTATTTTATTATCAAACTGTCTCCTGTGTGCATGAAATTCAGATACTCCAGTATGATCATTCATAATCTCATGTGTCATGAGACTTGATCCAGGTAGAGATGCAGATGAGCACAAAATACTAATAGATTCCTGATCTACTTTAACTTTAACTTTACCATCGATAAATTTTCTCACTTTATCTGGAAGAGGTATATCAACCTTGTAAAGTGATGTTAGAGATGGACTGAGAATTGTATTCTTTAAGTCAGCAATACTTTTCTTTTTAATTGACACTGCTAAATATTTTTTTAGAATGTTTATATACTATGTATGGGAGAAAGTAAGAAAAGTATTTACCGACCTTCATTTCCTCAAAAATATAATGGAAATGTGAGCAATATTATCTGTAGAAGTAATTGGGAAAGAAAGTTTTGTAAATGGTGTGACACAAATCCAAATATATTAGAGTGGAGTTCAGAAGAATTATGGATTCGTTATATATCACCAGTTGATAATAAATCTCATAGATACTTTCCAGATTTTATAATTAAAGTTAAAGAATCTGATGGGAAAGTTAAAAGGTATTTGATTGAAGTAAAACCAAAGAAACAAACAAAGCCACCAGTGCAAAAGAAGAAATCTAAAAAATCATATATCTATGAGTGTACAACCTATGCAGTGAATCAAGCGAAGTGGAAAGCAGCAAAAGAATGGTGTGATGATCGCAAAATAGAATTTAAACTTATCACAGAAGAAGAATTAGGTCTATGAATTTCTTTAAAGAAATAAACAGAGCCACTATAAGAGGATCATATGATAGGGCTGTTCAAATCACAAAAGCAGTTAGAAGAAGTGTAAGGGGATTTGTATCTAATAGAAAGTTAGGAGAAATTTCAAATACATCGGTTCCAACAGAACATGATATTCTAACAAAAAATAAAATCCTCCCAGTTATCGATGATCTATTAAATGATAATATGTCGATAGATCAAAGAATGAATTTACTATTGAAAACACTTGGGACAGAAAGACAAACCTATTTTCCACAGATTGGTAGATATTATACTTATAAGTATGTGATAACAACAAAGCAAGAGAAGTGGGACTATCATCCTTTGATCATTTGCAATGGATACACAAAATCTGGATGGAAAGGTATCAGTATGCACTGGGATGAATTTAGAGATTACTCATTCAAAGGACTACAAACTCCTCTATATGAAATTTATGATGAAGAACTTAAATATATTATTGACGTAGACTACATGAAAATTGTATTTTCATAAGATAAATAAATAAAAAAACTCATATCCAAATGGCAAAGAGAAGCGTTGGAGAAAAAATAGATGTCCAAAGATTTGGATATGAAAGAGCGAGTGGATTGGACTTTGTAAAAAACGATGATCGCACATCAACAATATCATATGGAGATGGTGACAACAAGGAAACGAAAAAACTAAGTCTTGTTGTAACTCCTGAGATGGAGGTAGAAGAGGTGGATGCAGATGGAAATCCAACAAAGTTAAAACCAACAGGAAAACAAACTACAGTAATTTATGACTGTGAAACTTATACTCAAGAAGGAAATAGAACTACAGGTGACCAGATTAAACAGAGGGCAGTAAGTCAAGAAAACATTGATAATGGTAAGTGTACAAAAATAGCATCTAAAACAACAAATCCAGAAAAAATTGGTGATACTGTAAATCCAGATTATAATGAAGAGACAAACAATAGATGGATTGTAGAAGAGGGTGTAGATATTCCTGAGCGTTTAAAGGATGAATTAGAAGCAGGAGGAACTACTACTGCATCTAGAAGTGTATCAGACTCCGAAAGGAAAATTAAAGAAGGAGACCGTAGAGTACGAGCAGAAGAACTAAAGAGTGATGATCCACTGATAAAAGCTACTGCTGAGGCACTGGAGGCACTGAAAGAAAAGGGAGAGTTGGATCAAACTAGTGGTGGTCTAACAACAGCAAATACTAATGGTGTAGACGCTCTACTTAACGTAGGAAAAAAGAGAAGAGACAGTTATACAAATAGTGCGGGAATATCATATCCAAAAGACTTAAAAAACCAAGACTATATCGAATTTAAAATTTATGAGTATAGTCCTAGAAAATTATCTACAACTAATACAAAGCAGGCTGGCATTGAAGACAGAACCCCAGCAACAAAAAGAGACGACAAGGGAACAATAAGATTACCAATACCAGGAAATATTCAAGATAGTAATGGAGTAGAGTGGGCAAAGGGAGATATAAATCCACTTCAAGCAGAAGTAGCAGCTGCTGCCTTAGGGTTTATTAGTGGTGGAGAAAATTCGGACACAGTGACGACGAACTTTAAAGAAAAAATAATGAACAATAAAATACTAGGAGATGCTAAAACTGTCACTGCAAATTTATTTACTGCAAGAGCGACTAAAACAAAAGGTCTCCTTAGTAGAGCAACTGGAGCAGTAATCAATCCAAATTCAGAACTGCTATTCAAGGGACCAAAGCTTAGAACATTCAACTTTTCGTATGAACTTTCTGCTAGAGATGAAGATGAAGCTAAAATAATAGTAAATATCATTAGAGCATTTAAACAAGCATCCTCAGTACAAAAATCAAAGACGAGAATATTTCTAGGAGCTCCATGCACCTTCACAATTAAATATAGGAATCCTGAAAATAAAGAACATAAATTTATTGGAAAAATAAAAGAATGTGCTCTAGTTAATATTGTAGTTAACTATGCACCAGCACAATATTCAACATACAATGATGGATGTATGACAAAATACAATCTAACTTTACAATTCCAAGAACTTGAACCAGTACATAATAGTGATTATATGGAATGGGATGAGGAAAATAAAGATAACATAAATTCAATAGGATACTAAAATGTCAAACTACTTTTCAAAACTACCAAACTTTGAATATGTAAGTCGTCTTCCTGACGCGAAGATATCTGACTATATTGCTGTAAAGAACTTATTTAAACGTGGAGCAATTCCAGAAGATATCTTAGATACTGTTGCACTATTCACCAAGTATCAGATTGTGGGAGATGATAGACCAGATAATGTAGCATTCTTCGAATATGGTGATCAGGATTTAGATTGGATCGTGCTGGCATGTAATAATATTATAAACATACAATCAGAATGGCCTATGACACAGGAGGTATTTAATGATTATCTTCTAAGCAAATATGGGTCATATGAAAATATGAATCAAATTCATCATTATGAAACTGTAGAGTTAAGGACATTCGATGATTTGCTAATTCTTGAAGGTGGATTGATTGTAGACGAAGACTTCACATTCACACATAGTTACGGAGATATTCAAACACACTCTCCAGTGACTACTGTGACAAATTATGAATACGAAGAAATGCTAGAAGATAAGAAGAGATCTATATTTTTACTCAAACCAGAATATGTTGCAATCGTTAAAGATGATTTCGAAAGTATCATGGGATATATGAAAGGTTCTGAGGGATATCTCAATAAAAATATGAAGAGAGGAGATAACATCAGACTCTACTAGACAATAAAAAACCACCCTTTCGGGTGGTTCAACCTATTATTTATACACTTAATTATGCATCAGCGAGTTTTTGGAAGTAACTCAGTGCATCATCTTCATCCTCGTCACTAGTAGAAGTAGATTGAGGTGTGATATCAGTTGCATTGAAGTCATTCTCAACTGGTGCGGGTCGATCAAATTTTGGTTTGAAGGAACCACGACCTTCGCTTTCATCACTCAACTCCTCATCATAAACAGCAGGGCGGTTAACTGCTTTTTTAGCAAGAACTACATTCAAACGAGTCTGCAACTGTTCATATGTCTTGAACTTATCAGGAGCAGTGATCTCTTCCAGGGAATACTCCTGGTTCCAGATTGCTTCCATTGCATCATCGTCATCAAGCAGAGGTTCAGATGCACTAAACTCTGACTTATCGTAGTTCCAGTAACCATCCTTACGGACAATCTTCAGTTTGAAGTTTGCACCTTCCCAGAAATCAAAAGGATTGATGGGGGTTTCATCTTCAAACTCTGGTTGCATGGCTTCCATGATCTTATCAAAGATCTTCTTTCCATACTTGAAGAGGAATACTCGTCCCTCATTTCCAGGATTTGATTTGTCCTGCACGACATAGATATTGCTGTAATAGCTCAGCTTACGCTTCTGCTTACGAACAGTATCTTTATCGGATTCACTGCCGCTATTCCAAAGTTCACGATTGTATTCACCAAGGGGATCTTTCTGACCAATGGTAGTCAGAGAGTTTTCAATATACCAACCACCAGGACCTTGGAATGCATGTGCATACATCTTTGCCCAAGGCAGTTCTTCCCCATCCGGCGGAGGAAGGAAACGGATAACGGCATAACCATTACCTGCTTTATCAACTTCTGGTTTCCAAAGACGCTCATCAGCGCCATTGCCAGAGTTATTCATTTTCTCTACTTCCTTTACCAATTTAGAAGTAAGGGAACCGAGACCGGACTGTTTCTTGAGATTTGCGAAAGACATAGGATTTGGATTAGTTTGGATTTGGCTTGTGTTGACAAAGTTATTCTACAGGTCTGAACCTGTTTCGTCAATTTTACTTTTTAGTTTCTTTAGCATTTCCGTCATGTTGGAAAAGACAACATTCATATCCATATCAGATGGCATACCTAGCATGGTTGCCGATTCAATAATCTTTTCCTTCATGACGATTGCATCTTTATCATCAGATAAACTTAAACGAGTAAAGAGTATTTTTTGTTTCTCTAACAGATGTTCAAGTTTTTCTACATGCTGCATTTTGTCTTCTCTAGACATAGAAGAAAATCCAAATATATCATTGTATATTTCTTCTTGAAGTTGACTTATGCGATGCATTTCTTCTCGAACAACTTCTGAATCAAAAAAACTCATTGTTCTACCCCCTTAAGGTGTCAAACTGCAGCAACTTCTTCGGTTACTGCTTCTGGTGCGTCAGTTGCATCTTCTGCAGATACTTCTTCGCCTTCTGGTGTTTCGACCTTGCTGTCCTCGATTTGACCAAGAACTTCAAGTGCTCCGCTGATCTTGCCGTGCATGATGCGAAGACGCTCACATTCTTGCTCAAGCAGTTGCTTTTGGCTAGCAAATTGCTCGAATTTAGTTTCAATATCCTCTTTCTGCTTAGTGAGGTTTTCAATAACTTCAGTGTTTTCAAGTGCCATGGATTACAATCTCCTTTAAAATAGTTTTATAATGAGTTGTGTTGATATTTAGGAAGGAAGAATACTTCCTTATTTTAAGACTTACGGATTCCCACACCGGGTCTTGGAGTTTAGTATCAAAGTCAGTTCGATACTCTAGTATTTTATCACATATCACAAGAGTTTCAAGTGATATGTCCCCACTCAAGTACATTTTAAGTATTAGTGGATGAGAGTTTGTTCTTGCAAATAATGAATCTATATCAGAATTTGCAAGAACAGTTGACATTTCTTCTTTAAAAACATATGAAAGAGATTGTGTTCGCTTTTTCCATGATGTATAACGTTCTTCTCCTTCACGGATCATTTCACCGATCCATAGTTTCCCAGGATCAGTGCAAGAAACAAAATTTGAAATAAAGAATTCTACGACTTCCTGATCACTTTTATTTCTTGCTAGTTTTTCAAACCAGAAACGGTCCTTTCGTTTATAAAATGTCTTTACTGTCGCACGAGTTTTACCACAATACTTGTGATAATCATATTTATCTTTGGTAAAGTGATTCTTCAGTGACAAATAGCATTTATATGCATCAAAGGGCATCATCATCAAAGGGGTAGTTTCGCTCTGGATGTCTTCTTTAAGAAGTTAAGTTCCATTGCTTCATACTTAATTTTTTCTTTCAATGGTTTTGAAATTAGCTTAGGAACTGATTCAATATCAATATTATTTTGTTCACAAAAATGAACAATTGCATCAATGTACTTCATATCAGAATTGCACTGCACAATCTGCTCTATTTCTTGAACAAACCTAGCTGAACTAAAAAATTTTTTTTCCAGTTCCTTTTCTAATTCATTTGTCATTGGTTGATAGTTGAGTATTGTGTTGTACAAATTCTTTAATATACCTCACTAATAGTTTAATATACTCGTCTTTATTCCTTTTGTCAAATACCTTAACATCACCACCTGGTGTAACCATGAGGGTAATCAGTTTTTTGACAGGAATACCAGTCATTTCATAATATGCGGAAGCATAAAACATCTCTTGAACAAAGTAATTCTCTAACCACTTTTCTGGTTTAATTTTATCAGATGTTTTGAAGTCAATGACTGCAAGTTCACCTTCATATTCTCCAATGCAATCAACTCTCCCTGCCAATCCAAGATATTCTGAGTAAAGAGTACGTTCGATTGCATGGATATTATCAATACGATCAAGATAAGGTTTTGCATGCGCAAACATAATTTTAGTGAGTGGCATAAACTCACTCCAATCCATTTCAAGATTCATCATATATGCCTGGGCAGCTTCATGAAAATCAGTTCCTCTTGTCGTTGCCCTCTTTGTGATCCGGTCTGCTTCTGCATCCCCAACTTTCTTACGCCAATTAATAAAGATCTGTCGATTATAAAAAGAAGTTACAGAAGTAATTGAAGGAACCCAATCGCCATTTGGCAAATTATATAATCTCATCCCTGAGGTCTCTCTTTTTGTGAGTTCAATGTCACCTAGGTGATTATGATGAATGAAGTTCATATTGTAGGAAAGGTTCTTAATTATTATACACCTTGATGAGGAATAATACAAGTCATTAATCTAATAAAGAGAACAAACACTGCTCTTCAATCCATGCATAAGTCTTTTTAATTCCTTCTTCAAGTGTCATTTGATAGTCCCAATCAAGTTCTTCACGAATTACATCATTATTTGAGTTTCGACCACGAACACCAGTTGGACCATCAATATGCTTTGTGGCTACATATTTCTCTGCGACCTTCGCAGTAGTCTCTACCAATTGATTAATTGTAACCATTTCTTCTGACCCAATATTTATAGGACCAATGAACTCAGAATTCATTAACCTTCGAGTTGCTTCAATGCATTCGTCAATGAACAGGAAGGAACGAGTTTGTAAACCGTCTCCCCACACCTCGATAACTCCACCCTGGTCCGGGAGGAAAGCGATCTTACGGCAGATTGCAGCCGGTGCCTTCTCTCTTCCACCGTCCCAAGTTCCTTCGGGACCAAAGATGTTATGGTAACGAGCGATGCGAACAGGAATATCGTAATTCCTGTTGTATGCAAGATAGAGACGTTCGCTAAAAAGTTTCTCCCATCCATATTCTGAGTCTGGTGCTGCTGGGTATGCTGATTCTTCACGGCAATCTGGGTTATCGGGATCAGTTTGATTATACTCTGGATACATGCAAGCAGAACTAGAGTAGAATATCTTTGTTTTATTTAACACAAGATAATCATTAAATAATCTTTGAGATTCAAGAACATTTAGATTGATCTGTGCAGAGTTGTTCATGATAGCAGCATCATGCTCACCAGTAAAAACAAAACCGGCACCACCCATATCAGCGGCAAACTGATAGATCTCATCAAAACTATCATGATATTGCTGGGGAACCTCAGTATAAAAGTTACCAAGATATCCTTTAAATCTAATTACCTTATCTACAAAACTAGCAGAACGAAGATCACCTAAGACGAATTCATTCGCTTCAGATTCACAAAACTCTGGTTTCTTTACATCAACTCCTCTTACCCAGTAACCTTCGGATCGAAGTCGCTTTACCATATGACTTCCAATAAATCCACCAGCACCTAAGACAAGTGCTGTCTTTACATATTCACTCATGATAATTAGATTCCTCCAGAATTACAATCCAAGTTCATGTTTTGCAACCAAATATTCCTTACAAAGTCCAGATCTTACGATGTCATCTAAACCAAATTCAATGATATCCATAGATGGCATATTCCGAAGAATATTCATAAAGTCAATGATGCCATTCTTTTCATTGGTCTTAATCAAATCAGTTTGAGTTGCATCACCACAGAACATGATCTTTGCATCCTCACCTACACGAGTGATTATACTATCTAACTCATGAAAGTTCAAGTTCTGGAATTCGTCGATAATCAAAATAGAACGATCAAGTGTAGTACCACGAATGAATGATGTGCTCCAGAAACTAATAGTCTCTTGTGCTTTCAAATTTCCATAAAGCATTTCAAAGTCAGCTTGAGTGGGAAGTTCAAACATAAACTTTACCATATTCTTATAAGGAATTTGATAAAGAGAACTCTTGTCCTCATGATCACCAGGTAAGAAACCAATCTCACGAGTTGCTACAAGAGACCTTACGATGTAAATCTTATCATATGGTGTATTTGGATTTAAAACGTCTCTGAGGGCATTGTAGAGGGTAATGAAGGTCTTTCCTGTACCCGCTGCACCATATGCAATGATGTTTTGCCCCTTCTTATATTGTTCAAATAATTTTTCTTGATTTTCTGTCAAAGGTTCGACAGTTTTCATCAAGTCTGCATTAAGCGGTTTCTTCCTTTTCATCTGTCGATTACTCATTCCAAAAGGTGATACTGACTTTGAATTCCTCTTTGGCATACTCTTCTATCTGTTTGTTTAAAGTTGGGGGTGATTGGAATGTTAGATCTTAATGTGGTCTAACATTTGAACCAGGCATTTTCCCAACCCTCCGCAACACATCATTGAATCCTGGATGAGACTTCTTCATCTTATCCTGAAACTCTCCAACTTCTCCAACACCAGCAACACCAGCAGACCAATCCTTATCCCATTCTGGATTATCTTTTCTCCATTGATCATACTCACTCATTGTCATACGGAGCTCTTTTTTCTCTTTGCTCTCCTTATGAATTACAGGATACGTTGGCATACTCATTCTCCTTTGTCTAGTTATTTATTCAAGTGTGATGGCAGATTGATCAAAGCATTCTGGACAATCTGGTTTAGCTTCCCAACCTAGTGCTTCAGCAACTTCAGGAAACTGACAGATAAAGATACACTTACATCCTTCTGCAATGTCCATGTGCTCCTTCTGTGTACCGTTTGCAGACCTTAAATTGATGTAATGTATCCAAGACCTTACTGAACCTGTCATATAGATCCTTGTAGGTGTTGCTAAGGGCAATGCAAACCTAGCACACTCTTTTGCAATTCCCTCATCTATCATCTCACGATACAAGTCCATCCCTTCACGAAAATGTTTCTGAATTAAAATCTCATATCGTTGTCTTGTAAATGGATCAATATCATCAATACTGTTCTGACGATTCTTTGTATCCTGCCTTCTCAGATCTGGAAGAGGAATATCCTGTGCTAACAATGAACTATCAGCATAGCGTTGTGAAAATTCTTGATATGTAAATGATCTATGACGTAGAATTTGAGATGCTAATCCCCTAGTAGTGTTGATCTCTAGAGTCATACTTGCTTGCTCAAAGATCGACCAGTGTTCATGTTTGATACAGTATCTAAGAAGACCTGCAGAAGTATCAAAGTTTAATTGATTATTTGGGTTGCTTACACGAGCAACATATGAAATAACTTCTTGTGCTGTTTTTCCAAGAAGTTCACCTGCACCTTTAGTTAGTGCAATAAGCTTTACTTGATCAGTCTGGATACCCATCATCATCTCCTGTATACACTTCATCATAGTCACTAATGTAGTTTGCAATCTCTGCATACTGATCACTTTGTGGTTTATATGCATCAACATCAGAATAAACTTCTGACTTTAATACTTCCACAAGAGACTCTAAGTTTTTTATGATAAGCTTAAGCTTTTCTCTGTTCATTTCTTATCAACTCTGGCATAGTTATTATAGACAAAAAAAGAGGGTCTGTCAAGACCCTCTGTATGAATTTACCAATCTAGGTGCCACATATCTTTCGGACTTTTGCCCGTAGCTTTTTGGTAGAACCATTCAAGCGAGTTAACCATTACCCATTTCTGGTAGTTAACTCCGCGATAACAAAGATTCGCGTAAACATATTCTGGTTCTATTGGTCTATTGACTTTTGTTGTTGCAAAATCCTTTGGTAATTGGTAATACATTAAGTTAGCTTCTTTGGGTGCATATAGCGATGCCATAAAAAAGACTCATCACTACAACCATTGCAAGACTAATTTCTAATACAAGCATTACTTCCTCCCTGGCAGTGTCCTGCCATGCAGATTTGTGCTCTCAAAAGTTTTTCCTCTTTAATTTTTTTCTGCTTAATGATCTCTAAAATATTGATAGAGACTTTTTTCATTTTGCTACCTCCACACCACGATACTTAAGAATTCTCTTAGGTTGTGATGCCTCACCAAGTACTTTATTAGTGTACTCTGTGCTGTCATATCCTACACCACGATATGTGGTGCTGTAACCGGAATTGCGGTTCTGAACATGAACATTGATGAGTTCTTGTAGTGTATTCATTGGTTTACTCCTGAAGTAGTTGGATTTTTAGGTCCGTTCCTTCAGTCGTTTGCGTCCCATTTACACTCAGGTGTTGCTTCCTTTACAGTCTCAATCACCTCAGACTTAATAATTTTACTTACACTACTACTTGCTTCAATACGTTGGATCACATCCTCAGCATCGGTGCAATGTATAGCAGAGTAGAGAAAAAATTCAAACATGGGATGAACGCCCCGTTCCGCGACTTACTTGCGTCTCAAAGCAAATTACACTCACCTTCGACTTTGCTTCTAAGATATCTAATTAGAAATCTTTTGGAGCCATAGTCCAAATTATCATCTTCGATAATCTCTGCTGCTCTTTCTTGCCACCTTTCACATGGCATATGCCAGTTATAAGGTTTAGTCAAATGATCAGCGTGAGAAGCGAAAATTGTTAATCCGAGTAAGATAGTTTGCATTGGGATGAACGTATGGTTATTATAACCGTTACTAACTATATAGTCAAATAGCAATGTAACATACGATACAATTTAATAATTTCTCCCATATCCACCAGATCTTCCTTTACTAGTGTTTCTTTGAGTCCTATTTGTGTGATTATAGTTACCAGAAACTCTCATTCCGGAATTTTCTCCAGCAGGAGAAGGTATGTTTCTAAGACTTCCAGAACTCCCTCTAGTATCTCTAGGTTTAGATCCATATCCAGTATTCTTCTGAACCTCTACTTCCTTTCTCTGAGGTCTATCATCACTATTACTTGCCTTAGATTTTTTCTGCGCGTCCTTCAATTTTTTAATTTGCACCATCGTGCTTACCTGGTCCTGAGGACTGCCACCTCTTTTTCTTCCAAGTGAAGCAATCCTCGACGAGATCTTGTCATTGCCACCACCCTTTCCCCAGAAAGGTTTTTTCTCCTCTACAATCTTTGGAGATGACCTACGCTTAGACACTGGAAGTATAGGCTTAGTCGGCAATCTAAGTTCAGGTGGTTTAAATCCAGAATATTCTTTATCAGATGCTATGATTTTATTTTTAATCGCTTCAAAATCTTTTATCTGCTCTTTACGAGCAATATGATCCATTGGATCTAACTTTCTGTTCTTTATCTCATTCATCTTTGCACATGCAACCTTACGGCCAGCAGTCCAATACTGCTGACCTGGGCACGTATATTTACTAGATTCCGAAATAAATTCCTTGAAGGTTCTCATTCGCAAGAACATTACTTCAAGTATTTATCAGTCTCTTTGTCTCCAATCATCAGGTTTATCTCGCTTAAACCAATCTTTAATGTCTTCTGCACCATCAAATCCACTCTTGTAGTTAGATGGATCTGGATCGCCCAACCCCATTTTATTCATAAAATCATCCATAGATCCCTCTTGGATGTCTTGTGCTGCTTGACGACGTGCTTTATTTAACCAGTCTCTAGCAGTGGTATGAGATTTGGCAAGCTTCTCTGCCCAGATCATATCCTCTAGAGGAACTTGTTGCTTGTTTGCAATACATTGGCATATTGATTCCAGTCTAAGGCGATACTGAGTTGAAAGCATATTAGTCTCGTAGTTTAAGTTCTAGGTCTTCTAATTTGTGATACTCTGCATGAGCTCGTTCTTGACGAGCGCATATAATATCTAGGATATCATTGACGATAATGTCATTATCGACATAATCATCAAGGTACTTGTCGATTGCTTCCTTTAAGTAGCGGTGTCTATGCCACTCAGGACTGTATGGTTTGTACATAATGAAGTCAATGTATGTTCATATCATAGGATGGATTTGCCTGTTTGTCAACGTTCTATTTGTCCAATGGAATGATCTCCTGCTTTTAACATATCTATAATCTTATAGCAACCCAATTCTGGTCTAGATAGTCCACAAGTGCAAATATCTGCCATAGCGCTACCAGTTTCTGGCCAAGTATGAATAGATATATGACTCTCAGACAGTAGACCCAAAACAGTAACTCCTTGAGGATGAAACTTCTTGCTTACTGCAGAAATCAAAGTTGCACGACTTGCTATAGAAGCTTCTGTAATTACTCGTTTGAGAAATATTTCATTATCTAAAAGTTCATATGGGCAATCATATAAGTTTAGCATATAATGCTTGCCCATTATAGGATGTCCTTTGTTCACTTTTATTTCTTTTTATCCTCCTTATTTTTAGACTTGTATCCCCACAACTTGGGACTTACAGATCCATATCCAAAATCAATTTTTTGAACCGCACCTACACCATATTTGTCGTAGTACATATCAAATAGTTCGGATGTCTTTCTGCATCGGACCAAATCAACATACTCAATGCCGTCAACTTTATACCAAATTAACCTTGCATCTGTTGGATAATTTTTGTCATTAGCTTGATGAAGTGTAGTCTTCTCTAGAAGAACTTGGCAACAATATACCTTTTCATCAATAAAAACTGATTCTACTGGTTGGAGATCTCCTTGCATATCATTTTCCTGTTGTAAGCTTGCTGTCATGAACGGCCACCCCACTGAATATCTGGATACGCATCCTGTACTAAAGCAGAAGTAATTTTGTATTTACTAGATAATTTTTTGTCCTTTACCAAGATTAGAATTTCAGCTTCCTTCGGATGGAGGCTTCTCAATATATTGATAAACATCATTTCACGACGTATTGTGGTCAGACTATCATTACCACCCTTTACAAAATTATAGAGATTTGCATATTCTCTACGCAGGGATGTTTTCGCTCTTCCATCTAAATCCTGACCAGTTGCTGATTCGCCACCTTTCGCTTCTCTAGCAATGTTCTCAGATAATGTTCCTGAGTATACTGTCTGATCTTCAATATCAGAATATGGGACATCTCCCTCAGGGAGAAGCGATACCACAGACTCATCAAAATTCCAAACAAAGATAATCTTTAAAGAATCGTGTTCATACTTTTGCAACAATTCTATTTTTTTCGCTTTTGTTCTTTGCTTAGAAACTAACTCTAGAATTTCATACAGAAATGGGTTAATAGGTAATTCCTCAACCTTCTCTGTCTTCGTCTTCGTTGTCTTCATAACTGTTTTCAAACCTCACTGCTAAAATTTCATCGGGAAGAATATTCCCATTTTCATCAAACATCTCTGGATGGGTGTAAACTGGTTGTGACATATAAAAGTGTTCTTTAGCCAACCAACCTACTACTCCTCCAACAAAAAAGAACATAATAGAAACTAAAGTTCCGATTGTAAGAGATACTGCTAACATTTTCCTTCCCTCCAGAGAGTTACTTTTTCCTAATGTCTAAGTAAAAGTTTAGATGAATGACACATTCTCTACGGAAGAGAGAAATCATTTTACCAAACTTCATTTGAAGCGTCTTCGGTGTTTCTGATTTCTTCCCCCTTTGTCTTAAGAGCAATTCGACACCCCGATTTGTATGGGATTCGTAATTATTTAGTTTGTTTCTTTCGTCTTCCTGGCTTTCGCTCATGACTATACCTCCATGCATCTTCAAGTATACCATAAAGATACTCTTTTATCTGTCTTGCTTTTGACTTTGACAGATACCCGTATGCTTCAACTAATTCTTTTTCGCCACCCTTCAAATAACCTTCTAATTGTAAAACGGTATCGCTCAAATTTGCTGCAGTAGAGCTTTCAATAAACTGCTCGACTTCATATCTCTTTACTTTATTTGATTTTAGATATTGATAAAAATCTAAAACATATCTGCCATCGAAAGCATAGTCAATGGCAGTTTCGACTATTTGATAGGTGTCTTCCATTAAATTAAATTTTGTTCTTGCAAATACTTAACAGTTTCTGTACACCCTCCAAGTTTTTCTTGATCATTCAATATAACTTGAGGGAATGTAGATCCCGATCCAAACTCTTCATAGAATTCTTCCCGAGTGAAATCTCTGTTAAGTTTATATATGACATGTTTAAGTTCTACAAGTTGCATTACTTGTTGAATCTTAGTGCAGAATGGACATCCATCCTTAGAATAAATTAAAAAATTCACTTTTTAACACTCTCCCAATCCTTTTCAAAGATTTCCATACCCTTATCGGTAAGAATATGATCATACATCTGCTCAAGAATTTTAGGTGGCATAGTGCAAATATCTGCACCATTATACCAAGACCGAATAGCACGTTGAACGCTACGAATAGAAGCAGAAAGAACTTTAGTTTCCATCCTATGAATCTGATATAGTTCAGAGATAGAACGTACAACCTCCAGACCTGCCACTGACTGGTCGTCTAAGCGTCCTACAAAGGGCGAGACATATGTTGCCCCTGCCTTCGCTGCAAGGACTGCCTGAGAGGCACAGAATATCAATGTGACGTTAGTGCGAATCTTTTCCTTAGAAAGCTCATTACATACTCGCAATCCTTCACGAGTGCATGGAACTTTGATTGTAGAAACAGATCCAAACTTATCAACCAATCGAATTGATTCATCAAGCATTTCCTGAGCATTGCCCATGACTTCCATGCTGATGTCGGTAATACCAATATCTGCAATTTCTTGATATACATCATCTGGATTACGACCAGACTTCATGATCAAAGTTGGGTTTGTGGTAACTCCATCGACAAATCCAGTCTCGTAATACTTACGAATGACTTCAGTGTCTGCTGTGTCAAGAAAAATTTTCATAATTTTTTCAAATACTCCTTTTCTGATTTATACAAAAGTTTGTGGTCCTTATCAAGATATATCTGAATACCTTGATAGAGGTCTGGAATTAACCACTGATCAACCCGATAGCAGTATTGCCAATTCGCTGGTTGAATACAGTTCATTATAACAACAGACCAGAAAGCAGTCAAGTGGTTAATGATCGTAAGCATTTAATTTTTTTTAGAATTGTTCCTGATTACCACTTTGGAATCGATGACCTCAACTTCGACATCATCATAGCAGTCCCAGCTAAGATCTTCCATCGACTTCATAATTTTTTCCAAAACTCCCTGGTTATACAGGATCTGTCTTGATTTTCTTTTTGAAATAGAATTACTGATCATTCAAAAGTCCTCTTAATAAACAAGTTGCTTCGCTAAATCTATCTACATAATGGATTAATTCCATCTCGTCGTTATTTAAAAAACCATTATCCAACATTTCATCCTCTAACCAGTTCTTGAGTGTCCTCCACATTCTACCAACACAAATGATTGGCTTCTTTTCAATGTGATTTACCTGAACTAGTTGGTAAATCATTGCCATTTCAAGAAGTGTTCCAATACCACCAGGACTGACAATGAAAGCATCACATCTGGAAAAGGTATCCAACCTTGTAAAGAAATCATCATGCTTTGTATACTCATGAACATACTCATTTACTTTCTCCTCGAACGGCAAATAAATCGCTTCTGCTTCTGATAGGTTGATGTCAATAGAAGATGCTCCTTTATTTGCTGCTTCCATTGTACCAGGTCCACCGCCAGTGACAACTACCCAACCATGAGATGCAAAATCTTTACCCATCTTTTCTACTGCTCCATACAATCCAGATTCTGGGTCTGTTCTGGATGAACCAAAAATTGCTACTTTTTTCATGATTCTTTCAATTAAAAGGGGGGCATATAAAGACCCCTATTTCCAACTTATTTATTGATATTAAGACAATAAAAAAGAGACCCGAAGGTCTCTATTTTGTTTATTCGGTTTTTAGGAAACTCAACCGATGCTAGGAGCAGTAAGTGCCACAGGAGTGGACTCAGCAGTAGCAAGATCAAGAGGGAAGTTGTGTGCATTACGCTCATGCATAACTTCCATACCGAGGTTGGCACGATTCAAGACATCTGCCCAGGTGTTTACCACACGACCTTGACCTTCAATAACGGATTGATTGAAGTTGAATCCGTTGAGGTTGAATGCCATGGTGCTGACGCCGAGGGCGGTAAACCAGATTCCCACGACTGGCCATGCTGCGAGAAAGAAGTGCAGTGAACGGGAGTTGTTGAACGAAGCATACTGAAAGATGAGACGACCAAAGTAACCATGAGCGGCAACGATGTTATAGGTCTCTTCTTCTTGACCGAACTTGTAACCATAGTTCTGAGATTCAGACTCAGTGGTTTCACGAACCAGTGAAGATGTAACCAAAGAACCATGCATTGCACTGAACAGAGAACCGCCAAAGATACCAGCCACACCAAGCATGTGGAAGGGGTGCATCAGGATATTGTGTTCAGCTTGAAAAACCAGCATGAAATTAAAGGTGCCAGAAATGCCCAGAGGCATGCCGTCACTAAAACTTCCTTGACCAAAAGGATAGACGAGGAAGACTGCGGCAGCTGCTGCAACAGGTGCAGAGTAAGCAACACAGATCCAAGGGCGCATACCGAGACGGTAAGACAGTTCCCACTCACGGCCCATATAACAGAAGATACCGATGAGGAAGTGAAAGACAACCAACTGGTAAGGACCGCCATTATAAAGCCACTCATCGAGAGAGACTGCTTCCCAGATAGGGTAGAAATGAAGTCCGATTGCATTTGAAGAAGGAACAACTGCGCCAGAAATAATATTGTTGCCATAGATAAGTGAACCAGCAACAGGTTCACGAATGCCATCAATATCAACCGGAGGTGCTGCCACGAAGGCAGTGATAAAACAGATGGTTGCTGCGAGGAGCGTTGGAATCATAAGAATTCCAAACCATCCAACATAAAGACGGTTATTTGTAGAAGTTACCCAGGAGCAGAAATCCTCCCAAGTGGTTGTCTGATTGCTTTTTAAAGTTGAAATAGTCATTTGAAAAAGGGTAGGTAATAGTGCAGGGAACACTAATGGTGATATTTCCACGACACCCTCCATCGTGGATATTAGAGACGTGTTTATACACCCCATAGGTCTCGGTTGATGGTGTATCATCGGATCAAGCAACTTCACATTTCTTAACCCGTTGATGTAACTATAATATCAAAGAACCCAGGTCTTGTCAACTGGGTTGTGCCAGTTAAAAAACTGAACATGTATCATTACGAACAGTCGTTATTATGCTAAATAGATATGTTCACTTTGCGTAGGTAGATGAAAAAAGCATTAGTTGCTTTCGCGATGTTAATGATGGCGGCACCAGCACATGCCGATATAGTTCATAAACTCACATCAAGCATTCAATTAACAGTAAATGCTCCAGCAACACAGGTAGAAAGGATCGGAAGTAGCTTCTCGATTTCGGGCAATGGAGTTAGCACAACCGATGGTAGCACTGCTGGAACAATTTCCGCAGGAACAATCACTTCTGGAGTATATGCTCCTGGGACAATTGCTGCTACTCAACATACTAATGGAAACTCATTTAGTTTCTCGCAGTCATATACACAGGCTGATGCAGTCAGCACCTCTGCCCCAACAGTAGGCGCAGTCGGAAACTTCTCGACTCAGACCAGTACTGCCGCCGGAACTGCTGGAGATCTAGCAGGTACAATTGGCACCACTGGTGCAATTACTGTGACTGCTGGTGGAGCCGGAACACTTGGAACCGGACAATTTGTCACTGAGCTCACCGTGAAATAAGGAATCGTTTATGGAGAATACTAACCATGATTTCTGGGCGGATAAAATTGAAGTATGTGATGATTGTGGTGGGTGCAAGTGCCATACTTGCGCCTGCCCAGGCGGTCCCCGTGGTCCCAAACTTCACCCAGGGCTCGATGACCAGCCACACGGAGACGACATCTAAAGTAACTGAAACTATAAATTCAATTGATTATAATACAGGATGGCAATATACAGTAACTGGAACGAACGTGGACAATGGTGGAGAGGCATTAAATCCATCAAACATAAACAACAGTGTGATGGTAAATCCTCTTGGTGGAATCGAGGGGCAAGTATCGAGCACAAACTCTTCTGCCAATCTCGGACTTGTAAAGTACAAGATAACAACCCCAGGGGAAGCATTTCAGTTCACTCAAACCTATCAAGGTCCGGGGATTTCCAATCAAACAATTATTCAAAGAGTAACCGAGGTCACAAGCGTAACAGATACAACAAGTGTCTTTACCCAATAATTGCATTGCTAATAGCATCACCAGTGAGAGCGAACGTAGGTGGTGTATCAGCAACAGCAAACCCAATCGCGAACAGCTCTGGCTCAGTGACCAATCAAGCTATTCAGGTTTTACAAGGTCCATATGTAACAAATAGTTACGGAAATGGAATTAGTTGCCAAGGACCAACTGCAAATATAACACCATTTGTTACTCATAGTAGAAGTTATCAGCATCCGTTTGAGGGAATTTACTATGAACCACAATATGATGGCAGAGATGTGAAGGGACGGAAAGTAGAAATACAGCAGCAAGTTAAAAACTACCCTTGGGAAGAATGGTATGACAATCGTACCTATATCTCAGATGGTAGTGATGGCAATGAAGTTGGAAGTGAGCAGAGATGGTTTCCGGATGGTGCTGATATGACAATTGTCGTAGAGGACATTCAACCGGATGGTATTCCAGATAGACCTGGCCGAGTGGTGTGGGATAAACCAGTAAGAACTGGTCAGCAAGATAATCTCAGCACAAACATTGGATTATCTGCAACATTGTCCTTCCCTCTTGATGGTGGATTGCAGGAGCGTTGTAAAGCAGCAGCAGATACTCAAACCGCATTAATGAGACAAACGGTTGCTAATAAAAGATTAGATTTTGAGATTGCTCGTCTTAAGAATTGTGGCGAATTATTAAAAGCTGGAATCAGTTTTCATCCAAAGAGTCCATATTATGTTATATGTGCTGATGTCGTAGTTCAAAATGTAAATACCATTCCACCACATAAACATAAAATTCCTAACGTTTCTTCTTCTTCGGGTCCTTCAAAGATGGCAGCCCCCGCTTCTCTCGATATCGGTTCGCAATCACCTCTTGGTGAGTCAATCTCCGGGGTTTCTTTCCCAATAAGGACTGGACCTTTGTCAGTGCCTTCTTCACAACAGGTTTCACCACTCTTAACAAAAGATCAGCAAGAGGTTTTGCAAATATTGCCGAAGACGTTGCCACAACAGCAATAGAAGCAGTAGCAGTTACCGCACCTGCTGATGGAATATTACCTACGATTTGTTCGGTTATCCCAATATCTTCTGTAACCTGAATACACTCTCTGCCAACTAAACGATAATCAATAACTTTTTGATCCCCTTTTACAAATCCTACAGGTTCCTTGAGATCTTGTGCTTCTGTAGGGCAGGGGATATCTTTATTTGGTGTGTTAGGAACAGCAGGTGTTTGTGGTGTTGGTGGGTCGGGTTGCTCAGGAGGTTCTGGTGATCTGACTGGAGGAACTTCCTGTGATTTTTTTTCAGTTTCATATTGCAATCTTCTAGCATCATAGTTAATTGGAGCAAAGCTTGGCATTTCTCCATCACAAAATACCCTTACCTGATCCGGGTCATTATTTGCCAAGTTAACATTTTTATCACTATCCTTATGAGATTCTACACATCCTGGCATATTAACAATAGGAATACCCACCTGTGATGTCACGGGTGGGTATATAGGAACAGCGATAGGGGGATCTATCGCCCAAGTTGGAATTGAGTTAACACTTAAATCTCTTATGTTAATCTCAGGTATGTTTGGCATTACTTTTTCCAGCCACCTTTCAATACCCACTCATCATGATATTGATTCTTCCAGTTCTTACCAATTCCGTAAGATGGTTGAACTACTTGCTCAATATATCTTCTGTTCTCTTCCGCAACCTTAAGACTTTTAGTTTCTAAAGTTTTTAATCTGCCATCAACCTGGGATGCCCACCATATGGCACCACTAAGTTGAACCGCAAGGAATGAGATAACAGCAAATGGAATTTTAAGGTCTTTCATCAATCTCCAAAGTATTTTTCAATTACAGAAATCCTTTCCTCTTCGTGAGCAATAATATCAATCTGCTCTTGAATAGCAGCAAGAACATCAGGATGCTCACCAATTCCAACAGGATTCTTGAGATAAATTTCAATATTCATTTTTGCTTTCTTAATTGCACCAAGAGAATTTAAAGTTAGTGCTTCTATAATATCTCGTCTCATAAGAAAAGTGCTCCAATCAGAAAACCTTTAGCGAATGTAACCCATGACATCTGATATCCACTCAACCCAAACTTTCTCTTAATAGGTCGGAATATTTTTTTACGATGCCACTTGAATAATCTTATGCCATACTTCATACTAATGTCCCCTTTGCTTTACGAATTTCTCTTAACTCTTGGAAGTCTTTTTTCTTGGTTCCACCATCATATCCCCAAGCATATCCTTCCTCAATCATCAACTCATTCAACGATACTTCTGCATCTCCCATATATAACCAACCAAGAAGGCGACCGTACTTACCCATACCACCAACAAGTTCAGTTCTAATAATGAGTTCATCATCCCCATTGATAGCTCCCTCTAGTTTTTCTTTCATCCAATTTGTCGCATCAATACCAAGCTCCTTTTCTTCAGGATCTCTAGTGCGCTTCTCTGGCGTATCTACACCAGCAATTCTAACCCTCTCCTTCTTGTATAAATCAAATCCAAGATCAATAGTGACATCAATAGTATCACCATCAACAACTCTGTTTATTTCTACTACACGGAAATTGTAGCAAGACTTTCTACTTGGCGGTTTTAAACTCATTCTTCACCTCCTTCATCATTCATCTCTTGGAATGCCATCCTTAATATATAGGCGACACAATAAGATACGCCAAATAGAAAAACAAGTAGACCAATAATAATACTCCAAGTTGGAGAACCAAGACTTTCGTACATATTAAAAATGCAGCTCTTAACTATCTAGGGCATAATCCAATGCTTGCTTAGCACTATGTGTGATTCTGATGACTTGCCTCTGTCTGACTACATGAAAACCAAGTAAATCTGCTTTGGGGTCTTCTGGCAATCCAAATGGTTGCACGAAATATAATCCAGCATGTGCTACACATCTCCAACCAATATCAACAAACCCCAATTCTCTCAACGCACATTCCAACTTGAGTGAGTAACATCCGTCCTCTAAGGTCATGTGGTGATAACCGAACTAGAATTATTTATCGTTAGGATAACTGGAACATAATTGTTCAGCCATTTTATCTCTTAGGGCATTAATCCTTTCATCATCATATTGTTGAAAGTTTCCTCTCTTTTCAACTTTCTTATAGTAGTGGAGAGCATTAAGGATTATAGTATAATCTTCTATTGTTAATTCAAAATTCATTCTTCGGTCAAATCAATAGTAAAGTCAACATCAATCTCAAAATCAGAATCCATGTCCTTAAGTTTTACCTTGGGATCGTCTTCTACTTCAATATCTTCAATTTCAATTCTTTTAATCATCTTATCATACTGATGATTTGCAAGATTATCTAAAAAATCATTCATGGGTTTTTGGGGTCTATTCCTAAACTAATTAAATACTCAGTCCACCAATCTGGGTCTTTCTTGACCCTCCAATTAGGCACATCTTTTCCCTGATCAGAATAATGTCTGAACAGGACTTCATCGATAGTCTGTGCGATCTCCATATTCTTCATCCTCTTCGTCAAGGTCAGCATATGCGTTTGCCACATAGGGTCCTCGTTTCCTGAAAGGTTCTTTTCGAACATAAGATTGTTCTGAATTAACGGCTGAGATCCATACAATGAATTTCATCAAGACAAAAATAACCACTAGTGGAGACAAACATAGTAATAAAGTATAGTTCATATAAAATCTCCAAAATAGTTTGGTTCTTCATCATCATCCAAGTCGTCATACAATGAACATGGTTCTTCAAACAACTTATCCATTCTCAGTTGTTTTATCCTCTCCCTCAACTGTTTGTGTAGTTCTCTTTGATCGTCTTCGTTTAACATCTTTGTGTTTTGTGAATGGTTCCCAATGCTCCCAACCATGTTCATGGACAGCTGACATACCTAAAATAGGCACAACGACTAACAAAAAGCAGAGAGCACCTAAAGTATATGAATTATTTAGCACCCAAGCAGAAAAATGTATCATGATGGATAGTCCCAATTTGTAATGCCATCTACTTTGTGACTTGGTCCCCAAAGTCCTTCTTTATAAATGTAAGGCGTTGTTCTAATCTGGCAGTAGTCCCCAGTACACAACAAGTCATCAACAATCCTCCATGATTCTATCACTTCTTCGGAATGAACAAAGTGAGATTGATCTCCCTCAATCGCGTCATAAAGAAGTTTTTCATAACCATCAACACCCAACCAATCAGGATAGCGATGAGTCAAAGTAGCTGATTCAACACCATCACCAAGTCCAGGAGACTTAACGTCTATACGAATATCAAGATGAGCATCTGGTTGAAGTCTCATTACAATACGATCTTTTGTTTCTCCATCAAATAAACTAAGCGGAGGTGATTTTAGTTTAATCACAACTTCAACGCACTGATAAGGCATCTTCTTTCCTGTCATGAAGTAGAATGGAACACCTTTCCATCTCCAGTTATCAATATAAAGATCACCAGCAACAAAGGTTTGTGTCATTGACTCTGGAACAACACCTTGTTCATCACGATATCCTTCATATTGACCCGTGATAAACTTCTTACCCAGTCTAGTTGCAGATAGGACCTTAACCTTTTCTCTACGAATCTCTTTTGCATCCATACGGCAAGGAGCTTCCATTGCAATCAACGAAAGAACCTGAAGCATATGATTCTGCAACATGTCTCTTACAACACCTGCAGTTTCATAGTATTGGGAACGTCCTTCACAACCAATAGTTTCAGTAGCAAAGATTTGAACTTCTTCTATATAATCCCTGCTCCAAAGTGGTTCAAGAAGAATATTACCAAACCGAGTGGCAAGGATATTGTTAACAGTATCTTTACCGAGATAATGGTCAATACGATATACCTGTTTCTCGCGTAGATGTCTGCTAACCACTGACTGTAGATGATTAGCAGATTGAAGATCGTGCCCAAAGGGTTTTTCAATAACCACACGGGATGTTTCTGGATCGTCGAGGAGTTCTGTTCTTTTGAGACTTGTGATGGCATTTTCGTACCTCTCTGGGGGAACAGATAAGAAATAAGTTGTGTCATCTGTTTCTGGAAGATGATACAGACTTTCCGGGTCATCTAAATCACATGAAACATAGTCAAGATGATTAGTAAATTCTTCAGGGTATTCTCCCAAACTTTTCAACCAATCATCTCTACTAGGATCTCTTCTGGAAGCACCTGTAATTAAAAACCTATGTGGAAGGAGATTTTTCTCCCACAGTTTATAAAGCGCAGGTATTAGTTTTCTTTTACACAAATCTCCAGTAGCACCGAAGATTACTATACCTTTAGTGAGCGGTTCCGTTTCCATTATATTTGTCTGTTTCGTAGTAGTTATTTTCACCTTTTCGTACCCCGAAATATATTGTGGATAGTACGAATGGTATTGCGACGATAAGAAGGACATTAGCGAACATGATGACCTCCGAACATAAATCTCATACCGTTTAGGATTTTGTTTGCGAATTCTCCGAGTCTCCTTGAATTAAATCGTTCAAATAGTGCTGCAGATATAACAGGTGAGGGTACACCAAGATCCACAGCAGCGTGGACAGTCCAACGACCCTCACCACTATCGCTAACTCCCCCACCGAACTTGCTAAGCTCTCGATCGCTGCGTAGTACATCAGCGGTAAGATCAAGCAACCAAGACCCAACCACGCTACCACGACGCCATAACTCAGCCACTTCAGCACAGTCAATATCATAGCAATAATCTGCCGGATTTTCCATCGGAGCCACCTCAGCATCACCCTCCTTGACATACTTACTCCCAGCATTTGCTTCATGCAGGATATTAAATCCCTCTGCGTATGCTTGCATGATCCCATATTCAACTCCGTTGTGAACCATCTTTACGAAGTGACCCGCCCCAGGTCCACCACAGTGGAGCCAACCGTACTCAGCGGAAGTTGCACCTGAGAGAGGGTCAGTTCTGTCAACGGCCCCGATACCTGGTGCGAGTGCCCTAAAGATTGGAGAGCAAGTGGATACTGCGCAATTTGTACCGCCAACCATAAGACAGTATCCACGGTCCAAACCATAAACACCACCAGAAGTGCCGCAGTCAATATATTCGATGCCCAAGTCTGCCAAGTATTCTGCCCGTCTCCGTGAGTCCTTAAAATTGCTATTGCCATGATCGATAACAATATCTCCAGGACCAAGTAGTGGTAATAAGTCATTAATAGTGTCCTCAACTAATTCTGCTGGAATGACGAGTTGAAATATTCCTGGGACCCCGTCAGATTTTACTACTTGAACAAGGCTTTCCAAAGAATCTGCAGCTGCAGTAATATACCCACTGTCCGCTGCTTCGCATGCTTTGGCATAGTTTCTTCTGTATCCATAGGTTTCAATTCCCTCCTTTAACATTCGACGAGACATTCCCTCGCCCATTCGTCCCAATCCAATAATTCCTACTTTCATCCTTTTACCTCATTTTGAAAATATTCGGGGAGCGGACACCCCTTAAAATCGTTTACAGTATCAACTGCTAAAACAAACATACATACGAACCCCAGACAGAAAGCAAATAGCATCTGTGGAAAATTATAATTCCCCATATTTGCAGTTGGATCCGGTTCATCGTCATGCGGATGAATCATTTTACTGATCTCTTCCGCCCTCTTTTTCCTTTCCTTTTCCTTCTCTTCTGGGGTCTTTGCCATTATTCCCAATCCATGGCAGTCATTGTTTTTGTACGAAGCTCAGTTAAAATTTCTTCGTATTCATTATACATTTTATCACCAACATAGTAATGCGATTGAACCTTTTCAATAGCTTCAATCATAATTTTATATTGATGTTTGTTAAACTTAGTCATGTGAATCATTCCTCATTAACTCTTCAATTCTTTTACGCATTCTTGCAATATCACGCTTGTGATCATTTTGTTTGTATCCATCCTTTTCATGAAGAATCATGTATCCATGATAATACATAGTAATTGCAAAAATAATTGCTAAAAAAATACCAACAATTTCTACAAAATCTACTGTCATGATAGAGAATTTATAAGTTCTTGTTTTATACCATCAATGACATTATGTATTACATTCACATCAAGTCCCATAAATGGAGGAATCAACCCAATAGCACGAAAGAAACCTTCAGCAAACAGGGCAAAAAATATGATTCCCAGAATCATACTAATCATAGAAGCATTGCGATTGTGCTTGTTTATGGCAAAGTCAATCATTGCTTGAACTTCTTCTTTAGTCGCATAATGATCCGACTGATTAAGATTACTGTCCACAGGTTGTCTCCGATATCTAAGGATTAACTACTCATATTTATTTTATCATACCTAACAATTTTTGCAATTTATGTTAGGATTTTGAATTAATCAATTCTATTGCATCATGCAATTCTTTTGAGTGATGCAATTCATCATTCAAAATCTCAAGGATCTTGTCGTCATGCCCATTGATAGCAAGAAACTTACCATAAGTTTCTGCTGCGTGAATCTCTACTTCGTAAGAGAGATGGTAAGCATTGCGAGGAGATACCCAATAATAAACCACGTTAACCCAATAGTAGATAAAGACGAGATGCTTGGCAACAAAACGATCGATATAATAAGTGTTGCCGCCCCGACTTTCCATGTACTCCAGATGCTCTGTTTCATTGACTGACTGTTCGAAGTGCTGTTTCATCAAATATAGATGTTCGGGACCACGAAGTCCCATAGATTCTCGAAAGTGCAAGACACTTAAGAAAGCGAAATAAGGTGCCCGAGCAATTTCCTCAAGCACCCAGAAACGCTGAAAGTCGCGTCCCTCATAAAGAAAATCCAAAATTGCAACAGTGATATTTAAAACAATACTGTTAAGTGTTTTCATTTTACCTCTAATATGCGCTATTTAAACCCCATACCATCAAGAGTATTATGGGTCCATAAATTAAAACTGTCTTTAGGAATAACATTTTCAGATCACTCAACATGAATTGTTCCAGTCATGCCTGCACCTTTATGTGGGGCACACCAAAAATTATAATCGCCAGCTTCAGAAAATGCAATCTCAAAGTCTTCACCTGGTAACATTACCAGGGCATCATGACTTAACTCTGGATGATCTTCCACAACTACATTGTGTGGTGGAAGCATATTATTGATAAAATGAACTGTATCACCGGCAGAAATAGTAACCTCTGAAGGTTCAAATATAAGATTTCCGCTGGCACCCATCACCACATCTGCGGCAAACACAGGAGTAGCAAAAAATAGTGTAGCAATTAGTGCAAATAAAAACTTCATAATAGTCATACAACTACAGTATCTAGTCGTAATATTTGATATAAATTATGAATAGTTTTCAGTTCCTGACTTACTTAAATGATGGATTTACAGGAGGTTCTCCATCCTTAGTTTCAAATTTTATTGGTGCCTGTTCTATGCGTATTGTCTGCGATGGTGCAGTCTGAGAAGCAGCTTCAATAAGTCTCTCCATGTCTGCTTTAGTTACTCCACTACCGCTTCCACCATTGCCATTATTCTTCTTCGCTGTCTGGACCCCGAAAGTAGCTAAAACCCCAGTAAAAACCGAGGCTATGAAAGTCGGATCCAGCTTCTGTTCTGGAATTCCTAATGCAGGTGGCAATTTAATATATGCCAGTGTAAGTATTCCTCCACTCCAAATCAGAATACCTAGACGAACAAATGTAGAGAGAATAGCGAGTTGCTCTTCTTTGTCATCCATTCCCTCTTTAAGTCTTTCGAGGAGACCCTTCTTCTCCTCTTCCCCTACTTTCTTTTCCATTTTATTTTTGCTATGGGACCAAACAATCCACAGTTATATTAGTAGAATGTATTTTGTTGTAACGATCACAGAGTTCTTCACTTGAGACGTGTTCCCATTTATGATATGTGCTCTTTAAAACTTTGATATACTCTTGCCCATTGATACCACTGAGTTCAGTGGCAACGATGTTTTTGACAAGAACATCCCTTGTTAAATTAGACATACGATTGAATTGATTCCCAACAAAAAATTTAGTAATGAAATTTAAAAAAAAATTAATAAAATCGAAAATTTTTCTTGGCTGATCTCACATGGACATAATGTTCAATTATTTAGGAATATATCCACTCTCAACCAACCATTTTTGGGTCAATGGAGTAGGTGAATATACTTCCCACATAGGTCCATTTGCGCATGCAGAGAGTGCTTTTTCAGTCATACCTTCAGTTTTACCTGCCCAAGTTGCTTCTGCTTCCCAAGGAACTGCGTGCGCAGGATATGTCTGTTCTACTATTTCTTGCCAAATTCTTGGCACAGATTCTGTAGGAAGTATGACTGCTATAATATTATTTTTAATTGTTCCTGCCATACAATCTTGAGCTGCATGCCATCCTTCATGTCTGACTACTGACATCAATGTTGCTGGTCTACCCATATGAACAGTATTCAGAAAAAAGTTATTTCCTACTGTATGATACACACCTCTGTGACCCATTGGGAAATATCTAGGGTGCCCTAGAAACACTTTAACTCCGATTTTGGTAAGAGAGGACAGCATCCTGTCAAACTCATCAGCAATAAGAGAGTAATCAGAATTGGGATGAAACTTCTGCACATCAGAAATATTTTTAATTTGATGAACATCCCTTGTACACTCCCTTACTATCATACACCCTAAAGAATCGTATGTATGATATCCTTTTTTTAAATTTTCTTCTGCCTTTACTGGAACAGTCATACCATGAGCTGCACCAAAAAGTAATCCTGCAAGTATATATTTAATCATAATAATGGCAATGCAGGTCCAGTTACGCTAGGCAGTTCTGGAATTGCACCCTCAACAGCTCCTGAAACAGAATCTGTTATCATCTCTGTGATCATATCTGTTGCCTTTTCTTTTGCCATATCCATAAGAGCAGTTCTATTGAGATAGACGTAAAGTCCTCCACCAAGAATAGAAGCTGACATTATGAAAGATGCAAGAGACAGCACATTGAATAGAATTTTCATTGTTCTGCGTAATAATTGTTCTTGAAATAATCTAAAATCCCATCACAATCATTATTACCTTGAGAGACCCAATCATGGGCACACTCATAAATTGCTTGACTCTTGTATTTAGACAAGCGACTAGAATTTAAGTCGCAACCGTAACACTTTAACAAAATTGATAACGCCTCTCCACGAATTGCAAGGCGTTCATCGGTATACCTCCAATCTTCAGTCATTTGCATCCTCACGAAATTGTCCCATACCAGTCCCAGATTGCCACAGTGGTGGTGAATTCCTTTCAATTGATGCCCAAGGAAGTTGTTGGGCAGTCATTCCATCTGAATATGCTCTGTACATCAAATCATGAATATTATCAGGTTCCTTACTGTTTCCATTTTTGTCATAAACCTTTTTCATATCATTTTCAAATTTTTGAATAAGATAGTCCTTTGCTTCATCAGAAATGACTGCTGGACCAAACCAAGGATCATCAGAAAGAACTCTGGGAGCAGGGACAGTTTTGTGTTGTTTGTTGTCCATTTCAATACCTCTCAAGTTTGTTGTAGTATCCGTAAGCATATTTAGATCTATTTCCCTTAATTCCCCACCCCAACCAATTATATGCCGCTCCCATAAAATAATCGTTGTTGCCAATAGACCGTTCAAACTTCTTTAGATTTCTTAAAAAAACTGGTTCGACAATCATATAACCAACCTGACATTCTAGTGAACTTGGATCACAGTTATTTTTTTGAGCATATTCGCCCAACCCAAAGTATCTACTCGGAGTTGTCCACTGAATAATTCCATAACCACCTTTCCTGCAATTTTCGTAAGTAACTCTTGTTCCACCCTCACAAATGTTTGCATTAAACCCACTCTCTTGCTTAATATTGCCCAAGATTACAGCAAGTGAATTTCTACTCTTTATATTAGTTTCTTCTTGCAGCTTTCTCAGCACAAACTTCTCTGAACTAGAGCAACTATCACATCTCCATCTAGGAGAGTATGTCTCTGCAGACAAACTTTTTGGCATCTCCTGAGAAGCAGTGATCTTGTCAGCACATGATGTCAGTACTATTGATCCCATTAGGATCATTAAACGAAAAAGCATTGCTTGATCCATATCTCACCAAAGTATATGACAAAAAAAGAGGGGTGTCAACCCCTCAACACACTTCTTATCAGAAGTCAAATTTCACTCCAACTTTACCGCCCCAATCAATGATCTCATCGCCATCACTATCTTCGCCGTTGGTGATACCCGCAAGTTCACCATAGAGACCCAGGGAATCCGTAGCAGCGTAAGTTACGCCAACCTTGCCAGACAGTTCGGTCTCGGTGTCATCAGCTGCTTCACTATGAATAAATGAAGGGCCGCCTTGAACATAGAAACCAACAGCATCTCCAGCAGTGCCTTCGAATCCCAGGTGAAAATCTGTAACTGCACCGATGTACTCGCCATCGGGATACGCAGCATTCGCTTCCACATTGATGTAGGGTCCAGCAACAGCAGATCCAGCTGACAGAGAAAGAGCAGCAGATGCTGCGATTAAAGATTTGAACATTTAAATACCTCACTAGATAAAAAGAAATTAGACTTACTCAAATAATTGCGGAGGTTGTCTACAGTGGTTAGTATAATTGCTTACCTATGTTTTGTCAAGCTGGTTGGTTTGAACTTTCTGATACTCTAAACAAATAAGGATTATAGTCCATATACTCCTTGATATTGATATGTGGTCCATGCTTCTTCCAGAATCCCAGCAGAGCGTCATGAGATCCCCTGTGAAAGGTATTAATATGATCTTGGTGTATATTAGACCTAAAGTCTATATTATACAAGAAAATAGGAAATGTAAAAGTTCTTCCAGATTCAAAAACTAAATCTTCAGATACTGCTCTAGGTTTTACTCCGTTATCAAGTTTAAATTTGTCTCCTTGAATATGGGTTTTAATAATTTTCTCTGCATGATGTCGAGTAATTAGATACACTGCAGCAGAAAAATCATTAATAAATTTCAAGTGAAGTCTTGTGTGGATATCTCCTGTGCATATTGTAGTTAATTGTATGCAGTCCCAGTACAATGGAAGATTGTCAATAATATCATTCCAACTGAAAGACCAAAACCCTGCGACTCCAAAGTTCACATCATCCTCAACAATCATGCAATACTCATCGTCAGTATTATCATAAAAGTCTTTAATAGCTTTTAGATGACTCATACAGCATCCAATCTCACTAGTTGTAACATTATCTGGATATTTGCCACACAAAAATTGTTGGACATTTCCAACTCTCCCATCATATGCAGATACTCGAACATGATCATCGATTCCCCAATATGAAAACTGATCTTCCATATATCTACGACGACGAACATCAGAATCGAGATTTATCCAATAAACCTTTGGGAGTCCATCTAATTTATAAGCGGATTTATTTTTATCCATCACTTAAAATAATTAACAAGTTTTTCTCTATCATTTTTAATATGAGATAAAACAACTCTTAAGTCCTCTGGAAGATTTTCCCACAATTTTCTCATCTCTTGAGCTGCAGATGACTTATTATATGCAGTTCCTTTGTCATGTTCTACAACATGATTGTAATCTCGTATTACAGGACGTTTTTTTAAGAAGCATATCCCATTCATAACTAGATCCCAACCCCAACCCATCTTCATTTGCTCGTGAGTCATAAATGAATCTAAATTACGAGAATAATACTCATCGATAATATCTCTATGAATAAACCACACTGTTTCATCAGTGCATGCCACCATTTTTATATTAGGGTCATTAGCAACAATACCATTAATATCAGTATTTTCTGGAGTATACCAAATGTTAGTAATATCTGGAGCATAGACACCCCAATCATAACTATCAAAGTAATGTATAGCATCTTTCACAAGAGTCTTGTAATTATCAAATACAGTATCTCCCTGACAATGCATCAAAACTTTCTTATCATCTCGGAATAGTTCTAGTGCTTTACGAAACTGAGATGTAAAATATGCCTCATCACCAAGATCAATCCATCCTTCACGAGTATTATTATCATCGCTATTGATAACAAGAACATCATCAAAGATTTCTTTTAACTGATCTTCTATGACACATGTCTTCTCAAATTTATTCTTCCAGTTGAAAATGAAAGGTTGTATATCTTTTATTTCCATTTAAATGTCAAATGCTTCTTCAATTATATCACAATAACCCATTTCCGTCATTGGTCGATGGTACATATCAACAAAGTCCCTACATGCTTTTTTAGAAAAGTAGTTCTTCCAGTATCCAGTTTTCATCTTCGAGTAAAAATTATCACCGCTCTTCTTTTTATCTTTAGCAAACTCTGATTGCTTTTTAAATCCTGCTAGAACATGACCACGATCTACTTGTAAGAAGTCGGAAATTATGTTTGAAGTTGACTCTTGATTGTTAACCAAATCTTCATACTTAATACTCAGAACAGGGACATCTGCAGAATCATAACTCTGAGCAAAACTACACCAAGGACCAGAAGTTACATAGAAATTATAAAATACTGTGCCGCTAGACGCAAACCGATATAAAACATCATCAAGACAAATTTTTTCCCTCAATGTATCAATTTTCATATCCTCCAAAAAATTGCCCCTAGTATAATCATACTCTGGCATCAATCTATTAAGTGCTATAGCGGATACTTGAGGCAATCCACCATACTCTGCCCACTGAACCCTAAAGTAGTTCAATCCACTAAGAAGAGTATCAAAAGGATTTCTAACAATTGTTATGACCTCACTAACTCCACCAAAATATGAGGTGCTAAGATTCTCCGAGTACAAATTATATTGATGAGATTTAACGCAAACTCTACTCCCCTCAAACAATGGATTTGAAGGAGGTACACTTTTCATTTGATAAACATCATAAAATTTTGAAGGAGAATTGGAATCACACTTATGAGACCTATCACAATAATCCCAAGTAGGATCTACCTCTTTCCCAGCATAAAGAAAAGAATGTCCGATTAAAGTATTACCTGATTTTGGATATCCAGCAAATAGTACTGTTTTCATTGCACAATAAAAGATAAAATAAAAGGAGAGATTTCTCTCTCCATGTGTTCAAAGATTTTTAGAACCTGATAGATTCTTTTGAAGGAGTTCTACAATTCTATCAACTCTCGCCTCCAGATCTGAGGTTCCACCAGAGGAAGTAGACTTTGCAGATTCAAGTGATTTTACTTTTGTTTCAAGAGTTTTTACTTTGCGAGAAAGTCTTTGAATTTCTCCGTTCAGAGTATCAATCTCACTTGTGGTATCAACCTTGACTTCGGGTTTTGGTTGAAGTTTGATTTCAGTTTTTTTGCTGTCCATTTTGAGTTTCATAATTCTTTGTTATTTATAAAAGGGTACTTGACTCCACCAGGGCAGGTTTCAGGTCACTCCGCGACCGCGAGCAGTAACTACATCATCAGTTACATAGCATGGAACACCATCAGGATCTAACCAACAGGTGTAATCGTGATCTTCCATAGCAGTCATCAACTGCATTTCATTATCACAAAGATACATGTCTTTGTAACGTCCAGTGTAAGAGTCTACTTTCTGGATACGACAATCTGGTTTTCCATTAATTTCCAAGGTGCCAACTTGAATATAACGATAAGGGAAACGCTCAAGGAGAATGGTGGGTTTTTTGATAAGTTCCATTCAATATGCTCCAACTGCTTGAAGATCTTCGTAAATATAATCAATCAGCATTTCATAATCATCTTCTGGATCCCCAGAGAAAACTACTCCTTCTGATTGATAGTATTTCATAACTTTCTTGTAAAGTTTTGGATTCTTTACACCAAGGTGAACTTCTCCATTTGCTACCTCTCGGAGGAGGTTTACATCTTTCTTGAACTTTTCTACCAGTGTCATTTTAAATGAATGTTGACTTTACTATTATAAAGGATGACAGATTTACTGTCAATGGGGGTCGCGAGGATCGAACTCGCCTTAGCCGAATTATGAGTTCGGTGCATTCACCAGATTGCTAGACCCCCAGAAAATCATGATGCTTCGTTGTGATCAGTATACATCTTGATCATATCAAAGTGATCTGCAGGGACCATAACTGCTTTGTTGTTATCTTCACCTATTATACCAAGAACTTCTCCATTTTCAACTCTTTGCATAAGTTCATCCCAGTTTTGTTGCCAATATTCTACTGTGTGAAACTCAATGTTTTCTTCCATTTAAAAAGTCAATAAAAAAATCGGGATGATAGGATTCGAACCTACGGCCACTCGCTCCCAAAGCGAGTGCTCTACCAAACTGAGCTACATCCCGATAAAATGAGTATAAATCAAAAATCAAGATTCGTCAAGACTATCATTCTCTTCTATTTCTTTTAGATCCTCTTCATTTAAAAGATCAATCCACTCCTCATCAGGAGTGAAGAGGATTGGACCCTCCTCAATCCTCTCCTGAAGTTCTTCTAATAAAGGATCTCTTTTTTCTTTATTGTTTTCCATCACAAATCAATATCCTTTTTTAATTGAGCAAAAGCATCTTGCCTACCTTTTATCATTCCCTCAATAAAACCTGCCCTTTTCTCCCAGGTATCTCCAGTATCTGATCCCCTCTTAGGATTAATACACCTATGATCACCCAACTTATTGCAAACTAATCCTGCAAGATCTTCTTCAGAATTTTCACTTGAAGCACCAGTTGCCCATACATGTTTTCCATTTAACCACACCGCTTCACACTTCTCACATTGCTTTCTTTCCAATTTAAAATCAGAAAATTCTTTATCAGACATGATTTTTCTCCTGTTGAGATTTAAATTCCTTTCTATCCTTTTCCAGTTCCCTTTCAATCTTTTTCTTGAACATCCACAGTCTAAAGTTTAAAAAGGCATACCGAGTATTAAGGTCAATAAAAGCAATTAATCTCATAGTAGCATTATATCCTCCATCAAGCAATAATACAATAACGATTAAGACAAGCAGATAGAATAGTGTCATATAATTTAATTACTTGTAGATATTTAGTTGTAACGGAAGAGAGAGGATTCGAACCTCCGGAGGACTTGCACCCTCGCCAGTTTTCAAGACTGGAGCCATAAACCACTCGACCACTCTTCCTTATCGCTCTTCGAAATCAATACGACGAACTTTACGTTGTCGTCTTGCCTCCTGATAAGCA
>MDSV01228296.1_pt1 | contig 52915 bp, 65 predicted proteins | sample 810851 | NCBI WGS metagenome assembly MDSV01 (sample SAMN05326640, study PRJNA326480) | marine metagenome | isolation source: seawater | place: Atlantic Ocean: North East | collected 2012
ACTCTATCTAATAAAGTTTGTGCTGCCTGGAGTTTTACATTAGCTTGAGGCACGGCCTCGTCACTATGCATAATCTCTACAAGCTTGAAAGCTGCTGAAGGTGCTTCCCTTGCAAGTACATTCGAGGCCAAATCAATTATTTCCTCTTTAAGACTGTTTATAACTTGATAATGATTGCCTGAGTAACCTGCGAGTTCGGCTGAGAGCTTTAAGTTACCCTTGGTATCTACTAAATGTTGCAAGAACTTCTCTTGCTTTTCTGTAAGCTTTCTGGTTGTTAAAGCACTCATGTCTATTATTATAAAGCTACTATCAAACTTGTCAAGTTTTTCACCAAAATCTATTGACAAAACACTATCTCAACTGTATAATGAGGATGTGTCCGTGGGGGGTCTATATAGTCTATACAGCCTCCCCTCGACCAACAACACCTCATACTCGGTTGGGGGCGATTTTTTAGTCCTACTTAACACCGAAAAGTTCCTAAAAATATTCGTGCATGTGCATATATACCTGGCATGCCCCCTGGCCACCTGCCCACCCCTTATTGACTCTGAAGACTTTGCAGACTTTGAAGAACTACCAGGAGAAACCAAAGAACCTGGCAAGCTCTGACAAGTTAACAAGCCATAACAACTTATAAAGAGCCGAGACGTGAACCAGAGAAACCCCAGGAGAACTTCTAAAACTTCCCAGGCTTCCAGGGGTTATATAGTTATTACCTGGCAACCTGGCAGAGCTTAACAGCATATTAATATTTATAAGCCTGGGGCTGGTGTTAAGTTGTGCTTTTCTTTTTACTTGCAACTAAAAGAAATATTTTTTATACTTATCTCATATTATTAATAAAGGAGAAAAAATGAATAATATTACTACTACTGAAAACGGGTATATAAATAATGTAAATCTAGCTAATCAGATGAGAGCTGGAGAAGTTAAAAAAGATGAAAGCTTTTTAAATTTTGTTGAAGGGCTTGAGTCTTTATATGCTGAAGCTCTGAATATAAGAAGCCATATCTTTGACAATGAAGGCAGAGATTTTCAAGGCTGGGTATATTTCAAAGCTGACAAGATTAAAACCCCTGGAGGATTTCAAATAGCCCACCATCAAGCAAAGGTTAGCATTTTTGATGAATTGCTTGAGAAGGTGTTTGAAGGAGATGAGAAGCCAACAGATGAAGATATGCAAGTAATAACTCATAAGTGGGATATGTGGCACTATTCATAATCTGACAAGCTCCCTTGAAGCCCTGGCAATCGCTGGGGCTTTTTTTTATCTAAAATTAATTAAAATAATTTGTAACATTTTTATTGGTCAATCGTTTACTATATAGAAACTAATTAAATTGGAGAATTTAAAAATGAAAAATAAAAAATTATATAATGACTTAATAGATGCAATCATAACCCAGGCCAACGATAACAGCCCTGAGAATGTCCAACAGACAATCTTAAAAGCTTTTGACCTGGCTATGAATACTCCAGGAGCTATTGACCCTGAAGAATTTTTAAAGAATATATTTGACAGCCCAAAAGAATTGCATTAATCTTTTACTTATATATTAACTAAACGGAGAAACGATATATGAAAAATGAAAGCAAAAACCCTATATGCTCTGAGGGTCTAAAGGTTAAGAGCTTGACCAATAGCAACGGAAACAAGGTAGCCAATCAGTTTGTTATAACTACGGCTGAAGGCACTTTTTTCCAAAGCTATGGAACAATCGTAGCAGGCTACACAGAAGCTGGCCTGGTGTTTGATGCTGATTACTGGAACTACTCCAGGACAACCAGCAGACATAGAAATAATTTTACTGGCTTAGATACTCCAGAAACTAAGAAGAGAATAAAAGAAGGCCAGATAAAATTTCAGCAGTTGAACCCTGATAATCATTACGCAGGCTACGGCTTCTGATACGGATTAAATCCCCTTTAAGCCCTGGCAAATGCTGGGGCTTTTTTTTGCTTGACTTTTCTTTTACTTTCATATTAAACTAAAAGCATATTAACTATTGGAGAATAGATATATGAAGAAAGACGATTTGTATTTAGGTGAATATTCTGCTGAAGAACGGAATATCATTATGAAAGTATACGGTATCACAATCGGATTATATGAGTGTAGATACTGGATTGATTGCGAAGAAGACCATAATTATCTTACTGAGCATGATATAAAAGAAGGTAATGTTGCTTCATTTAATATGATGCATTACACAATATCAGAATACGTAGCTGAATTAATTGAGGAGATGTTTTCATTTTCTCTGAGCTACGATAAATATACTGGTAGCATGGACGATATTGTTGCAGGTAATATTTGTCCTTTTCAAGCAAGAAAAGATTTTAAAGATAATCTTTTTAAGGCCGTAAGTGAGCCTGAGTATAGCTCCTGGGGTAAAGGCTGGGATGAGGGACAATACCTTGACCCTGATAGCCTGATACATTACCTGGAGCAGACTTCAGACCACGGCCTGGACATTGACCAGGTATCAAAGATATTTAAAATCGGAGAGTATGCCTGGGAACGTGAGGCAACTAAGGAGGAGATAGCAGAATACTATAGTTAGTAAGTAACCACTACCACTTGAAGCCCCTTAATTGGGGCTTTTTTGTGCCTGGAATATCAGATGTGAAATAGTTAATTACTGTCCAGGGTCAGTTTATTTGCCTCTATATAATTTATTAAGACTATATAGTATCATAAATATTTAATAGAATAAATATATTTTTTTATATTTCTTTATAATTATTTTATAAAAACTACTTGACAATATAAAGTTTATTGTTCTATATTCTATTAAGACTATATAACGGAGAATAAATATGGCATATAAATTTAAAAAAGAAGTTACGTTTCCAGACTTTCATCAGACAGTCAACGTAGATAAAATCAAATCATTCTCACTTAAAGAACTCAATGCACTAGATAAGTTGTTGGACGGTAAGGCCAGCAAGAAAGACTATGCAGTCTTAACAAGGGCAGGGGGTAAGAAGTGAGCAACAAAATTAAAACAGTAGAAGCTAATTACACCCAGGCAGTTCAGCACGATATATCCCATCTTGATATTGACTACGATGATGTAGAGCATCATTGGTGTAAATGGGGAACACTTGTTATAGAAATGAAAGACGGCACGACACATGAGATTGACAACGGCCACCACCTTGACGTAGATTGGAAATGGCCAGAAGAATTAAGATTTTACAATAAAGACCATCAAGATATAACAGAAGACCAGGACGGTAACGGATGAGCCACGAAGGACACACAAGATTTTTAGAAGACAGGCTTGAGCTAGTGCAAGAAAGCCTTAGACAGATACCAGGACTAGACGGCATGCGAGATGATTTGAAAGATGACTTGCTTGAGCATGTGATGTCATACGTTGAGGGTTACGAAGATGCTGGACAGGACTACCCTATCTTACAGCTTGTCATTGAATGGTTTGTTCATAAGACAGCAGATAGTATGTCAGGTGCAGACTTAAACAAGATGGCAGACGACTATGAGAAAGAGAAGATGCCAGCTCACTATAGGTATTTAGTAGAATGATAGAAGTATTAAAAGCATTACAAGAAGCAGAAATATCTGTAGCTTGTTTACAAGATGATAACTTTGAAAGTAAGAAAGAGCTTGACAAAGATTTAGAACATATAAGCAATCAGATAACCATAGCAATAAATATATTAAATGAGAAGAGCTAAACAAATAATTACAATAGACCATGTGAGGAAAGCTACATCACAGGGTGTAGGTGGACGAGGTAGACGTATTAAATGTGCAATGGCCACGATGAATAAACATAAGAAACGTAGCTACAAAAAATATAGAGGACAAGGCAAATGAAATTTGATGATAAGAACTTTTTATATCCAGGAGATGTAGTAATGTGGGCTGGAGCATGGGGACATGAGCCTTACAAGAAAGCAAAGGTAGAGACCATTACTGTTGTTGAGCCTGGAACAAAATACGGAGACGATGTAGAAACTTTACATTGGAACTTTGTTAGAGATAGAGATTGTATTATAGGCCTGGACAATACCCATTGGTGTTGGGGCTTTCAAGTTAAGAAGGTGGAGCATGGAACAGATACTAAATAATTTATTGGGTCTATTATTTTTGATTGGAGCAGGCTGGTTTGCCTGGGAAAGTGCAATGATAGTAGATGAAATGAAACGTAAAAGGAGAAAGAAATGAGAAACTACGTTATGACTACGATAGCTGTATTGCTATTATCAGGATTGTCTTTTGGATTAATCTTATCGTTTAATCTGATAGAACAAGATAGACAATATTTAATCGACAGGTTAAATGAATTAGATGCAAAGTATAATACTATACAAAAAGAATTGACGGAGGCCACGAACAGACAAGAGAAAGTCTTAATGTTGATGGCTGTCTATCGTGATGGTATTAATACATTGAAGGAGCAGATGGACGAATACAACGTTGGCCTGGTTGAAAGTATCAATGAGGTTGTAGGTAAACAAGAACTGTTAGCTGAGGAGATAGATAGTATATTTATACCACCACCAGCTAATCTTGATGAACCAATGGACGAGCCGTTTACAGAAGAAGATTTTATTGTGCTTGAAGAGGAACAATTTGATGACGGCATACTTGTGGAGGAAGAAGAAGAAGTAGAGGGGCTGGAAGTCTTAACCCCCTTAGAACCAGCCCCAGTCTTCGCATGTCCAGAAAGGGACAGAAGTGTAAACCTGGACAGGTATATACGTAGACTAGAGTTCTCAAAGACAACAAGTGTTGTATTAAATTATGATGTTGTTGAAGGCGAGATACAGAACATGGTCTTTACTGAAAGTAAGGGCAACACAGGAAGAAGATTGTATGAAGCATTAGAAAAGTATTTACTTGATAGTGCTATAATAATAGAGCCTGAAGGTAGAGAATGTAGACTACCATTTAGGATTGTAGTAGAATAAGTTTTAAGGAGAACAGGGATGACAAAAAAGAAACGTGTAAGTCATTTAAATTATACACTAGCAGGTTCATCATCTAATGAACAAGCCCTGGACTCTGGAGGGAAAGAGGTACTTCAAAAGGCTGTGGAAGGTACTAAGAAAAATAATCCACGTATAAGTGCAAGCTCAGATAGCCAGGTAAACAAGTTGCAGGCCTATCCTGGAATGCCTCACCCTCACTTTATTGAAGATGACGACACATGTTTATGTGGCCGTAAGCTAAGTGAAAATTATTATAAGAACGTAGAGGATAACTGCTATGTTCACATGACACAAGGATATTAAGATGGAGAAGGGAAACATTTGTGGTGTAGCACAATTATATCTATGCCCTAAGTATAAAGAAGGCCAAGAGCCTGACGTAAGAGTAATGTCAGTAGAACTTTTTGTTACTCTTTACAACAACGGAGAACTACCAGACCCTGAGTATTTGATAGTTACCACCAGTCTAAAAGACATGGCTGATTGTTTATATGGCGATAGAGATGTAACCATAGACACGAAACCAATGAATGGAGGAAGATTATGAGATTATGGATAGGACAAATAGGTAAGTTTGTTATTTACAAAAGCACAAATACTTATGACGAGCCTTGCTATCTAGTTGATAGTGATATAGGCACAATGTATTTTGATTGTAGATGGTATAACTTACCAATGCTAAGAGAGTTATTAGCTAAATTAACATGAGTAAAGACAAAGCTATATTCATAACAAAAGAAATGAATTACGAGCAATACAGAAAGTTTTGTAATACAGAACATGGTATCAATAGTTATATGGTGGAGCATCTTCAAGGAGATAAAGCACATCAAAATAGTTTTAAAGTTTCTGTCTTCAAAGAAGACGAAAATAAATTTAATGATTTAGTAGTTGCATTGAATTTATAGGTATGTTTAAATCTAACTACATTATTTTTTTAGGAGAATATATATGGCAGTAGTAAGTGGAAAAGCTTATTGGGCTTCAGTAACAAGCCCTAACACAACGTTTGAACCAGTCTATACCGTAGACCTGGTTGTAGATGATAAGACGGCTGATGACTTCCAGGCACGTGGATATAAAGTTAAAGAACTAAGTATCAACGAAGAGCCAGTAGGCAGAGCAATCACTATCAAGAGAAAAGTAAATGGAGCTGACGGTAGAACCAGACAAGCCCCTAAACTTTTTGACAAAGACAAAGTCCCTATGGACGAAGTAGTAGGGAATGGAAGTGAAGTCAAAGTACAGTATGCAGAGTGGGAAACCACTAACAAGTACGGAGACTTTAAAGGGCTAGACCTTCAGGCTATGCAGGTTCTTGACCTGGTATCTTATAGAAGTGGCGATGGCGATGAGCTGGGTTCAGTTGAAGGTGGTGAGGAGTTTTAATGATTGTAAAAATAGAAACTAAAGACGGAATAACTGAGCATGATACGAATGCTATTAAGAATAAAGATAGCAGAGTGCAATCTGAAGTTTTAGTAAGGAAAGTATCTACACTTGAAATACTAAGAGAAGCATTGCAGATAGCTAATGTAGTCCATCGCAAGAATTTGGAAGACATCTGTCAGGCCTCGCCTGAGTCTAAAGTAGAAGCCTCTACTGAGGACGAGTAAGTAATATGGTTGGCTACTCCATCAAAGTAGCACGGTGTTGGGATAAGTTATATCGTAGTGTATATTTGTTCTCCATCTCTTGTCCCAGCACCTATTTGGAGACACAATGAAAGAACAAAGCAAATTTACGAAGTATCACTTACCATGTCCAGCATGCAATAGTTCAGATGCTTTATCAGTTAACGAAGATGGGTCAGCAAAATGTTTTAGTTGCGACAAATTCTTCCCAAAGTTTGAGCAGAACACAGATGAATTTTACACCCCAGAACCAAAGACAGCTCCCTTGTTAAACGTACACGGAGCTTCATTCGCATCCCTCAAAGACAGAAGCATAAGTGCTGAGACGGCCAAGAAGTTTGGGGTCAAGGTTGTTTATGATAGTCAAGGAGAGATAGCACAGCATATATATCCTTACTATATCAAGCATGAGCTAACAGCTAACAAGATAAGATACACCAGGGATAAAAAGTTTTTATGTCAAGGACAGATACAAGGTACAGGATTATTTGGACAACATTTATTTAAAGAAGGTGGAAAGTTTTTAACCATAACTGAAGGGGAGGTAGATGCCATGTCAGCTTATGAACTTATGGGTTCTAAGTGGGCTTGTGTATCTATCAAGAGAGGAGCTTCATCGGCAGTCAAAGATGTTAAAGAAAACTTAGAATATGTAGAAAGTTTTGATAACATCGTTATTTGTTTTGATGGCGATGCTCCAGGCATCAAGGCATCTAAAGAGGTTGCCTCTATTCTTAAGCCAGGTAAGGCCAAGATAATGACTTTACCAAATGGGTTTAAGGATGCCAACGATATGCTTAAGCAGAAAAAGTTTGAGCATTTTGTTAGGTCATGGTGGGATGCACAAGTCTTTACTCCATCAGGTATCATAAGAGTATCTGAAAAGAAAGAACAATTCTTTCAAAGAGAAAAGAAAGAGTGTGTCCCATATCCGTGGCAAGGACTTAATAATAAACTATATGGTTTAAGACAAGGCGAGTTACTAACATTGACAGGTGGTACAGGCCTAGGTAAATCAAGTGTAACTAGAGAACTAGAACATTGGCTTATCAATGAGACAGCAGATAATGTAGGCATCATAGCTCTTGAAGAAGACTGGAGACGAACAGTTGACGGAGTGCTATCTATCGAAGCAAATGCCAGGATATATATTGACCAAGAAAGAGATAAGTTTGATAGGAAAACATTGGAGGATATGTATGATAGAACTTTTAACGAAGACAGAGTATTTGTCCATGCTCACTTTGGTACTAATGATATTGAGTCTATTTTTTCAAAACTTAGATACTTAATTATAGGATGTGATTGTAAGTGGGTAGTAGTAGACCACTTGCACATGTTGGTATCAGCCATTGGAGAAGGTGATGAGAGAAGAGCCATTGACGGTATTATGACCAGGCTTAGAAGCATGGTTGAAGAGACAGGAGCAGGTATTATTTTAGTTAGTCACCTTAGAAGAGTGGACGGTAACAAAGGACATGAGAACGGTATAGAAGTTTCTCTATCACACTTGAGAGGTTCTAATAGTATTGCTCAGTTATCTGATTGTGTTATTGCTTTAGAAAGAAACCAACAAAGTGATGATGAGTTGGTGTCCAGGACAACTAAATTAAGAATACTTAAATCAAGATATACAGGAGATGTAGGCCTAGCTACCAATCTAATATACGATATTGAGACAGGTAGATTAGCTGAACAAGATTTATCAGAACTTGAACCAGATGAGCAGGAGTTGCTATTGTGAAATTAGTCTTTGATATTGAGACTGATGACCTCAAGGCGACTAAGATATGGTGTATTGTAACAATAGATGAAGAAGGATTTGAAAGAACTTTTGACCCTGACCACATTAAAGACGGTATCAAACATCTTCAAGAAGCAGACACCCTAATAGGACACAACATACTAGGGTTTGATATACCAGTAATAAAAAATTTATACGGTGTTGATTTATTTGATAAGCAAATTATTGATACTCTAGTTGTATCAAGGCTTATAAATCCTAATAAAGAGAAAGGTCATAGCTTACAGAACTGGGGCTTTGTTTTAGGACAGAACAAAGGTACACCACCTGAAGACTTTACTATCTACAGTAAAGCAATGCTGGACTACTGTGTACTAGATGTAAAGTTAAACAGAAAACTTTATCATCATTTACAACAACACGTAAAAGGTTTCTCCCAAGAATGTGTAGACCTGGAACATGCTGTTTTTAAAATTATATCTCAGCAACGTAAAGACGGCTTCAAGTTTGACATGGTGCAAGCTATGTCTTTACTTAGTAAGCTAGTCGCAAGACGGAAGGAGGTTGAAGACGAAGTACACGAAACGTTTAAGCCTAAATGGGTTGATGTAAAAGAAGTTGAACCACGTTTAAAAAAAGACGGAACACTATCTAAGCAAGGACTGAATGAGCATGAGTACAATAATCTATTAGAAAAGTTTTCAGATGTACCCATGCCAAAGGATTATAAGTTTGTAAGAAAACAATTAGTAGAATTTAATTTAGGTAGTAGGAAACAAATCGGAGAATACTTAATAGATTTTGGATGGAAGCCTGAAAGGTTTACACCTACTGGACAGCCTATCGTAGATGAAGGTACATTAAAAAAAATAGAACACATACACGAAGCTAATCTGATAGCTGAGTATTTACTTTTACAGAAACGAATTGCACAGATACAGTCCTGGATAGATGCCGTTGAAGAAGACGGTAGGGTTCATGGTTATGTAATTAGCAACGGTGCGATTACTGGAAGGATGACACATAACAATCCTAACATGGCTCAAGTTCCTAGCATACACAATGTATACGGAACGGAGTGTCGACAATGTTGGACTGTTGATGAAGGCAACAGGCTTGTAGGTATAGATGCAAGTCAGTTAGAGCTTAGATTATTAGCACACTATATGGCAGATAAGGAGTATATAAATGAAATATTACACGGAGATATTCACACAGCTAACCAAAAACTTGCTGGACTTGAATCAAGAGACCAGGCAAAAACTTTCATCTATGCCCTCATATACGGAGCAGGAGACGAAAAGATTGGAAAAATCATTGGAGGAAGTAGAAAAGAAGGTAAGAGAATGCGAGAGTCTTTTCTCAGTAGTCTCCCATCATTTAACAATCTTAAGAACAGAGTTGAATCAGCAACGAGGAAAGGATTTTTAAAAGGCCTGGACGGAAGGAAGATAAGACTCAGACATAAACATGCTGCTTTAAATACATTATTGCAATGTGGTGGAGCAGTAGTAATGAAGAGAGCTTTGATAAAATTAGTTGACTTACTAAAGTTAAACACAATCAATTACAAAATTGTAGCCAACGTACACGATGAATGGCAGATAGAAACTACAGAGAAAACAGCAGACTTTGTAGGGGAGATGGGAATAAAAGCAATAAGAGAAACTGCTGATTACTATAATATGAGGTGTCCCTTAGATGCTGAGTATAAGGTAGGAGGAAACTGGAGTGAAACCCACTAAGAAAGACCAAAAGAAATTTGACCTAGACTTGAAGTACGGAGAGATACGAGAGGATAAAATTAGGGATATGTTAGAAAACAAAAAGATAGAAGTAAAATCTGAACGTGGTAGATGGATGGAAACAGGAAACATTTGTATTGAGTATGAGTCCTGGAGTAAACCATCTGGTATACGAGCAACGGAATCAGACTATTGGTTTCATAATCTATGTGTAGGAGATAAAGAATTTTGTACTATTGTTTTTGATACTAACATGTTAAAGTTAATAGTAAATCAATTAGATACATTTAAGACGGTGTCAGGGGGCGACCATAATGCTAGTAGGATGTATCTAGTCAACTTACAAAAGCTTTTTTCTAGCGATGTTATCAAAGCATTTAAAGAAGAGTTAGACAAGGAACAAAAAAATGACGACTAAAACTGAAGAGCCTATCGACAAATCGCAAAGTCAGGTGTATAATAATAAGTTCACATCGGAAGCTGGACATTGGTATGACAGAGAGGGGTCGCCAGCTTACACCATCATAGGTGCAAACGGTAAAGAAAGAAACACAACATTAAGAGATGCCAAGAAAGAAGGGCTAGTACCTTCTGTAACTACGGTTCTTAATATTGTAGCTAAACCTTCATTAGAAAACTGGAAAATAAATAAAGCTCTTGAAGCCTCTATTGAATTACAACAAGGCGAGGACGAGCCAAACGAAGACTTTATTTATAGATGCAAGACTGCTCAAAGAGACATAGGTCAAACGGCAGCAGCCCAGGGTACTAAGATACATGCTCTAATTGAAAGAGGATTTGAAGGTAAGTCAAATAATAAATCGTACCGTGCCGTAAAGAAAATTTTAGACAAGCACTTCCCTAAAGAGGAATGGATTGCTGAGGATTCTTTTTGCTCAGATTTAGGGTATGGTGGTAAGATAGACTTATATTCTGAGTCAGGTATCTTTGTGGATTTTAAAACCAAAGACGGCTTGGAAGGTAAAGCCCCAGCAAAATTAGTATATGATGAGCATGGTATGCAGTTATCAGCTTATGCACAGGGCTGTGGCTTTGATAACCCTCAACGTGTATCTGTATTTGTTGATAGAGAGCAAACAGATTTAGCACTAATACATATTTGGGACGAAGACTCACATATAAAACATGTAGAAATGTTTAACAGTTTATTAAGCTATTGGAAGTTAGTTAAGAATTACGACTCATCTACTTTATGAATGCAAGAAAAGCAAAAGCTATACGAAAGAAAAGTTATCAAGTGTTGTATGATTGGATAAGATTTGAATGCTTGTCTGAAGAAGAAAGAAACACTATGAAGCCTGTTGTTGATAGTGAAGTAAAGAAAGATATGATGACAATGATACCATCACAAACTCATTACTTTCATCAAAAGACTTTACACTTATCAGCCTGGACTTTGAAATGGGTACAACAAAAGATAAAGGGTTTAGTTAAAAAAGGACATAAGTTAGAAGATATAGACTATACTTTATTATTAGAAAAGAAAGTAGAAACACCTTCAGGGTTAGGAGTTAATACAGGAATACAGTTCTAATGAAATATAAGTTTAGTGAAGATAAAATCTTAAACGAAGTAAAAGCTTATATTGGAAATACTTACGACCAGCATTATGGAAAAGGTAAGTACCAGGCAACTGATATGATTATTGATGCTGGACACGGTGAAGGTTTTTGTATTGGCAACATAATGAAATATGCTATGCGATGTGGGAAGAAGGACGAAAAAGAAAAAGAGCTATTTAAAATAATACATTATGCAATAATAGCCATACATACAGAGAGAAACAATGGAAGATAAAGTAGGGACAAAACCTTATCTAGGTATAACAATAGATTATGATAAAGAAAAAGAGTTTGATAAATTTAGTTTAGATACTTTAAAAGATAGATATTTATGGGATAATGAAACACATGCACAAGAAGCATTCGCAAGAGCCTCCATCTTCGGAGCAACATACAAAGGTGAAGTCGATTTTGAATTGGCTCAAAGACTTTACTCGTACTGTTCCAATCGCTGGTTCATGTTCAGCACTCCTATACTTAGTAACGGAGGTACAACACGTGGGCTTCCTATCAGTTGTTTTCTTAATTACGTACCTGACAGTAGGGATGGTCTTTCTGCTCATTATGATGAGAATATATGGCTCGCAAGCTCAGGTGGAGGGATTGGTGGATATTGGGGGGATGTTAGGAGTAATGGCATATCTACTACTCATGGCTCTCGTTCTACTGGAAGTATTCCTTTCATCCATGTAGTAGACTCACAGATGCTTGCCTTCAATCAAGGCACTACAAGACGTGGTAGTTATGCAGCATACATGGACATATCACATCCTGAGATAGAAGAATTTATAAATATTAGGAAAGAGTCAGGTGGAGATATAAATAGAAAATCTCTTAACCTACACAACGGAGTCAACATAACTAATGACTATCTCAAAGCAGTAAAAGAAGATGCAGACTGGAGATTAATAGACCCTAAAACAAAAGAAGCAGTAAGAACTGTAAAAGCTAGAGACTTGTGGTGGCAAATATTAAATGCCAGGGCTGAGACTGGAGAACCTTACATGGTCAATATAGATACATGTAATGATAATCTTCCTGAGCCACAAAAAGAATTAGGCCTGAGTATAAAACAAAGTAACTTATGTTCAGAGATTACATTACCTACAGATGAAGAACGTACAGCCGTGTGTTGTTTATCTAGTGTAAACTTAGAACACTTTGATACTTGGTCTAAAGAACCATTGTTTATTCAAGACTTGATAACAATGCTGGATAATATTATTGAACACTACATTGAGAATGCTATAGATACAAAGCATTTAGGAGGTTATATTGCGAATTTTAAACGTTTTAAAAACTATATCAAACCTGGCAAAGAAGGCTTTGTTAAGTCTGCTTACTCTGCTTATAGAGAAAGGTCTCTCGGTCTGGGAGCAATGGGTTTCCATGCTTATCTCCAGTCTAAAAACATTTCGTTTGAAAGCATCTTTGCTACGAGCTTTAACCATCAGGCATTTAGCTTTATTAAAAATTCAGCCACAGAAGCTTCTAAGAGACTTTGTGAGTTACGTGGTGAATGTCCTGACTTACATGGTGGGGAGCTTCGTAATGCTAACCTTCTTGCTGTTGCTCCTAATGCTAGCTCTGGTATTATTTGTAGTGGGACTAGTCCTTCTATTGAGCCTTACCGTGCTAATGCATATACCCACAAAACTTTATCAGGCTCTTACCAGGTCAAAAACAAATACCTCGCAAAGCTCTTCAAACGAAAAAAACTTAGAGGAAAAAAACTAGAAGAAACCTGGAAAAGTATTACTGCACATGAGGGAAGTGTACAGCAATTAAATGTACTAACAAAAGAAGAGAAAGAAATATTTAAAACAGCTAACGAAATAAATCAGATATGGATAGTAGAGCATGCATATCAAAGGCAACAATATATATGCCAGGCACAATCAGTAAATTTATTTTTTACTTTGCCTAAGACAACGGAGGCTCAGGAAATACATGATGACTACATGCAGTATGTCAATGATGTTCATTGGTACGGTATGAATAAATTAAAATCTTTATATTACTTCAGGTCAAATGCTGCAAGAAATGTAGAGAATGTAAATATTAAAGTACCTAGAATAAAATTAGACGAAGTAGAATGTATAGCCTGTGAAGGATGAAAACACAATCAGCTAAAGCAAAAGGTCGTAATCTACAAAAGTGGACTAGAGACCAACTTATAAAAGAATTAAAGATACATGTTGAAGATATTGAAAGTAGGCCTATGGGTTCTTCTGGTGAAGACCTTATTATGGCAAGAGCTGCAAGGAAGAATTTTCCTTACTCAGTTGAATGTAAAAATCAGGAACGAGTCAATGTCTGGACATCCTACAAACAAGCATCGGAAAATTGTGGAAAGTATGAACCCCTAGTTGTTATAAAAAAGAACAGGCATAAACCACTAATAGTTATTGATGCAGAATTTTTTATTAAATTACATAAGAGGAAAAAATGAAAACATTTATAGAAATTGGAACGTGTGATTTTGATACTTGTCAGAGGTTAGCTGATAATGGCTGGCAAGGAATTATGATAGAGCCTAACCCACAGGCATTTAAAAATATAAGTAGGGTTATGGAGGACTATGATAATGTAGTAACTCTACCGTATGCTGTCTCTGACTATGACGGCATGATAGAGTTTGGTGTATCTAAACAAGACTACCCTGATAAAATGGTCAGAGGTATGTCATCTATTGTAGCTAAAAATCATAAAGGTGGTAGGGTCTTTGAATATAATGATAAATCTAAAACATATTTAGATACAGTTATAGAAGTTCCTTGCAAGAGATTAGATACGATTATTTATGAGAATGAAGTAAGAACTATAGATTTTCTGAAGCTAGATGTCGAAGGACATGAGATGAATATTATAGAAGATTACACCTGGGATGTTAAACCTACATTTATAAAGATGGAACACAAACATATTGATGACATCAAAGCTGTAGATATATTACAAGGCCAGGGTTATTTAACATGGACAGAAAGGGAGGACATATATGCAATTCGTTAAATACTTTCACAAACTAATGAAGTCTACTAGATTACATAAGATAATTAAAATGATGGGTCTAGGAGAAAAAAGAAAACCAAAAATGGTACGTCTCAAGAAAGATGGGACACCAGATAAAAGATATAAGGAGAACAAATGAAGTTACAACAACAAGTAGTACAGTCTTTGTTTTGTAAATACGAAGCACAGAAACAAGAAGCTAAAGTAGAGATAATGCTTTACTTTGAAAATCCAGTAGGAGTAGCAGACCATCCTAATTTAATTGAAACATTAGATGGGCTGATAAAAAAATATAATGAAGCAGACGAAAAAATAAGTGGGCTTAAAAAACTTGTAGGGGAGGTAGAAGAAGATGGCACTATTAACTGATAGAGATTATTACAAACCGTTTGAATATCCGTGGATGTATGATTATTACAAACTACAGAATCAAATGCATTGGATGCCTGAGTCAGTTCCTCTACACAATGATGTAAAGGATTGGCAAGATGTATCAGAAAACGAAAAGTATTTACTTACACAAATCTTTAGATTGTTTACACAATCAGATGTAGATGTAGGTGCTGGATATATAGACAAATACATGCCTATGTTTAAGAAACCAGAAGCAAGAATGATGATGTCATCTTTTGCTAATATGGAATCAATACACCAGGATGCTTATAGTTTATTATTAGATACAGTAGGAATGCCTGAGATAGAATACAAAGCTTTTGCTGAGTATGAAGAAATGTCTGATAAGCACGATTATGTTGGTAATTTTAAACCATTGAAGTCTGATAGAAAGACTATAGCTAAAACCCTAGCAGTTTACTCTGCTTTTACAGAAGGGCTACAATTATTTAGTAGCTTTGCAATCTTATTAAACTTTCCTAGATTTGGAAAAATGAAAGGCATGGGTCAGATAGTTACATATTCTATTCGTGATGAATCATTACATGTAGAAGCTATGACTAAATTATTTAGAGAGTTCATACAAGAAAACTTAGAGATATGGACTGATGAATTTAAAAAAGAAATCTATCAAATATGTAGAGAGATGGTAAAGCTTGAAGATAAATTTTTAGATTTAGTATTTGACATGGGAGATATTCAAGGCTTAACTAAAGACGATATGTATAAGTACAACAGATACATAGCTGATAGAAGATTATTACAACTTGGTTTAAAACCAAACTACAAACAAAGTGAGAACCCTTTACCTTGGTTAGATGAAGTCATGGGAGTAGAACACCAGAACTTCTTTGAAGGTAGAGCTACTACATATATGAAAGCAGGACTGAGAGGTAGTCATAAAAATATTACCTTTGCAGACTTGTCAGAATAATGAGGAGTTTTCTAGGACTTAAATCTAGAGTAGGTATTACCTGTGGTGCATTTGATTTATTACATGCAGGTCACGTTACTATGTTGGAGGAAGCTAAGACGGTATGTGACTATCTAATAGTAGCATTACAAACTGACCCTTCAACAGATAGACCAGAAAAGAACAAACCTTTACAAAGTATTGTAGAAAGGCAGATACAATTAAAAGGTATCAGATGGGTGGACGATATTGTGGTTTATCATAGAGAGCATGAGTTGGAAGATATTTTATATACTTTTCCTATTGATGTAAGAATTATAGGAGAAGAATATAGAAATGCAATATTCACAGGTAAAGGCCTATGTAAAGAAAGAGGAATAGAAATATATTATAACAAGAGGGGACATAAATTTAGCACTACAGAACTAAGGAATAGAAATGAAGAGGAAAGAAAAGAAGAGTGAAGGAAACCTAATAAGTTTTTCGGTGCTACTTACACCAGAAGGAAAGATAGTCTCAGAAATATCTGAGTTTCCAGTTGATAAAGTTGATGTAATATTTTCAGAAATGGATAGACAAATCATCAGAGTTTTACTTCAAAGAGCAAAAGCAAAGCTTGAACCATTACATGTGTACTTGCAACGTGAAATTCAGGCTTTGTGAGAAAATTGACCTCACAGAATGCTCTGTATTGAACGGAAAGCATGTAAGTAATGCTCTAGGTATCAAAAGACATAAAATTCGTTAGAGAGCTTCTCCGTTGACGAGAGAGCATTTACACTATATTGTGTAGATTTTGACTTCTTTTTCCTTACCTTTTACAAAAATAGGGTCTAATTCTGTATATTGCCCCTGATAATTCTTAATTGTCTCCTCACCTATGACTAAATTTTTACCAACAGACTTACATGAAGACTCCAAACGAGCAGCTAAATTTACAGCATCACCTAAACAACTATATTCAAACCTGGAAGCCGACCCCATATTCCCTACACAAACTATGCCTGTATTTATTCCTATACCAATTTCAACTTCTAACTCTGCTTCTTGCATGTCGTGTTGTATTTGAAGAGCTGTTTCAATAGCGAGCTGTTCTTGATTGTCTACATCTAGTGGAGCATTCCATACAGCCATCATCGCATCACCTATATATTTATCTACCATACCTCCATTCTTTTGAACGGCATTAGCTTGAACAGTCAAAGCCTTGTTCATAATCTTTATAACTTCTTCAGGCTCTAACTTTTCTGATAGACTTGTAAAGCCTCTGACATCTGTAAACATAATTGTACATCTTTTTCTTTCACCACCTAACTTCAAAAGCCCTGGATTTTTTTGTAGCCTAGCTACTTGTCTGGGGTCAAGGTAATGTTCAAACTGTTTCTTTATCTGCTGTCGTAATCTATATTGTTGTCTAAACCTTAAATAAAATTGTTGTAAAGATATAAGTGTCATACATGTCATACTCCATGTAACATCAATCAAATATCCAATAGATACAAAGTAATATCCAAAATAACCTACTGAAGCAAACAAACCACCAGCTAATACCATTGATAGGGTCATACCAAAAGAACGTATTACAAGAGCTATAAGAAGACCAGAGACACATAATAGTAGTAGCTCTACAAATAATCTGTAGTCTGGTATCTGTGGTGTATCTAATAATATTGACTCGGCAAGAGCTGCCTGGATTTTGTGAGGCTCAAGCAATCCAACAGGAGTTGCTAGCTGACTGGTTATACCTTTAGCTGTAAAACCTACGAAGACAAACTTACCTGCTACATTTAAATTATCTAGTGTAGTCTGTGGTGTATCGACCCAACTAATCCACTTACGTCCATAACTGTCAGTAGGTATAGGGTCTAGTCCTCTTACTCTTACCATTTCTATACCATTCTCATTAGTAATAATCTGATACGTATTACCACCACCTAATACTTTTAATACCTCAGTCCCAAAAGATGCGACCCATCCACTAGGTGTTTGCTGTATCAAAGGTATTTGTCTGACAAGATTATCTACATCTACAGGAGCAGAGACAGCTCCCTGACTAGAATTATTTTTAAGTATGTCTATGTTCTGTAAAAATCCTTGGGCTTTTGGTAGATTTACCTCTGGCCCTCGGATGACTGTACCGTGTGTTTTAGGGTATATGCCATTAGGTACTTCAGGCATTGCAAGTATACTAGGAGAAAATGACAACACTTCAGCAAACTTTTCATCTCCTCCTAGTCTATCTGGATGGGGAAATAACATAGTCCATCCGACACCTATTGCTCCTTCTTGTAAAAGCTTTATGTGTATATCTGCTAGTGTTTGCCTAGGTAATGGATAACCACCTTGACTATCAATAAACTCTTCAGTTATATTAAGTATTGTAAAATACCCTGTAGGGTCAGGTGTATCTACTAGCCTGTCAAATGTTTTAAGTCTTAATGTTTCTAACGGAGCTACATTAAACAACAAAGGTAAAGCCAATAATCCTAATAATAAACTAGCCCATCTCATTAGTTACTCTGTGTAATTTTTATAACAGAATCTCCACCACCATTTACTATTAGCTGTGTACTTTTACCATCCTGTATTAGTATAACGGTGTAAGCTCCTGCTTTATCTAAATCTATTCTTACTGTTTGTTCTATACTTCTAAAGAAAGATATTTGTTGGTCTGTAATAAAAGTATTTATCTGTGTATTAGGGTCAAAACCAACCTGTGTTCCTTTTAAATTTATATCTGTTCTTAATATACTTTCTGTTTCATCTAGCTCGTTTACTTCTTCTATTATATCTAGTAAGTCTTCTAAAAAATTTACATTTAAATAATTTATATCTAGCTCTGTAAATTCTAAGCTGTCATCTTTTAGTAAATCTACATCCAAGTCTTCAAACTCAAGATAGTCAACATCAAGTATATTACTATTACTATCTGACACACTCTCCTCAGCAAGACTATACTCCTCTTTTGGTGGACTAACTATTAACATGTTATCTATTAGCTCTGTAGTTATGTCCAACACTACAGGCTTCGCAGGCTCACTTTCAAATGTAGATACTGATGTAGCTTGATAGGGCTGATTTAAAACAACCTCACCCATAGCTGTAGCCACTACTATCTCTCCACTTGGTAAACCATTTTCGTCAGGCAATAAAATAATAAGAGACCTGCCTAGCTCATCTATGGTAATCGTAAAGTCTGTACCACGAATACCAATGGTCGCACTTGGGGTCTCTATAAAAATATTTTCTTTATTTATTGTTGCAAGTTTGCCTGTAATAAATCTTGCAGTACCACTTGCAAACTGTAAAGCCATCTTAGATTTAGATGGGTCAGGGTCGTAGATAAACTCATCTATGATAAGTTCAGAATGCTCTGTCAATCTAACCTGACTATCGTCTAGAAATGTAATTCCTATCCGACCTTCTGAAGTTTGAATATTGTCAAAACTTTCTATGTTAAACGATAAGGCAGCATTATAAGGTTTATCTCTTATAACCCTGCCTGCACCGTTAAGTTCTGTTATGTTACCAATACTAGCATCCAACGGCTGTGCCATTATCGTCTTGGATAATACACACGCTACCATTAGAACCATTGGATATAATCTTGAGCCAATCATTATTTAATGTGCTTAATTGTTGGATGTCAAAAGTTCGTGAGTCGCCTGTTTGGTCTAGGTAAAAATACCCACCAGCATAGCCACTCCCCTCAAAGTTTACTGTGTTTGAATCACCATCAACATCTACATAGTTTGTAGCTCCATCATAATTAATGTCGAAATCAAATACGTTTCCATCTCCGTTTACAATCCAGTCAATATCTGTGTTACTAGCCATAGCTGTTGTAGCTAAGTCTAATGTAAAATCATTACTACTTCCTGAAACATCAACGTTGACATCTGAGCCGTCTGCACCATAAGTGTTGCTTGGGTCTACTTGAATTGTGAAATCATTACTGCTTCCATCAAAATTAAAATAGCCTGTAAAATTGTCAGCCCAAATATCTCCTAGAAAAGTATTAGAACCACCTATTTGATTTATGTCTAAGGTAAGACTATCGCCATCTAAATCCAACGGTGTTAAATTTCCTGCTGATGACTCTAACCCTCCGATAATGTTTCCATCATCTCCTAACTGCTCTAAATCAATATTGGCTGTAGCTCCTGATTGGTCAATATATATCTCATTATCATCTGCTATTACACTTAACGATAACATAACTAATATACTAATTAGATTCTTCATATTCCCAATAGCCTCTCTCTATTCCTATTTTTATTATATTTAGTACACCTGTCTCTACTGCTTTCGTCAAAGCAATAGCGATAGATTCGTTCTCAGCAACTCCTCCTTCTATTTCTACTAGCTCTGTGCCAGCTTCAATAAAACGGAATACATCCTGAGAAACACTTGTAGATAAAATGCTTTTAGAAACTGATGTCTCTATTAACACCTCACCTGTAGATACTGAAACCAATCGTAGTGAAATGATTACCGTATCTTCTCGATATTGTTTGCTATTACCTATACCTAGATACCTAGCTCCCAATCCTCCAGATTGAATATTAGCCTCATAGCTAATTACTCCACCCTGGAACATAAGCCCTGCAAAAAGCAAAGGCTGTAATTTTGCATCTTGTTCAAACTCTTTACGAGTTGACCTAATTAATTGTCTTTCTTTTGTGAGGTCATCAAGTCCCACACGTTCTACTACTTTGAAGAACTTGCCATCTGCTGTATGCTTCAAAGCTCTTATTAGTATTGCTTCTGGAGCTTGTGTTATGGCTGTACTAAATAAGGCAAAAGAACTATTACTTCTTCTTTGGCCTGTTAAATCTTTAAAACTGTTAGGATATACTGCGACAACTGGCTGCTGTTTAGCACCAGGCATTTCAAATAGCTCATCTGATTGTATTTCTAATATAGTTGAGGGCTGTATTTTTTTAGTTAGAACTAAATCGTTATTCTCACTTAATACTGCACATCCACTAGAAAGAAAAATCACCAATAGGCAACTGAATAACTGTTTGTGTTCCATCGCTTGCTGTTATAGTTAATGTTATTATTCCATCTTCTATACTATATTCTATAGTATTACCCTCTAAGGTTAGTATTCCACTTGTGCTGGGATTTTCTCCAAACAAATTCTCTACTAATTGTCTGGATAATTGTGCATATATTCTAGACTCTAAATTTCTAACAAATCTAGCAAGTGTAGTGTTCTCTTTATCTCTTTCTATTTGTTCTTGTAAAGCTTTGAGTTCTTCTTTTATACTCATCTTTCTAGTGAACTCTTGATTTTCTATAGTAAGGTAATGTGCAGATGTACCTATACCACTAAATGATGGGTTTTTAAATTTATGTACCATTTCATCAGCATGCAAATTACTTACACCTAATACTGAAATTATAAATATTCCGATTAAAGTTCCTAATTCAATCTTTTCTTTGGTCTTTTTTCCCATCTGCCCTCGCTAGTCTATCGACATCTACGTGTATACCCATAGCAGTTCTTACCATTGAGTCTATTCGTATCATGTCATTGTCCATTTGTCTTACCCTATCTATTAATGCAACTATCATTCCATGTTGAGTATCTAATTTTTTATGTACGTCTGCTATCAAAGCATTAAATAATTTATATACCATCCAACCAGCAGCAACTGCAAAGGCCGCAGGAATACCTACAGACTCTAAGATAGTCATAAAATCTCTAGTGTCCATTATTTACCTTTCACTAAACTACCACCAAAATACATTCCAATAATAGCTGATACTAAGTTTGTATCTAATTGTGTTATTACTAAGCCCTGAAAAGTTATCCATTCAAATATCTCTCTTCCTTCTTTGAAAAACCAAAAGCCTGGATTCCAGTTTGTATAACCAACAGTTACTGATACATCTGGATAATATACAGCAACTAACTTTGGTAAAAGTACAATAGCAAATACTGAAGTCAAAGCTATAATTCTTCTTGTCCAAGCAAATCCTTTATCAGCTAGTCCAGCATCAATAGCTTGTTTTCTAGCTTTCATTTCAAACTCACCACGTGTAATGAGCAGCTTTTGTTGCTCTGCTTTAGCTTTTCTACTTTCAGCCCACACACTCATTAGTCCACCTAAGACTGTGGATGCAAGCATTGTAATTATTTCAAACGGAAATCCCATTATTCAAACAATCCTTTCTGTAATAGTTCCTCGTATCTATTATAAATTTTATCTATATAATCAGGGTCAGTTGCATATCCACCTTTCTTCAAGCCTTCTATGTAACCTCTTTCATCTTTAGCATTTAAAGCTTCGGCATATTGTGATTTACCTACAAAGTCCATATATCCCTGAACTGCTCCGTCTATATTTTTATACACAGCAAAAGGTTCAATCCTATCTTCTAACTTACCAGTCTTTTTATTTAGTTCTTTTGTAGGCATCATTACACCGTTGTCAAAATCTTTAACACCAAAGATATTGTTATGTTGCCTAGCTAAATCACTAGCACCATACCTACTTTCAAAACCTGACTGAACTGCTCCGATTTCAGGAAACGGATGTCCTGCTCTTTTTAATGCATCAACCATGTGTAAAACATATCTATCTGGTTCTTTATTAACTAAAGCATTATGTGTATGTTCACCCTTATCATTAAATTGTTTTTCTGACTGAGTTCTATACTTACCTAATAAACTTTGTACTGTAATATCAACAGGGCTTGGGTCTTCTACAATATTTCCATTGTTATATTGCATACGACCTACTTCTTTAAAAGCATCTTTTACTACTCCACCTTTTTTGTAACCTACTCTTGGTGGCAATACGTCTTCAATACCTTGTTGTAGTTGGTATCTAGATTCTTCATCTAAAAATTTACCACCTTCAATAATTGGTTCAAAAGGGTCAAATCCTGTATATCGTTTTAATGGATGTCTAATACCTATCAAAGGAGTTTTTCTTGCTAACGTTTCAAACAAGCCTCTGTTGTAAAGTGTAGAGCCTGTGATGTCACCCATAACTGGCCCACCTAAACTTGATATAGCTACTAAAGGATTTGGATTTGCTCTGTAAGCATCTGCAAATCTTAGACCATATTCTATTGGGCCTAGTAAACCTACTCTTTGAAAAGCTCTAAGGTTTTCTTCTGCACTTCTAGCTACAAAAGCATCAAAAACTTTACCTGGTACATCAGTCCCTGGCTTTCTTGCAAACTGGTCATACCTTGCTTGCTGGTCTGGACTACTTCTCCAGTAATTAGTACCTCTTGCAATAGCTGTTGCACCTGCTACAAAACCAGCAAATCTTGGAGCTGACATTGCAGGGCTATTCAAAGTATCTCTAGCAAAGTTTTTTAATACAGTATTACTAAATGCTGTAGGGTATCTTAAAAACTGTGTAAATATATCCCATTTAGGATTAGTCATATACCTAGGAACTTTAGAAAATTCTCTAGATGTAGGTAAAATTATACTTCTTGCAAATCTACCACCAGCCATAGACATGTCTTTTGTCCAGAAGTTACTATTTCTTTTTGCTCCAGACTCTAACCAGTCTAATCCTTCTTTGACACTTATACCCATGTCTTGTATTTGTTCTTTTAAATAGTTTGTTCTTTTATAAAGATTACCTTTACCAGCCCAAACTCCATCCATACTATCTAGTTGTTTAAGTATGTCCTTATCTTTACCTGTTGTTGAGTTTACAAAAGTATCAACATCATCAAATATTTTTACTCCAGCTTTTTGCAGTTTACTTAATTGAACTAATGACTCTTCAACTATATCTCTACCTGTGTTAAAAGCTGCAAGCTCAATAGTTTTTGTCCAAGGTAATAGTAAGTTAGCTTTGTAAAATACTCTAGCTCCTCTTTGTAAAGCTGCATTTTGTAAACCGTCACCAGCTAATCTATTTGTTAAATCTGCTTGCACGTCATCTACAGCTAAGTAAACTCTGTTAGCTTCTCTGTTAGCTACAACTTCTGATAGGCCTCTCCTTTCTTTTAACAAACTTTTTAAATCCGATGTTAAAAATTGCATACCATTTTCTAGTTGGTACTGAAAGTTTTTTACAGACTGCTTTCCTGATATTCTAGAAGCTGCTATCAAACCTTCTGAGAAAGAAGAGACCGTAGCTAAAGGCAGGTAAGCCATAGCATTAGCAAGTTTAAGAGTATCGTATGCACCTTGTTTTATTTGTCCTTCAAAAAAATTTACTGCACCTGTAACAGACTTAAAAGACTCTATCATGTCTTTTCTTTCTGTAGGTGTTAAACGTCTACCTAAAGTTTTAAATACGTCTTCATCTAAAGTGTCTACATGAGTTGCTATAAAATCATCTATGTTATTTTTTCGTAGACTTTCAAATGTTAATACCTCTTTACCCTCTATATCTTTTTTCTTTACAACTTTTGTGTTAGATTTAGCACCACCTAAAAAACTTATTTTAGTTTGTATAGAATTAGCAGCATTTAAACCGTAAGTAGCACTAACAGGTATTAACTCATTGGTTAAATATTTTTCATAAGCATTATCATCTAGCTTTAACTTTCTACCATGTGTAAGTAAATTAGAATGACTAGCATATAACTCGTTATTAATGTTTAACATACCGTCTGCAATTTCACTTGCTTCTTTTTGTGATATCTTTAAATCATTAGATAATTGTGCAACAAACTCTTTTCTATTATCTTTTATAGCTTGTCTGTTCCATTCTCTTGGAAAATAATTTTCTATTCTAATATCACCAAAGCCTGCCTCTTGAGCATCTTTAGCTATACCATCAAACCATTTTCTTAAATCTTTTGCTACTGCTTTTACTTCTTTACTTCTACCATTTAATGCTTTGGTATTTCCTCTTAAGAATCTAATAATAGCTATCTCATCAGCCTGCATCATAACTCCATCAGGAGCTATAGGCTCTATAGTCTTCCAAAACCCTAGTCGCTGTCCCTCATCCATGAACATATAGTTGCCTCGTCTAGCATTTAATAGTTCAGGAAAACTCCAGTCTACAGTTTTGTTACTTCTTTTACCTATACCTAATTGAGAATCATGGTCTAATAAACCTCTGAAGTAAGATGCATATTGCACTCCTTGGTTTTCTAAAGTTCTTAGTTGAGCAGCATTACCTAATATAATTCTACCTACGGTATTGTCCCAGGCTTTATTAAACTTTAATCTAACATTATCTATAACACTATCGTCTCTATAGACTTTAGGTTTATTATTTACTTGTAAAACTGGATTAGAAAAATTACTCCACTTCTGTCCACCATAACCAACAACACCACCTAGTAAAACACCAGCAGCCGTTGAGCCTACTAATTCTTTTGCTGAGTAAGCTCTTCTTAATCCTGTATTTATTTCAATGTTTTGGTTAGCATGGTTATGTAAACCCATCCAGCCACCAGCTTCTATTGCACCAAAACCACCTGCTACTTTTGTTGCAGTTTTTGCAGCTTCTTCTAATGACCCATCAGCAATAGCTTTTTTAAGTTGTGTTTTATTCAAAGCTCCTTTATTAGCCTGGCCTAACATTTTCAAAGCATGAGCAGCTCCCTTACCTACTGTAGCTCTAGTAGCTAATGTGCCTCCCCCTGTAAAAGGAGTAAATAAAGCAGCAGCAATAAGTGTAGGGTCAGTAACCATATCTACTACCCCATCTTTAACTAACTCAAGAAACTGTCCTGTACTTCCTATATCTGCACCATCAAACATAGTTCTAAGATATGCATAATCTTTTTTTTGCTGGTCACTAAACTTACCAGAGTCAGCATATCGTTTCATAGCTGATGTAAGGTTAAAATCAGAATCTCTTAGATACTCAAAAATATCTTCATCCTCACCAATAGAACCTAAAAATCTTTCAGAGACTGCTTGAAACTCTTTGTCAGACTCCAAATCATTTAAATCATATTGTTGAATAGGGGTACTTTGTATGTTTCTCCTGGCAAAACTAGGAGAGTAATTAAAGTTTGCCATTAATTATTCCTGTTTCTATTTCTACTCCTAGGTGCATTTGAAGGTGTAGATGGTTCTTTGTAATTATCAGGGTCGTCTAATAAACTTTGAAGATAATCTTTCATTAAAGATAGTTCACGTTCATCGGATATTTTATTTTTACCAAATAATGTACCACCGTCTGTTTTATCTTTTACAAATCTTCTAAAGTCTGCATTGTTATAACTAGTAAGTTTACCTGCTTCCATTTTATCAATAGCTTTTTGTAGTCTATCTATTTTTGGTTTAGCAAAGAATTTAAGAACTCTCTCTTCTTCTACAGGCTCTGGAGTTTCAGTAGTAGTATCTACTTCCATAGGCTCTTCTATTACCTCTGGTGTTTCTCCTGTCATACCAAACTTTTCTATAACTCCATTATACTTAGGGTCTACGTATCTAAGTTCTGGAGGAAAAAATCTATTTATTTGATTAATTTGCTCTAGTTCATACTGTAAAACTTTTTCTTCATTAGTACCTTCAAACTTATTTATATGCTCTGGTAAATTTTCTAATGCTGTTCCTGTAAAGTTTCTACCTTCCCCTACAGCAGTTGCTTGTAAATCAATAATAATTTCTCTAAATCTATTTTCTTGTTCTGATTCAGTATATTGACCACTACCTCTAATATCTCTAATTATATTAGGTAGTTGAATTAGTAAATTTAATTCACCATTATTACCTACAGTATTTAGTTTAGCTACATTCATTAAATGAAATAAATCAGGAGTAGTATTAGGATTATTCATTAATAACTGTTGAAATGTACTATCATGTGTTGGATTTTTAGATATAGAATCTTGATAGCCTTCATTGATTTGACCTAGTACATACATAGCTGCAAGATAATCAATATCTCCCTCTGCTATATTTAAGTTATAATCTTTTACTTGTCCTCTAATATGGTTAGCTGCATAAGCAACTTTAACACCATAATTCTTTGTAGTATTTTTAGGGTCAGTTGCAGTTCGTCCTGTACCTTTAATTACATTTTGATAAAGAGGATTCATTTCAGGATTAGAACCATCAGTTAAAACCAGCATCATAGCTGACTCAGCAGACTTTACTGCTAAATCACTAGGAGGTTTAATCTCTGCTACTTTAGTTCTTGTAGGTTCATTTACACCAGCATTAGCTAATCTAGGAATACCATTTGGGTCATAAGTCATGTATTGACCTTCTTGATATGTAAACTCGTCACCACCACTTACATAAGTTCTATCCTTAATCTGGAATGTACCTTCTATAGGCCTTCCTTGAATACCTCCCTCTGAAGGTGGTTTACCCATGTTAGCTCTTATTTTTTCTATTAAACCATCAATGTTATATCTGCTACCTTCATCTGTAGCTGCTATATCGTATGCCTCTACTGCATTTCTTAGGTCTATTAATTCGTTTGCAGTTGATTCTCCTAATGTTAAACGTAAGTTTTCATGGGCTTCAAGGTTTTTGAAGTTTATGGTTTCTTCTGTTTCCATACCTAGTAAACCTCTTACACCTTTGGTAATCCTACCAAATACATCTTTAGGATTTTCTCTACCATTCCATTTATCAAACTGACTAAGTATTGTTTCCATATCAGGAACATCCATACTTTCATTGTATAAATTCTGATAGTAGTCTTTTAATTTTTCAGCTTGCTCTCTAGACTGTTGAGTTATATATGGAGCTAACTGTACTGGATTTAAGTTTTGAAATTCACCACCGTAAGATGGGTCTGCTATTCTAGTTCTTAAATCTGATGCAATATAATTTTGTAGCCTTTGTATATCTACATTACCATTTACAATAAAACCATTTGGATTGGTTTCTTTATTATATTCTAAACTTTGTCGTTGACCTTGTTGATTAGATAAATAACTTTGAAGATATGTTCGCATAGGTATATTCTTATCTTGTAAGTTTTGTCCTCTTGATTCAAAAGCATTTCTAACTTCTCCAAAGATACCTCCAATAGCAGGCTCTATTAACAATCCTCTAATTAAACTTTTCTTGTAGCCTTCTTCTTCAGCTTCTTTAGCTTGCTCTATTCCTCTGTCTCTTGCTGAGTCAAATGCTTGTTTAGCAAACTCTACACCACCGTCATCATATAATCCCATTATTCGTCCTCTCCTCTAGCTAATAAACTATCAGTATCAGGCTCTACCATTTCTTCTGGTTGCCTGTCTAGCAATCCTATTTCAGGTAAAGCTTCAATTTTTTCTACTACTTCTTGAGGTAATACTCCTTCAGGTACTCCTCCAGTTTCTCTAATCTTTTTTCGTCTAGCAACTTCAGCTACGTTTTGAGCTTTAGCCACTAACATTGCTTCTTCTTCATCAGCATCGCCATCATTCATATCTAACAAAGCTGATGGGTCATCTGAGTCTATTCTATATTTAACTCCAGACTTTTCAGCAAGAGCCATAAGTAAATATGCAAATGGTTCTAGTAACATAAGCATTAAATCAGGATTCCATTTACCTTCTCTAAAACCTACATAGCCCATCTGTAAAGCTAAATCCATAACTGGAACACCATCACCCATAGCGAGAACAATAGGCACATAGTTTTCTTCATCAAGTAATTCTAAAGCTGTATACTCTAAAGCTTCTCTCATATCTGTAAAGTCAGGCTTACCTTCAAAAGGTCTTCGTTCTTCTACAGGTTGTGTCCAAGATTGTCCTGGTATTGGATAACCTCTACTTGCAAAAGCTTCTACAGCTTCTGGATTCATTTCTTCGCCTGGTTGTCTCTCTATCACAATTTTACTCCTTAGTATGCTGTCATGTTCATGCCAGTACCACCTGTTGGATTAGTAGTATTTTGTAAAGCAAAACTATTCATCCAATTTCTCCAGTCCTGACCAGCATCTCTATTTAAAATATCATTTAAAATACCACTTGAGTACATGCTTGTAGCTTGCCATGAGTTACCTCTTGGTGCTGTAAACTGGTCGATAGCTCCTAAACTAATTGTAGGTGTACTACCTATACCCATAATGTTTGGTATATTAATTTTGTTATAAGTGTATTGAGGTGTCATGTCTACACCTACAGCTTCATAAGCTCTACTTTCAAGACCACTCATAAGTCCGTCAGTTACTTTTCCTTTAGCTGCATCGTATATATCAAACTTTGCAATGTCTTGTCTAATTGCAGAGTCTTTATCAAATACATTAATCTTTTCAAGAAATCCTTGTTTTGATGCATCCTTAGATAATAAAGATGATGCTGCTTCACTTAACTTATCTGAGCCAGCAGCTATATCACTAATTGCATCTGTTCCTAAAACATTGGACATCTGCTTATCTGTTGCTGCTACATTTTTAAACAGCTCGTTAGTATCTAATTCTATACCCATACCTCTAGTAAGTTCTCCTGTTTTACCAAAATCACTTGGAAGTCTTATTTCACCTGGTTTGTTAACAGGTAGCTCATAAGATAAAGTATCTTTATTAAAGTCTAACGGTTTATTTAACTCCCTTGGAATACTCTCAGACAGTTGAGCTTGTATATTGTCAGACTTAATTCCTGCTTGAGTTGGTAAAGTGTCTAAAGAAGATGCAAAGTCTTTGGAGAAAACGGATGCTCTGCCTTCACTTAAAGTCATTCCTTTACCTTTGAAAAAGTTTCCTACTCTATCCATACCATTACTGATAGCTGTACTTACACTTGTATATGCATTCTTCATCCAAGTACCACCAACATTAACAGCTTCTAAAGTTTTACCTAAAACCTTTGAGAAAAAGTTTGCATTTGGCCCAAGTAGTTTTGTAGACCAAGAAGCTAATTTGCCTGCCGTTCCAAACAGGCTTCCTACAGCTCCCATCGCATAGGGCATTAAAAACATCATTCCTATTTGACCTACTATTCCTAGTTTGCCAATACCTTTCATAACTTTACCAAAAACTTTCTTGATGCCTTTCCCTATCTTCTTGACAGTCTTCTTAACACCTTTCCATAATTTACTTAAAAATCCCATTTATATACTCTCCTATTTATCCTTGACCAAATAAACTATTGATTGTGCTTGATGCACTTCTAAAATTAGAACCCCAATTTTTAGCAGCATCTCCCTCAGCAGTTGCAGCAGACATCATTGCCTGTACCTTTCTGTTAGCTGTGTCAGTAGCCCATCTGAAGTCATAATCAGCTTGGTCTCTTAACTCTTGCCATAAGAAAGATTGTGCAGCTTGTGTCAGCCCAAAAGCATTCTGAGCATTTTGTTGATTGACTGCATTTTGTGCAGCAGTATCAGCAGTATTTGCTCTTCGCCTCCAATCTATATTTGAATTAACAACTGCTTGCTCATTAGCAGCATTCCATTGTTGTCTATTATAATTTAACTGTTCATTAAATTGTTCTACTTGATTCATAATTGCAGCATTAGATTTATTAACATCTGTTATTCTTTGAGCATCTCTAGCTTCAGCAGCATTCTGAGCTTGAACATTGAATTGATTTGTAGCATTTATATAACCTGCATTGTATTGTTTAATTTGTGTTTCAATCTGTGCCATAAACTGTTGAGCTTGTCTGTCGTTTGTAGCATTAAATTGACCCATAGCATTTATCGCTGACTGATTAGTTAACAGTCTTTGCTGTTCGTACTGAGCTTTAATAACATTTGACTGTTGCTGATTATTTAAATTAGCCATATCAGTAGTTAAGAAATTCTTTGCATTTTCTATTTGTGCTTTTTGATAAAAGTCAGCCTCAGCTATGTCAGCTCTTGCAAGATTAGTCGCATCTAAGACTGCTGCTTGTTGTTCTTGATTAGCTTCTGTTAAACTAACTGTTTGGAAAAACTTACTATTAGCTAGTTCAGTTTGTTGTTCAGCAGCCATATTAGCTGTGTCCATTTTAAATACAGTATCTGCATTTCTTAATATAGTTTGTTGTTGTCTTTGAGCATTAGCCTCAGATACAGCAGCCTCTATATTTCTTTGTTGAGATACACTAGCCTGTATAGCTTGAGCATTTGCCTGAGCTAATGGTAAAGATGCTTGGATAATAGTATTAGCTAAAGAATCTCTAGCTATTGATGAAGCTTGTAATCCTCGTTTAGCAAGCATAGCTTCAACAGATGCAACAGCAGGTCTAGCCCATGTTGGAATCTCTCCTTCTTCTATACCACTTAATAGACTTTCAAGTTGATTAGATACTAAAGCTTCTTCAGGTAATCCTTCAATAATACCTCTTTCTTCTTCTGTAAAATCTGTAAGTCTAGCTTCAAGAGTCTCAGGGTCTTTACCTAATTCTTGTATAGCTTCTTCTTCTAAACCAGCATTTGCTAATTGTTTCTTAGCTCTAGTAACTCTTGCTAAATTAGTACCAGTATTTTCTACAATTCTTGCTTTTGCTCCAGGACTTAATGTACCTGTAACTTGTTGAGCAACAGCTCCTGGTTCAACAATAACATCTACATCTGCAACTGGAGTAACATTAGCTACCTCAGCAGCTTCTGCTAGTCTAAGTTCTTCTTTATCTTGTTGTGCAACATCTGCTTCAGCAGCTCTTCTTATTGTTGATGTAGGTGTCGCTGTAGTTGTAACTTCTCTAGCTGGGTCTATTTGTGCAACTTCATCTACCTGACTAATTGTTTCTTCTGGTGTTGGGTCTATAGTAGATGTAGTTACCTGACCTGCATCTGGAGCTTCAACAGTTCTAGCCTCTGTTCCTTCTCTACCTATTCCCATAACTGTAGGAACTGGTACAGTACCTTCTGGAATATTACCTGAAGATATTTCTTGAGCTGTTCTACCTTCTCTAACGTTACGTATTCTTCTTTCTTTTTCAAACGTAGCTTTATTTTGTGCATCAGTAGCTACTTCTAATGGGTCTATAGGTGGTGTATCACCCCCACCATTATCATTACCACTACCGTCATCATTACTACCACCAGCAGACTCGCCTGTAGGTATGTAGGTATAACCGTTCCATCTATAAATTTGACCATTAACAACTATTGTAGCCTGACCGTTTGGTGGTTCTTGAGGGCCAGTACCGTCTTGACCTTTAGCTCCTCTTTCATCGCCAGTACGTCCACCGTTTCTTTCACCACCACCATTTCTTCCTCTTCCACGTTCATCATAACCTCTACCGTAATCTTCATCATCAAAGTCTTGAGGTCTACCACCACCTCGACTCATATTAGATGCTTGAGTATAACTTGCTCTATTATCAGCAGATGTACCAGTTGTAAAACCTGGGCCACTTGATAAAGTTACAGTTGGTGCAGGCATAGGTCGTTTTGCAGGCATAGGTCGTTTTACAGGAGGCTCAACAGGTCTTCCTATATTACGTGGGTCTGGATTACCTCCACCAGGGCCACCAATAGATATTATTTCATCTTCTGGTCTTTTATCAAATTTAGGTACAAATTCACCCTGTCCAGGTAAATTAACATTACCACCTCTTCTATAATCTTTTCGCTTTTGTTTTGCTCTCTTTCTTCCCATTATTTCACCTCGAATAACTTATCTACCTTTTCATGTAGCTTTTCTACTCTCTCCATTAATATACTCATATCCTCTTTGACTTCTTGTTTAGTAACATAATCTCTTGCTATTTCTTCTCTAGTTTTATTTAGTAATATATCTATTCTTTTTGCTTCTGTTTCGTTTTTACGAATACCAAAAATAATAGGAGCTACTACTAAAGTTAAAAATATATTCCAAAAAAAATACATGTCTTCCATTTTACATACCATCCCCAGGGTATCTGTTTGTCCATATAGTAAAACTATATTTGACTCCTTTGGTTAAGGTTTGACATGCATGACCATGTGTTACCATCCCAGGAAACAATATACATTTTCCTACAGGTATATCTTTATTACTAAAATTCTGTCTTGGATAAACTAAATTAGCACCTTCATAATCATTGTTTAGTTTTATACTTCCTGTAACTAAACTAGCATCAGTATGTAAAGGTAAATCTTTTTGTGTATCAACTGAGTATCTCATTGTAAATGCATCTCTAAGTCCATACATTTCCATTGGCTTCCAATAACTTTCTATAATTGGAACTATATGTTTTTGCCAATGATTTTCTAGTTCTTCCCAGAGTCCTAGTTCCTTTAATCTTATCTCTTGTGCTGGAAACTTGTCATAACTCAAAGCTCCCCAGCCCCCATGATTGTCAGCTATTTCAATCAATCTTTCACATTGTTCTTGTGTCATAAAATCTACAAGCAATATGTCATCATCTAATATTTCAAAACCTTGTGGTTCTATAAATAAACTTTCTTGCTTCGGAAAAAATCTGTCATACATCTGGTCAAATTTTTTCTTGGTCAAATCACCACCATTACCGTGGTAAATACAACTACAACATTTTGTTATAGGATTGTATAGTTGACCTTCAAGCATTGTAGTATTTGCTTCGTGTGTTTGGAATATATAACCTTCATAGTCTAGTTGTATATCAAACTCACCACTTAAAAATATCTTTTGATAATATAACTGGTCATCTCCATCATCATTTACAGAATCAGTTGCTAGTATTTTTTTAAGTTCACCTACTTCACCTATAAATGTTCCACTATTTAAAAATCTATATTTAGTTGGAGCATCTGGAAATACATGTTCTAAATCTGCATCAGGCCAACAATATTGTTCTGCTGAAAATAAAACCTTACAATTAAATCCTAAGTATCTTTCTGTTATAGTTTCTAAATTATCTGCATAAAAAACATCGTATGCATCTGTAAATAAAACTACATCATTGTCTGGCAACTTGTTGATATATTCTCTTAACAAGTTTACTTTATGTCCACCACCAGGGCCTTCCATGTCAGTTCCCTGCCACTCTACATTGTTTCCTAAATTTACTATATCTATTCCACAATGTTTAGCACTTGTAAATAATCTAGAACATTTCTTTCTATCTGTACCAATAGTAAGTGGATGTACTTTAAAGTTTCTAGCTATACCTGCTGGAACTTCAATATCACTTGGACTTATATCTCTAGATATTTGATTACAAGAATCTTTCTTTAATGATACTACGTTATTCAAAACTTTCTCCTTTATTAATTTAGGTACATATTCATCAGCAGGAATAATTTTATTTACATTATCTAATAAAATTTTTGCCGTTGAAGGTTTTATTATGTAGCCTGTTAAATTATAAGGATAAGAAGGTATTTCCAATTTATCATCTATACTTATAACTTTGTCAGGTTCGTTCTCGTTTTTCTGTAAGTATATAAAATCGTATTTATCTATTAAGTCTTTGTAGTATTCTTCATCCCATCTTTCATTTACTACTGCATCATCTTCTAAAATAATAACAGGTTCATTTAACTCTAAACATCTTTTCCATGTTTTTTTGTGAGATAAGAAGCATGCTACTTCACTTTTTAAAACTGGTCTGTTTCTAAAAGGGTCTCTAAACCCTTCATCAACTATAAAGTCATCTAGTCTTTTATAGTCTATTGCTTTTATAAATTCATAATTTGTTAAATTATTTTTATAAAATTCTTTTTTTCTATCTGTTCTTCGTTGTAAACTTATAACTAATTTTTTCATTATAAGATTGTATCATATTAATCAAAAGCTACAAAAGTCGTTGTAGTGGCAGAAAAAGTTGTTGCTGGTAATAACCATCTATGACGAATATATGGGCCGTAAAGAACACCTGTAACCTCTGTAACTGCATGAGTAGAAGCAGTCCTAGAAAAAGTAGCTCCTGTTTGAATGGTATTTGATTCATTTGTACCTGTAGTTGTTCTTATATACATGTTATTCCAGTCTGTATCACTTGTTGAAGCTCCTGAACCTCTAAAAACTAAAACTATTTCCAAAGTAGTAAATCCAGATTCAAAAAACCCTACACAAGCAATATCTTTATTAGAATTAAAATTACTATTTAAATCATCAAAAGGTATAAAGTTTTGGTTGTTACCAGTTCCTGTAAAAGAATTAGTACCATCGTATGCTACACCAATACCACTATTACTGTTGGTAATATTTTTGTTACTACCAGCATACATACCATGAAGTGTTCCCCATCCTGTTAGGTTATAAACTGTTTGGTTTTTATTACTACCTGAAGTAGCAGTTGCCCTAACAGAATCTACTTTAAAAATACTTTTAAAATCTTCAGCCTGCATTGTAGTTGTACTAGTAGCTTCGCTTTGATTAAATAGTTGAGGTACTTTTCCATCACCTTGACCACCGTTAATAAGTGGACAACGGTCAATATGTTTTTGGTTATTTAATGACCAAGCAGCCGTACTTCCGTTACTATTTAAGTTATCAAAGACATCTCTCATGCCATCGAAACTTACGTTTGAATTACTTAATGTACTCATGTTAAATCTATTGTTATATGTTTATGTGTTACATCACCCCAAGGATAAGTAGAAGCTATATCTTCAACTACCATTGTTGAAGCATCTAAATGTGTGTTGTAATTGTAATTATCTGGATTAGTTAGTAATGCAACAAGTTCTCCACCCATATCAATAATTCTTTTTATCTTAGTTATTCCTAAACTTTTTAAGTAAGTATATTTAGGAGTCCAAAAGTCATTTGTAAATGTATAAGCTCTTGAACCACTAGCATCAGGTCTTGTTAAACCTCTTTCTTCTACCCAGGTATTACCATCTATATATCCATTATAAAGATGTAATATATATCCATCTGAAGCTTGCATAGCTAGAGACTTAAATTCATAAGGCTCTGGTTCTTCAAAAGGTGTTGTTTCAACAATCCTACCTATAGGCCTTAAAAACTTTTTCCAAAAATATTTTTTCTGGTCTTGTGTTAGATTATTAAACTCTTCTGTACTTAATTCACAGTTAGCATAATTAAAGTTATTATCTCCTTCTAAATATTTTACATTAGCAAGATAGAACTCATCTAACACTCCAGTAGCTTCTAGATGGTCAACATCTGTTACACTTAAATCTCTACAAATATATGACATTATTTATTTTCTAAGTCTTCTAGTCTTCGTTGTATATCCTCAAATCCTTCCATATCTTGTAAACATTTTGGAGGATGTGAGTCGTCAGCTAATTCTTTAATAGCTTCTATTAATAAAGGAACTAACTTATCATACCATACTGTTAAATATTGGTCATCAATCGGTGCTTCTGTTACCACTTCTGGTAATACTGCTTGTACTTCTTGAGCTGAAACACCAACTTGTCGTTTGTCATTTTCATAACCAAGTTCTTTTGCTACTTCATTTTCTCTAAAGTAGTAACCACTTAATTGAATTACTTTATCTAGAGCATTTGGTATAGTACCTTCAAAGTCTTTTAGTCTCTCATCAGAGTAGAAAGCTGTGATGTTATTAGTTGCCCTAATTTCACCTGCTGTACCTGAGCCTGCTGTGTTAATACCTAAACTATTAACTTGAGCATTTGAGTTTGTAGTAAATCCACCAGCAGCACCTGCTTCACCTTTTTGACCTTTATCGCCAGTACCTGTTTGACCCTTCTGTCCTTTATCACCTGCTACTGTTGAGTCAGCACCTGTTTGTCCTTTCTGACCTTTAGAACCTACTTCACCCTTCTGACCTTTTTGACCAACACCTGTAGCACCTGTTTGGCCCTTCTGACCTTTCTGGCCTTTCTGACCTTTGTCACCATTAGTACCGTCATCACCATTAGAACCATTAGAGCCTGCTTGACCTTTCTGGCCTTTGTCACCATTAGTTCCATTGTTACCATTAGAACCATTAGAACCAGCTTGACCTTTTTGGCCTTTGTCACCATTAGTTCCATTAGAACCATTAGAACCGTTAGAACCAGCTTGACCTTTTTGGCCTTTCTGTCCTACTTCACCTTTCTGACCTTTATCACCGTTAGAACCATTAGAACCATTAGAGCCATTAGAGCCTGCTTGACCTTTTTGACCTTTGTCACCATTTGAGCCATTAGAACCGTTAGAGCCTGCTTGACCTTTCTGACCTTTAGAACCATCAGAACCATTAGACCCATTAGAACCGTTAGAACCTGCTTCACCTTTTTGTCCTTTAGAACCATCACTTCCATTAGAACCATTAGACCCATTAGAGCCTGCTTGACCTTTCTGACCTTTATCACCGTTAGAACCGTTAGAACCATTAGAGCCTGCTTGACCTTTCTGACCTTTATCACCATTAGTTCCGTTAGACCCATTAGAACCGTTAGAACCTGCTTGACCTTTTTGACCTTTATCACCGTTAGAACCGTTAGAACCGTTAGAGCCTGCTTGACCTTTTTGCCCTTTATCACCGTCAGAACCGTTTGAACCGTTATTACCAGTAGCACCTACTTCACCTTTCTGACCTTTAGAACCGTTAGAACCATTGTTACCTGTAGCTCCTACTTCACCTTTCTGTCCTTTTGAACCGTCATTACCATCGTTACCAGCTCCACCTGTTGCACCTGTTTGACCTTTCTGACCTTTTTCTCCCTTAGAACCTGTTGAACCAGTAGAACCGACTTCACCTTTCTGTCCCTTAGAACCTGTAGCACCTACTTCACCTTTCTGTCCTTTTGAACCAGTAGAGCCTGTAGAACCTACTTCACCTTTTTGACCTTTGTCACCTTGGTCTCCAGTTCTTGCAAAGGTTACAATTAAGTCTTCACCATTTGAGAATGAAGATGCTGAACCACTTACATAACCTACAGGAACTTTGAAATATCCTGAAGCTTCTGTTATAGAACCACTAATTGTAAATAGAGCAAAGTCTGTTGCATCTAATTTATTTGATATTCTTACATGACCTTTAATAGTAGAATCACTATCATCAATAGTTCTTAGATAACTTTGTATATCAGTACCACCTGAATCTTGGTCATCAATATATAATATACTTGCACTAGATACAGTACCGTTATTTAATCTTAACTCACCATTACCTGGGTCTGCATCTGAGGTGCTTGTATCAAAGTCATAAGCAAATGTTTGTCCACCAAAGTTTCCTTCTTGTCCTTTTAGACCTTTCTGACCTTTCTCACCCTTCTGGCCTTTAGAACCTGTAGCACCTACTTCACCTTTCTGTCCCTTAGAACCTGTAGCACCTACTTCACCTTTTTGACCTTTCTCACCTTTCTGTCCTTTAGCTCCGTCATTACCGTCATCACCAGCAGCACCTGTGTTACCTGTTTGTCCTTTTTGACCTTTCTCACCTTTTGAGCCATTAGAACCATTAGAACCATTAGTTCCTGCCTGACCTTTCTGACCTTTGTCACCGTCAGAACCGTTAGAACCATTGTTACCTGTAGCTCCTACTTCACCTTTTTGTCCTTTTGAACCGTTTGAACCGTTACTACCAGCAGCTCCAACTTCACCTTTTTGACCTTTATCGCCATCAGAACCGTTAGAACCATTGTTACCTGTAGCACCTACTTCACCTTTTTGTCCCTTATCTCCTTGAACACCTTGTGAACCTACTTCACCCTTTTGACCTTTCTGACCTTTAGTACCATCTGAAGCAGCACCATCAATACCAGCCTCACCTTTTTGTCCTTTAGAACCTGTAGCACCTACTTCACCTTTTTGGCCTTTAGCACCGTTAGAACCTGAAGCACCTACTTCACCTTTTTGTCCTTTATCTCCATCACTACCTGCATTACCTGTAACACCTACTTCACCTTTTTGTCCTTTCTGACCTTTATCACCGTTAGAACCTGTAACACCTACTTCACCTTTTTGTCCTTTAGAACCTGTAGCACCTACTTCACCTTTCTGTCCTTTAGAACCATCAGCACCTTCTTCACCTTTCTGGCCTTTCTGACCTACTTCACCTTTCTGACCTTTAGAACCAAGAACTCCACCTTGACCTTTCTGACCTTTATCACCTTGTAAAGCTACATTTGATATAGTTCCTTTTTCCCAGGCATTTGCACTTACATCATAGTAAGCTATTAAATCAGCACTATCAGCATCTGTACCTGTGCTAAATCCTGTTAAGGCACTTCCAACATTTGCTGAGTCTGTAACATCAGCACTAGCTTCAATACCGTTTAACTTAGTATGGTCAGCATCAGTAAACACATTAGAATCACTAGCAGATTCTACTAATGCTCTAATTTCTGCTGCTGTTTGGTCGCCAGTAGCTCCAGCTTCTATACCATCTAATTTAGCATGGTCTGCTGTTGTAAAGTTTTCATCTGTTTGAGATGCTACAACAAAATCTATTGTGCCATCTACATCTTGATATGTAACAGTAATACCTGTTTCAGTATTACCAGTAACCATTCCACCTACTATATCTTGTATTTCTTCATCTGTTTGGTCTGCTGTAGCACCAGTTTCTATATTGCTAAGTTTAGTAACTTGAGCATCTGTAAATGCATTTGTATCTGAGTTAGCTTCATATAAACTTTTTATTTCACTAGCAGTTTGGTCTGCTGTAGCATTTGCTTCTATTCCATTTAGTTTAGTGTGGTCAGCATCTGTGAAAACATTAGAGTCTGTTGCTGCTTCAACTAATGCTCTAATCTCAGAAGCAGTTTGGTCGGCTGTTGCATTAGCCTCTATACCATCTAATTTACTATGGTCAGCAGATTCAAAAGGAACTGAAGCTGTGCCATTAATAGTTAAAGCATCTGTTTCTAATGTACCATCAATATCTACGTTTCCTGATATATCAAGATTTGTAAATACTGAAGTACCTGTTCCTGTAATAGTTCCTGTAACATTTATAGGATGTGAAAAATCAAACTCATCATTTGCTCCATCCCATAATATAGTTGCATCTGTTGAAGAATTTACTGCATCTTGTATGGTAATACCAGCACCATTTGCTGTACCTGATGTATCGCCTGAACCTTTGTTAAGTGTTATGTTATTATCTTCAACATCTAAAGTAGCAGTATTAAGTGTAGTCGTAGTTCCATTTACAGTTAGATTTCCTCCTATGGTAGCATTACCTGTAGTTGTAACTGTAGCAAAGTTTACATTTGAATTTGTTGCTACTGCTTGTCCAATAGCTACTGTAGGTGTAGCACCTTCACCTGAGTTATTACTTAAAGTAACACCAGTTCCTGCTACTAAACTATCAACATAATCTCCTGTTGTATCTGTACCTAGAGCAACTGAATTAGCTACTATAGTTGCATTTAATGTTGCACTTGCTAAGTCTGTAATAGTTACATTACCAGATAAATCTCCACCTAATGTAATTGTAAAATCATCTGCATTGAAATCTAAAGTACCATCACTATCTTCATAAGTTACACTAATACCACTTTCAGTATTAGAAGAAACCATGCCACCTACAATGTCTTGTACTCTTTCTACTGTATGATATAAATTACTTGAACCTTCTGATAGGTCATCTGTTGTAGCTGCTGCTATCCTTGCATCTGCTCTAGCATTTGTAAAATATAAATTACTTCCTTCTGTTAAATCGCCAGTATCAGAAGATGACTCATCTAATAATTTATGCCATGCACCACCGTGTGCAAAGTAACCTTTACCTGTTGCATGAACGTGTGCAAACATACCGTGATATGTTGATGCATTTGGTAAATCAGATTCCTGAGAATAAAGATTACCAAATAATACTTTATTACCTCCCATATCCAGGTCAGAACCTGTAATATGACTTCTTACTCTAGTATTTGTATAATATAAATTGCTTGAACCTTCTGATAAATTATCTGTATCAAAAGGAGATAAGCTAACTACTGCATCTATTGTTCCGTCACTATCATCGTAAGTAATTGCAATACCTGTTTCAGTATTTCCTGAGAACATTGCACCAGTAATATCTTGTATTCTTTCTGCATTTAAAGTTACATCACCTGAAGAAACTGTAAAGTCAGTTCCATCAAATGTTGCAACACCAGCATTTGTTTCTGTAGCTAGTTCACCTGTAATTGTAATTGTATTACCAGAACCTGAAGTATCTATACCTTCTCCACCTGCAATAGTTAATGTTTCACTATCTAGGTCTATTGCAACTGTACCACTATCAGTAGTAGCATCTAAATCTTGAGCTGTTACTTGAGCATCAACATAAGTCTTAATAGCTTTAGCTGAAGCAAGTGTTGTATCTGTTCCTGCTACTGAAGATATATCTGTGTCTAAAACTCCAGACTTAAGATTATCTACTTCTATATTAGATAACGTATTGTTATCTACATCTATTGTTTTGTTTGTTAAAGTTTGTGAACCTGTTAAAGTTGCTACAGTAGAATCAATAGCAACTGTTAGTGTATTACCAGAACCTGCTGTATCAATACCTGTACCACCAGCTATATCAAGAGTTTCACTATCTAAGTCAATAGATAATGCTCCACCTGAATCACCTTGGAAGTCTAAGTCTTGTGCTGTTAGTTGTGCATCAACATAAGCTTTAATAGATTGTTGAGTTGCTAAAGCAGTATTACTATTTGAAGTTAGTCCATCTTCATCAAGAATACTTGTAACAGTTGCACCACTACCTAATACTAAGCTATCAATATTAGCAGTACCGTCAATAAATAAATTTCTCCACTCTTGGGTTGTTGAACCTAAGTCATACGTATCGTCATCATCTGGAATAATACTTGAGTCTACATCTCCACCAAAAACAATATTATCTGTTGCTGCATCTCCTAATGTTAATGTTCCTCCGTTAAATGTTGTAGTACCTGTGACAGTCAGGTTTCCACCTACGGAAACATTACTTGTTGTAGTAATAGTATCTATGTAAGCATCTTTGAATCGTAAAGCATTTGTACCTAGGTCAATGTCGCTATCTGTGACAGGAGCAATAACTCCATTGCCTATATATACTTGCTGTACTGAACTGCTTGAATCATCTATCCAAAACTCAATGTGGTCATTAGTTGTATCTATTAATACTTTGTTAAGAGGTGTAACTACCCCTGCATCTCCAATAACACCTATAACTGGCCCTTCGGCTGCTGTGCCGTCATGTTTGTGACCTGTTTGGTTATGAAAAGAATTTGCTATAGCATTATATTCATTATTGAATATTGCTGCTGTGATGGTATCACCATCTGAAAACGTACTTTGTCGTGTATATCCTGCCATTTTTTATCTCCTGCCTGAAGGTACGTAATCTACAAAGAATCCATTTACTGTGTATGGAGACTTTGTATCGTCACTTCTAATTCTGAACATGTTACTATGTCCACTCCCTTGTAGTTGTTGTCTTACTAATGGTTTTTCTGAAGCACCAAAAACTGCTCCAATACCAAATGTTGCTTCTCCAAATAAAGATGGAGGGGGTATTCTATCTAATGTATAATCTGCTGGTTGAGGATGATTAGGGTCATCATAATTATATCTAACTCTTAATACTGGAGTTACTTCACCCTCTGGGCCAAAAGATATTTTGATAAAATGTAAAGTCTTTAATGTACCTAAATCTCCATAATCAATGTTTGGAGTTTCATACTCAGCTATTACATTTGCACCATTAAAACTATTTCCTTCATCATGTTTAAAAACTTGTCCTTCTAAATCCCCATGGAAATATTTTTCTAGTCCGTTATTATCAAAGCCTGCTGTTATTGCAGGACATTGAATACCTAATGTTTCTGACCATTGAAATCCTGCTGTAGGATTAGCAGTAGAACCTGGTCTTAATGTTCCTATAATTCCTTTAGAACTTGATGTAGTGTCTGAACCTGCATCTACATAAAATAATCTATACTGAGACCTATCACCTATAACGACACTACTAATAGTAAATGAGTTAATCCTTTCTGCTATCTTTTGCACTAAAGGCTGTATTTGTTTACTAATACTACTTAACTCAATATCACCAATTCTTGATGTACCAGCAACTGTTCTGAAACCATCTGGTGCTAAAAATATCAAGTCACCAGCAATCTCCTGTATGCTTTGTCCATCTAAACAGCCAACGTTATCTGTAACAGGCACGATAGCTATTGAACTTGAATCATTTATATTTATTAATTTATGAATACTCTCTCTACAAAATATAAATAATTCGTTACGGAAACTTTTAATTCCAACTACAGCATCCTCTAAAGATATATTACCTGCCGTAGCTGCACTAAAATTGTTGACTTCATTGACTCCACTAAAAAAGATAGTGTTCTTTTGACTAGCATCACCAGCAACAACAAAGTGTTTATCGTGGATTGTTCCTACTTTTGGAGCTACAGTTCCACTTACTGTAATCTCTTCTGTTATAAAAGTTCTACTTGTTAGAACTCCTGTTCCTTCCATTCTAAATCTGAATGGTTTATTAGCTCCGTCTACTATTAAGACATCACCAAAATCACTAGCACCTTCAAAGACATCAAATGAACATTGTCCTTGATTAGTTCTAGCTAGTGTGCTTCTTCCTGTAAAGGTAGTGTAGTTATCCCCACTAGAAGAAACTCCTGTTCTATTTATTTGTAGCCAGCTAGTTCCGTCCTGACTAAAAAATATTCCATCTCCTGAACAAGCTATGACTCCATCTGCATAAACTTGTAATCCTAATATTTTATTTGTGCCGTTAGGATTAACAGCATCATCTCCACCAAATCTAGTAAAGCCGCTTACACGTCTATAACCACCTTCAGTACCTACTTCAAAGTTTCTAAGTTTTGTAGCAAATCCTGGAGTTCTTAATAAAGCTAACGAGTTGGTAGATTTTATTAATCCACCTTCGCAAGCTACTGTATATGGTTGTGAGTTTGCCATTAAAAGTAAATCCTGTCATCAGTAATATACTTAGGCTGTGGATTTAAAAGGTTTTTCTTCATACTCTTCATACCTTTTTTAAAATCTTCCAAAGCAAAAGCTGCCTGTTGAGGACTGTCTTTAAACTGCCAAACATAGTATCTAGTTCTAGCTGTAATTACATTTGAGTATTGGTCTGGAAAAGCTATAGTGTCTCCATGTGCTGATAAAGCTACTGGCTTTTCATAAGCATAAAAGTGAATATTATAAACTTTGTCAGGTATAGGACTTAGACCAAACTTTCTATTGTCTGGACTTCTATATACTCTAGCTGGTTCACCACGTGCTTGAGCATCAGCATCATCTAAATTTTCTTGGTCTCTATAATATCTAGTCCACTCATCTAAAGTTATATACTTTAATCCTTTAGATACAAATGGAGCAGTTTCTCCAGATACATTTACTGTTGTAACTAAAAAATCATCCCAATCTATTGAGGCATAATCTGTTGTTATATCTGAACTCCCAGCTTTTAATGTATACCATCTTTGTCCTGCTACAGTAGCTACAGTTACATTCCCATAAAAAGGGTCTGTACCTCCACTAACTCCAGCACTAAAAAAAGGTAACTGAGGTTCTTCATTAGCAATATCAAAAATAGACCTATTTATAGAATCTTTAACAAACTGTTGTAAGCCTACAGCACCTGCAAAGTTAGCAGATGTTAAAGGTATTTCATTAAGTTCTCTTAATGCTTGATTTGTTAATTCTAAATATGTCGTAGCCATTATTTTTTATGTACCTTTTGTATTGCAAAATTAGCAGTCAAGCTTGCTCCTTTATGTTTTACAAACTTGCCTGAATGTTTCATTAATTTAAAACCACCTTTGGATTGTTTCATCCAATGGTAGCCTTTAGGTGCTTTGACTTTCATCTAGCAAGGTTTAGCTTTAGGCATTACTTCGCCACCATGGCCATACATAGCTCTTTTCATTTTGCCACCCATACCTTTTTTCTTACGAGGCATGTTATAGCCACCACCCATCTTCTTCATTCTTTTTTCTTTTCCGTTATACATTTGTTTCCCCTAAATTAAAAGTGGAGGAGTCCGAAGACTCCCCCTAGTTGTTATTAGTCAATAACGTAGAAAGCACTTACTAATGCTTCTGGTCTAAGAACTTTTGCTCCGTAGACATGAAGACCTCTCACGATGTCACCAAAAGAACTTGGGTCTCTGATAACTTCTGTTGAAAGGATTGTATTAGCAGTAGCTGTTGAACTGATATGTCCAGCTAAAACTTTACCACTTGCACTTGATGTAGCAGCGATATTGTTAGATTTGTACATATCAAATCCTCTTAGTTTTCCACTTGATACTAAGCCATTTCTAATAGAACCTTGACCTGCATTAAAGTCAACTGACAATAGCTTTGAACCAGATTTACCTAGCTCTTCGTAGAACTGAGGTGGTGCAACGAACCATCTACCTTCTTCAGGTACATTTTGGTCGTCTAATTTTCTAGCCATTCTAGCCATTAAGTCTAATGCATCAACACCAGTTCCGTCTGAACCTAATAGGTCGACTGAATTAGTTGCATGAGACATTGTTGCATCTGCTGTGCCACTATCAGAACCAATGATATGGTCTGGGCTTGAAGCTGATACACCAGAGAACATAGATGCTATAACAGCAGCATCGTATGAATCTTTTAGAGCATAAGCTGCACTTGAAGATGCAACTTCCTTGAAGTTTACATGTGACATATTAGTCTCAATATCATCTACGATGAATTTGAAAGCTTTAGCACTATCAACAACAAGGTTTAACTCTTGGTCTGTCAACTTAGTAGCAGAAGTGTCAGAACCTCTAGTATAATCTGATACTGAGATTACTGGTTCTTTGATAATCTTTACTGAGTCTCCATAAGCAGATATTTCACCAGCATAGTCGGTGTTTGTAATAGCTTCTACCACACTCGCTTTTCTGAAAAAGTTTAAAACCTTTCTAGAGTAAACGGAAGGTAAGAAATAACTATTAGCTTGTCCACTTACAGAGTTAGCAAAGTTAGCATTTGTATCTGTTGAGGGTTCAAAATATTGAGCCATGATACTTACTCCTTTAAGTTAATATAGTTAATCTTTGATAATTCTACCTGCTTGCATGGCATCTGATATTTCTTGTTCATATTTATCAAATTCATCCATGCTTAAGGCATTTATCTCCTTTTCTGTCCATACTCTCTCCTGCTTAGGCTCAACTGTTGTTGTTTTAGTTGATACCATATCAGCAGCAGATTGAACAGGCTTTTGAGAAATTGGCTTCACACTTGGGAGTTCTATTCCTAAATCCTTTTTAAATAAATCTAAAGCTCTTGATGCTAAGTCTGCATCTTCAGCATTGCTATAAATCCAATCCTGGATAGACTGAGGTTGTTCTTTAGCCCAACTATGAAAATCATCGCTATTGCGAATATCATCAAAGTCAGGATGTCTTGACCTCAATCTCCTTTCAGCTTCACCTTTCTTCATCTTGACTTCAGTATTTCTCATATCTGCAATAGTTTGTTCTAAATCTTGAACTCTCTCATTGCTTTGTAAATGAGCTACAGTTTCTGCAACTGCATAAAAATCAGGATGTTCCTGTTTAAACTTTTCAAGTTCTTCTAAAGACTTTGGAGGTTGATACTGAGCTTTTGCTTGTTGTGCCAACTCTTGTTCTTTAGTCTTCCACTCTTCTAGTTTACTGTCATAATGACGTTTCATGTCATCATAACGTTTCTTCCAGTCAGGTTTACTATAAGGAGTATCTGTAGATAACTCCTGTTTCTTAGATTCTAACTCCTCAGTATTGACATTCTCAGCTTGAGTTATGTCGTTACTGTCGAATAATTTATTCTGAGGTTGCTCAAAGAATAAACTATCATCTGCTGAGACAAACTTTTTGTCATCAGGTTTATGCCAAGATTTTTTTGGTTATAAGGATTGGCTTGTTCCTCATTTTGTGCGACTTGTTCAGTTGCCATTTTTCTCTCCTTACTCAGGGCTTTTTTTACAAGGTAGCTCTTTGTCGACAAGAGGGCTTGTATTGTAAAGGTAGCCTTTCTGGTGTTTATGTAGGGGCTATCGAATGATAGGTAGCCTACGGTTTATTATCTGATGGGTATACCACCTGAAATCATAGCATCAGCGATTCTCTTTTCAGTATCTTCAACTTCTGCTTTATTCAAGTCGTAGGTTTTTTCAGGGTCAGTAGATTGGATTGTCTCCTCTCTAACATCATCCATCATGTACCCACCAGCTCGTCTTGCTTGTCTTTCCATTGGCATATCTGCATTTCTCTCGGCTTCGTCCATCATTCTCTGAAGGTTATCAACTCCGATTTCTTCTACAGCTTTCGCAGTAAAGACAAACTCTCCATCCGATAACCTCGCAGGTATCGAATCGGAGACTCCTGAACCAGGGCCTTCTACAGCTCCTGACCCAGCAAATTCTGTTGCGACTTCCATGACTTTATCAAAAATCATGCTAAGTCTGTCATCTTGTTCTAATTTTTCTAATAAGTATTTTTCTTCACTTTCGGATAAAGATTCTTCTACAACAAAGTCTAGATAATCATTTTCCATTTGTTCGTCAGATGACATAGGTTCTGCTTCTGGCATTTCCTCTTCCATCTCTTTTGGTGCAATCATAATAGCTACACCACCTTCTTTAAAACCCATCTTCTTAACTACATTAGGAGCTTCTTTTGCAAGCTTTTGTAGTCCTTCGTTAGGTAAATCTTTTATTTCGTCTGGTGATAAAATACTTTCCATTTTACTTCTCCTTGGCTCTTCCTATATTTAGGGCAAACCAATCAATAACTTTGTAAGCTTTGCTTACTAAATTGTCATCGTGTGGAGTAGGTGTCAAAGCTGCAATCATTGAACAGATTGAAACTATCCATGGAACTACTCCAACTATTTTTAAAATTGTATCTAATAAATCTAACATTATTGTTCTCCTCTAGTTAATGCTTCTTTTACTTTTTCTGGTAAGCTTTCTAAACTATCCAGAAAATTCATCTTCCCCTGGAGTCGGTACATTGCCTGTTCCGATTGTGCCACCACCAGTTCCTTGACTATCAAGGCCTGCTGGTTCTTGAGGTACTCCTTGAACCCCTCCCATTGGGGATGGTTCACCAGGGGGTTGAGTTTCTTCGCTAACGTTTTGTCCAGCATTTTGCATTCCTATTATTTGTGCCATCATAGCAGCTTCTTCAGGGTCGTTCAGAATTTCATCTGGGTCTAAATCCAAGCTGTAGGCAAGTTCACTAACCAATTTAGAAATCTTAACAAATGGTGCAATAGCAGGATTTTGTGCAGTTTGTAAGAACATAGTAAGTCTTTGACTTCTAACTTCTTTTTGCATCAAGCTATTAGTACCAGTAGCTTTAACTTCTAAATCACCCTCTATGTCTAAGTCACCGTCATGAAACTGCATGTTCCATTGATAGTAAGCTTCTCCTAAAGGTTTTAATAAAAAGTCATCAAGGTTCTTGATAACAGTTTTAATATTTAAACTTGATGCTCCTAGTAGCATGGACATACCTGAAGCAGTCCTTGTCATACTCTGAACACCTGTTTGACCGTGTGAATAACTAGGTATTCCTGTTTGTTCGTCAGCTAACTGTCTAAACCTGTCAAACATCATCATGTTTTCAGGTGCAGTATTTGGAAACTTTAATCCATATATTGATTGACCAGGCATTCCAGCTTGTCTTCTGAATACTTTGCCTGGATAAACTTCCATATTCTGTCCTCCAACAAGAGCAGATTCATCAACATCAAAAACTAATGAGCCTGCTAAAGCTAGATTATCAATAGCCATTCTTGCATGACCATTCATAATCTGCTGTGAGTCATCCATATTTTCAGCAACACCTATACCAAAAAAGTTATAAGGATTACGTTCATACGGAAATGCATTATATGGTAATCTAAATGGTGTAAATGGATTAACTACTGCTCTAAGTAATTTGTTTCCACATACCCATGCATTTATTTGAACTTCATCTAGTTCGTCTACATCATCTGGTAATTCAATGCCTGCTTCTTTAGCATATTCAGCATCCATGATGCCCCAATATTCTAATACTTCAAATGTTGTTTCAGTATCGTAAGCATTGTTATCATCTCTTAAATGAGACTCATAACCTCTGTCTACATAGTTTGGCCCTTGTTGTAGACATTCTCTAATTGCATCTTCATCAAAGTAAGGCATATTTCTTAATGCTCTTATTTGACTACGATTCATTCTGTGTCTATGGATTACATACTCAGCTTCATCCATATCTGTAGCTGAAGGGTCAGGATAAAAGTCCCAACAACTCACAAATTCTATGCGAGGTACTCTCACATCTACAGGACTATACTCTCTTCCTTGAGGAGTATTATTCCATTTGTTTAATCTCTTGTTAAAATTAAATGGGCCTTTGATAATTCCTGTACCTAATAAGGCTGCTTCTAGTAAAGCATTTCTAATTTCTGAAGAACCGTTTGATTCTTCTATTTGGTCATGGACTAAACGTTCCATTCTCCTTGCAGCTTCTTGTGCTGGATTGACCTCTGGAATATTAGGTATAGGTATAGCTCCTTCTTTTAACGGAACTTGGTCTTCAATAGGTTCAGACATTTCTCCTTTCATAAAGGTAGAGCCTGGGCCTAATACTCTGCCATCACCTTCATAACCTACATCATAAGGGTCATCTATACGATTACCTATATCATCAGGTATTTCTTGAGGTTCGCTAGTTTCTATACCAGGTTGTAAATCTATATGAGATAGACCTAGTTCTCCTTCAGGTATTCTGGTTTCCGATATACCAATAGGAAACTTACCTGTCCCAAAAATAACATCAACTAACTGTCCAAAGGCAGCAAGGACTTTAGTTTTTGTAATTTTAACGAAGACACGTGATTTTTCAGATTCTCTGAATTTTTGATTCTTTTTGTATAAACCCCTGTAGTTCTCAAATGCTGTAATCCAACGTTTCTCGTCAGAGTTTCTAGCATCCTCGGCAGAGTCGAACCTAGAGTTTATTATACCTACAAGATTTAGCTTTTGGTCTTCTTCTAATTCTAATTGCTGACCAGACTCACCTTCTACATCCATGTAGATTTCATCTGCATTTAGTAATGTGTTGTCTTTGTCTGCCATTTAATAACCAAAAGTAGAGTCAAAAGGTTGGTATAAGTCCCTTTTAATCCCCTTTATTCTATCTAATGAGCTTTGCATTCTTGGTCGGCTCATTATCATATACCTTAATGCATCGTATGCATGGTCTGATGCATGAGTATCAACATCTTCTGGATTTGTTTTGGATAGTGGTATTGATTGTAATTCTCTAATTAAGTTAGGACATGTGTTAAATATCTGTAACTTAGGTCTTCCACTCTCCCTGACCTTAAGATATTCGTGTACTTGAATTTTCCCCTGGACTCTGTTCTTATCTGCTCGTCTAAGCTTATGACCAGCTCGAACTAGAGATTCACCTACAGTTGGGCCTGTTGTACCTGTTTTCGCCCATGCAGCAGTATCTAATACACCTGATACAGAAAATGGGTCTTCCATTTCCATATCTGTTATTATAGAGGCTAATTCGACACCTGTCAAGCCTTTTCTATATAATTCACGGTATATTATCAATGTTCCGTCATTTACGTCTACAGCTCCCCACAGACAGCAGGATTCAGATGCATAACCATAGTCAATCCCTTTTAGTCTTTCCCAGGGTAATGGTATTTCAAATGGAGTTACAATATGTACTTCAGGTTGAAACTCAACAAAAGCTGCACCTTCTGCTACATCCCAGTTTCCTTCTAGTAGTTGTCGTCTTTGTATAGGTGGTAAAGATTCCAACATCTTTTCATATACACCGTCCTTAGCTAAGTAAGGGTTATCAGCTAACTTAGCAGGAATAAACTTTCTTGTTAGTCCGTCTTTACCTTCAAAACTTTTATTAGATTCGTGGGGTTCTATATATCTTCTCTTTACCCATTGTGAACCAACACCACCAGGGTTAGCAGTACATCTTAGATATGTTTCTATATTAGGGTCTGTGGTTCTCAAACGAGATGCAAGGTAGTTCCAACTAAACTCTGTTGGGAGATGTGTGATTTCGTCAAAGCCAATCCAAGAATAAGCTTGACCTTGGTATCGGTAGACATCAGCATCTCGTTCTAAGAAACCAAATTCTATCTTAGCACCACTTGGGAAGTTCCACAACTTCTCTACTTCTCTAAACTTTGCACCAGGGAAAGCCTGGGGATATAACTCCCTGGACTTATCTATTAGTTCTCTAAGTTCTGGCATAGACCTTCTAAGTATCAAAGCTCTATGTGCTTTTTTATGTGCATATCTTAGTGGGTCAACAAGCATAGCATAGGATTTACCACCTCCTGCTGCTCCACCATATAGCACATCTTTCTCACCTGCTGCTAAAAAATCTGTTTGTGGCCCTTCATTGGCATGGAAGATAACTTTACTATCTTTTATTGTGTCTCTGATTGTGTCTGTGGTTTCTTCAAGCTGGTCTTCTGTGACCAATTTAGATGACGTGTCCTCCGTAACCTTTGTGATAACTTCTTCTTCCGTCTTAAGTCTCTCTTCCTGTTTGGCAAGTTTCTTTTTCTCCTTTTGTATCTTGGCTTTCTTTTGTCGTAGTTTTATTTTTCTTTTTTGTTCGGCTGAATAGTTGTATTGAGACGTAACTCCCTTGGGTCTTCCTGTTTTTTTCTTTGGTTTACCTGAATCGGTTAGAACAAACGAACCATCTTCATTAGTTTCGTAGTCTTCTGGGAATATTTCCCACAAATCTTTTTCTAAATGTTTCTTTAATGCTACATGACTAATCTTTCTGCCTGTTTCTTCAGACAATAGTGTAGCTGCCTCACGTAATGAGTAGGCTTTGTTGTAAATACTCTTGAGATATTTGTTGAGAGCTTCTAATTGCTCTGGGATAGGCTTGAGATAGCCTTTGACCTCACTAATTTCGTAACCAAACGGAATGGTTGCTGATTTTTTCTTAATATAGTTAGGAGGAATACTAGACATAATAAAAAGCTGCCTTTTTAGAAGACACTACCTAGATGAAATAGTGATTTTTAGATTCTAAAAAGGTCTTAAGCATAACTCAGGACTGCTCCTTGGTTTGATTCTTTTTTTTACCAAATATTCTGTCCCAATTATCTTCGTATGCTTGTTTAGAAATTGCTCTAGGCCTAGGTTTTGCACCTTTACCTGCTGCATTTCTATACATACTACGTCTTAAGGGGACGGAGTTCTTGTTATCATCGCTACCAATTTGTGGCATATTACCATTTTACCTTATTAGCCCAATATGCTGCTGACATTTTACCTTTCTTAATGTTTTTAGCATGTCTAGCTTTGAATGACTTAGCTCTTTTTGTCATAGTTCTATCACCTGTTTTACCTTGTTGTCCAAAACGTATAGTTTTAACCTTATCGCCTTCTTTGGCAACAACAACATGTGATTTTGTTTTATGTCCTGGTGTTCTTTTTGGTTTGTTAAAACCTGAAACACCTGCTCTAGCTAGTCTTGGGTCTTTTTTCTTAGCCATTATTTCCTGTATGCTCTAGTTTTTTTAGCAATCTTTTTAGGTTGTTTAACAAATTGCTTACCTTTTCTGTTACCTGCTGCTTTAGCTTTGTTAGTTGCCCTCTTTTCAGCAGGACTCAAAGCATTCCAAGCTGCATCAGGTAAATATCTTTTCTTACCTTTGCTTGGTTTACCATCTGAAGTTCGCCATTTTTGTCTGCCCCATTTCTTTAGAGATAGTTGAGACTTCTTCAATGTCATTTATAACCTCCACCTGCTTTCTTGTAGGCTTTAGCTAACATTTGAGCCTTACGAGCTGACCATTGTCCTGGCTTACCACCTTTACCACCAGCCTTAATACGGCTGAAAATCCTTTTTCTTAGGGTTGGTTTAGTGTAGTTACCTGCTTCGTTGACTCTTGACTTGGCTTTTTTCTTTGCTGGCATTAGTGTAGTGTTACCTCTTTCTTTGGCACAAAGTCTGTTACTTCTCCTACGATAATAAGACCGTAGTGTTCTGCTAAGTTTTGTGCTTCTTTATATGTACTGGTTTTTATAAATGGCCCTAGAACAATTCTAGAGTCATCATCTAAGAACTCAGTTGCATAAACTCTTTCATCCATCGACTTCTGTAAAATCTCCATCTTCGGCTGATAAATCAATGGTGTCTTTTTGTGGAAGAATAAAAATTCCTCCTGTGACATTGTGATTAATGTCAAGTTTTTCTTTCTTTATAACACCAACTCTATCTAATAAAGTTTG